>Ga0335083_10006852_pt1 | contig 14120 bp, 15 predicted proteins | sample Lox_Sample_42_FD_206716 | JGI IMG/M metagenome (GOLD analysis project Ga0335083, IMG submission 206716) | Soil microbial communities from Loxahatchee National Wildlife Refuge, Florida, United States - Lox_Sample_4.2 | ecosystem: Environmental > Terrestrial > Soil > Wetlands | place: USA...
CCACCGCGCCGATAAACACCGGCACCGCCATCGGGAGCAGCAGGATCGGCAGCATCACTTCCCGCGCCCGGATCTGCACCGTCAGGGCCGAGAAAAGCGTGCCGAGCGCGGAGAGCCCCAGCGTGCCGCTCACCATTATAACCAGAAGCACGGGAAGCTTTGCAAGGATATCGAGATTGAAAAAGATGACGAACAGGGGCAGCAGCAACAGCTCCACGCTGACAATGAAGAGCAGGTTGGCCAGCAGTTTGCCCAGATAGATCGCCCCCTTGGGGACGGGATTGATCTGCAGCGCCTCGAGACAATCATGTTGCAGTTCGATCGCAAATGATTTGCCCAGGCCGATCATGGCCGTAAACCCGAAGGCGACCCACATGATCCCGGCGATCAACTGCCTGACGGCCTCCTCGTCGGTGGAGAAGCTGAAACTGAAGATGAGAATCACCGCCAGCGCAAAAAACAGCATGGAGGACAGGCTCTCGCGGCTGCGCAGCTCGCTGAGCAGGTCCTTCCAGACGATCCAGCCGATGGCGCTAAAAAAGCGCATCGGATGTCGTGAGCGCCTCGAGGGGCAGTTCCTGCAGTGTGCCCTGGCGCAGGACGCCGGCCCGGTGGGCCACCTCGGCGACCTTGGCCCGGTCGTGCGTGGTCATGAAGACGGCGGCGCCGGACTGTGTCGCGTCCCGGATCACCTGGTTGACGAGGGCGATCCCTTTTTCATCCAGCGAGGCGTAGGCCTCGTCCATGAGCAGCAGCGGTGGACGGACGAGCAGCGCCTTGGCGACGGCCAGACGCTTTTTCATGCCGGCGGAAAAATAACGGGTTTTCAAATCGGCGAAGGCGCCGATGCCGACGCGGTCAAGCGCGAGCTTGATCTCGCGGTCGGCGGGACTCGCCCCCCGCAGCCCCAGGGCGAACCGCAGATTTTCCACCGCATTGAGCTCGTCGTACAAATGGGAGCCGTGGGCGATCAAAAAGAGCTGGAGACGGACCGCCTCGCGGTCGGCCACGGCGTCCCGCCCCATGATGGCCAACCGGCCGCCGGAGGGGCGGTGAACGGTGGCGAGAATTTTCAAGAGCGTGGTTTTGCCCGCCCCATTGGGGCCGAAGAGCGCATAACAGGTGCCGGCCTCCAGCTCGAATGACAGCTCGTGCAGAACCTGGTAATGGTGGTAGGACTTGCTGATCAATTCCGCGCGGATGGCCGGTGAAGACATAGGGTCAAGGGTCCAGGGCCCAGGGTCCAGGAAAGAGAAAAATAAGGAAACGTTGAAAGCGATGGAACCGCCCTCCGGACTCTTTATTCTTCCCTGGCCCCTGGCTACTGGCCCCTGACCCCTTGTTGCTCATTACCGGCTCCTAATACAACAAATACCCGAGGGCGATGGCCGTGGTCAGCGGGGCCAGGTCTTCCGCCGTGTCGGCGGTCTTGCCCAGCTTGCGCATCGCGTCCGTGGCGGAATTGTACAGCGTGTCGTCGGCGACGAGCTTGCCGAGCGTGCCCTCGCCCTTCTCGACCTTCTTCAGGATCGAATTCAAATTGGTGGTGAGCTCCTTGGTCTGCACGAAGAGCGAATCATCGGTGACGAGCTTGCCGAGCGTGCCCTGGCCTGAGGAGACGCGGTCCGCGATGTCGGACAGTTTGTCCGTTGCCGTCGTCAGTCTGGTGTAGAGCGTGTCGTCGGTGACGAGTTTGCCCAGCGTGCCCTCGCCCTTCGCGACTTTCTCGGAGATGACGTTCAGGTGCTCAAAGCTGCCCTGCAACTCAGCATACAGCTTGTCATCGGTCGCCAGCTTGCCCAGCGTCCCCTTGCCCGATCGGATGTCGGCGAGCAACCCGTTGAGGTTGGTCATGGTCTCCTTCAGACCGCCCTTCTCCGTGCCCACCACCTGGTCGATCGCCGTGAAAAATTTCTGCTGGTTTTTGTTGAGCGATGTGGCCAGATCCTGGGCCTCGGCGACCAGCGAGTTCAGATCGGTGCCCTCCCGGCTGGCGATCCGGCCGCCCGGCGGCAGTGGTTTGGCGGTCGGGGAGCCGAAGGACACATCGATGAAGTTCGCCCCCAGGAGGCTGGTGAACTTGATCGTGGCGACCGAATCGGTCTTGATCACCGTGTCGCGGTTGACGCGCATGGAGACTTCGATGGCGTTGTCGACCACGCGCAGGCCGGTAACGGTGCCGACGTCGACGCCGGCAAGGCGCACCGGGTCGCCGATGCGCAGGCCGTTGGCCGCGTGAAACGTCGAGGTATAGGACAGCCCCGGCGTGAGCAGATCGAGGCCGCCCAGCAGTTCATAGACCACCAGCAGGGTGGCGACCCCGAGGATGAAGAACAATCCGACTTTGACCTGCGCTGAGTTGTGCACGTCTCCTCCCATTCGCACCGGGCCCGACAGGCGGCAGCCGTGAGGCCGTCGTCGGGGCCCGGGCCCCGTTCGCTCTTGCGATTGTACTACAAAACATCCTCTTGGGCGCGCGCGTTGTGACGGCCCGGATGCTGACGGGCGATAAACCGCTGCAGGATCGGGTTGGGATTTGCGAGGATGGCGTCGGGCGAGCCGTCCGCGATGATCCGCCCCTCGTGAATCATCGCGATCCGGTCCGCGATGGCGAAGGCCAGCCGCAGATCGTGGCTGACGACCAGCGACGTGAGCCGCAGACGCGTTTTCAGATCGACGATGACCTTGCTGATGGTGTCCGAGACGAGCGGGTCGAGCTCCGAGGTCGGTTCGTCATACAGGATCAGGTCGGGATTCATCGCGAGCGCACGGGCGATGGCCACCCGCTTTTTCATTCCGCCGCTGAGCGCGGCGGGCATCAGACCAGTGGCGCCTTCCAGTCCCACCATGGCCAGACGCTCTTCGACGACGGCGTCGACTTCCCGGCGGGTCTGGAACACGCGGTGCTCGACCAGCCACAGGCCGACGTTCTCCCCGACCGTCATCGAATTGAAGAGTGCGGACGATTGAAAGATCATCGCCACGCGGTACCGCTCCCGCATGGCGGGATCGGTGCTGGGCAGACCGCCGACGAGAATGGTGCCATCGTCCGGTGCAGCGAGGCCGATGATGTGGCGGAGCAGCACACTCTTGCCCTGTCCGCTGCCGCCAATGATGACGAGCGTCTGTCCGGGAGGGACGCTCAGCTCCACGCCGTCGAGGACCGGTTTGCCACCGTACTGTTTCCGGAGGCCGCGGATTTCGATGCCGACCGGCGTCGACTCGTGGTAGCGGGCGCCGGCGGTCCGGTCGGAAGCGGAGCGATGTGAGCCAAAGAGTCCCATCGTGCGCCTACAGGAAAAGGATGCGGGTGACCACGTAGTCAAAGATCAGGATCAGGATGAAGGAAGCGACGACGGCCTTGGTGACCGACTGGCCGACCTCGCGCGGGCCGCCCGCCGTCTGCAGACCGACGTAGCAGCAGGTGGTGGCAATAATGACCCCGAAAACCATCGCCTTGATCAATCCGTTCGTGACGTCGTTGAACTCCACCGTGTCGGTCAGGTTGCGCATGAACAGCCGGAAGGGGATGTTGATCCGGTGGTTTACCGCGGAGACGATCCCGCCGCCGATCCAGCCGATGACGTCGGAATAGATGACCAGCACCGGGAGCACCACGACGGTGGAGAGCAGCCGGGGCATGACCAGAAACCGGACCGGCGAGATATTCATCGTGACCAGCGCGTCGATTTCCTGGTAGACGCTCATGGCGCCGATCTCGGCCGCCATGGCCGAGCCGACACGGCCGGTCAGCAGGATGGCGGTCATGACCGGCCCCAACTCCTTGACCATCGACACGCCGACGATGCCGCCCAGCGTGCCCTGGATGCCGTAGTTGGCGAGCGTCGAGCCCGTCTGCAGCGACAGCACACCGCCGATGAAGAGCGAGATCATCACGGTGATCGGCAGGGTGGCGGCGCCGATCTCGGTCATCTGCACGAGAATTTTCGGCAGGTGGAGCGGCGCCAGCCGGCATTCCCATGCGGCGGCGGCGAGGAGAAAGAGCGCGCCTCCCGTGGCGCGCAGCGCGCGGATGATGCCGTCGACCAAGCCGTTCATGGAGCCGTCCCGGCCGGTCCCCCCGGTGAGGGGGCGACCTCCGTGGTCGACGGAGGAGGGGAGACGGATTTCTGCGACCAGAGCGGCAGCAGCTCGAACAGCCGCAGCTGACGGACGGCCTTCGTGTCACGCCACTGGATCAGCCCCCACAGCAGCGAGAACTCCGAACCCTCCGGCGAGTGGCGGAAGGTCGCCAGGCTCCAGAGCGGCGAATAGTTGCGCGTGATCGGTTCGGTGCTCAAAAATGGCTCGATGGGCGCCAGCGTCTGAAACGTGACGGCGCCGTCGGGTGTTTTATTATATGTAAAGAGGGGCCACAGAGCAATGCGGCGGGCTTCCGGCGCGTTCGGCTGCTTGGTCCTGACGTCGGAATAGATCAGGAGCAGGATCTCCGTCCGTGTGTGATACCAGTCCGGCCCGTTGTCGCTGATCGCGTGGTAGAGCGGCCAGAGGATGAGGCGCGACGTCGACCGCACCCGCTCGCTCTTGGTGAAGAGGGTGACCGTTTTAATTTGCCATTCGTCCCGGTAAAAGGGAAAGACGTGCCGGAGGGATTTGTCATCCCCCGAGCCGAACCGGACCACGGGCCAGGGCAGGTCCCATTCGGAGTAATGGGTCGCGGGCTTGACGGTGTGGCTGAACAGCGGCCAGAGCCACGTGGTCGATTGTTCATCGGGCGATCGGCGGCTGGCGTAGAACGGCAGTACATTCAGCTCGTCCAACGGCTCGGTACTGTTCAACCCGAACCGCAGATGGGAATAAATCGGCCACAACACGAACCGCTCTTCCATGACGCCTTCCTGGATCAGCTCGCCATAGAACGGCCAGACTTGCCAGCCGTGCACGCGCGGCGCCGTGACCGAAGCCGCCGAGGCCCAGCCGAAGAAGGGCCACAACACATGGTGACGGATGACCTGATTCCGCTCCAGCGACAGCCAGAGGGGGAAGAGCGTGAACTGCAGACGGGTCTGACCCAGAAATTGGTGCAGCAATCCGTAGAGGGGAAACAGCGCGAATCCCGGCGGCCGGTTCGGCTGCGCGCCTTGATAGGCCAACAAGGGGAAGACCATCCAGTCAATGCTGGAGCCGCCGGAGATGCGAGTCGACGACCACCGGATCAATTGGATCAGCTGAACGTCGACGCCCTCGGGACGGCCGCGCTCGGTCAGTAACGGGAAGAGCAGATCGAATTCATGGGTCGACAACGCGTTATTTTTCACAAGCGAGAAGAGCGGCCGGACGCCCCATTGCAAGAGCGGCGGCTGATGATCGTAAAAAAAAAGCGGCCCGGCCGCGTCGACCGACGTCCGGGGCCCCGGTTCCGCCACTTCCACGCTGAGCAGGGGAGCCAGGCCGACGTCAGCCCGTCCCGGTGAGGCGAGGCCCAGCCACAGGACTCCGGCGGTTCCGGCCGCCAACAGACCAATGCGCAGCCCAGCCGTCCGCATCGGTCAGCCAATTCGTCCGGAACGGGAGGGCGAGGAAGGGAGCAGATGGCGGCGTGGCGTCCGGCTGCCCGCGCCGCAGACGATCTCATAGGGAATCGTCTCCGCCCAGGCGGCCAGTTCCTCGGCCGTGATTCGATCGCGCCCCTGCGGACCCAGCAGGATCACCTCGTCGCCGATTCCGGCGGAGGGGTGATCGGTCAGATCGATCATCGTCAAATCCATTGAGATCCGTCCCACGACGGGCACCCGGCCGCCCTGGTGCAGGCAGGCCGCGCGATTCGACAGCAGACGGGGATAGCCGGCGGCGTAACCGACGGGCAGCAGGCCGATCAGACTCGGCCGCGAGGTGGTGAAGGTGCGGCCGTAGCCCAACGACCGGCCGGCCGGCAGCTTCCGCAGATGCGCGATCCGGGTCGTCCAGCTCATGACCGGCTCCAGATCGGTCACCCCACGGCACGACGGCGAAGGGAACAGTCCGTAGAGCGCCAGCCCCGCCCGGACCATTTGTAGCCGGCTCTCGGGCCGGGTCAACAGCGCGGCGCTGTTGGCCGCGTGGGCGATGAGGGGCGGGCGGTCCGGCCGGCCCACTCGGGACCTCGTCCCGATTTGATCGAGCAGGGCGCGGAACCGACCGAGCTGCTCCGTTGTGAAGGCCGAGTTGGCCGCGTCCGATTCGGCGAAATGGGTCATGATCCCTTCGACCCGAAGCGCCGGCTCGCGCCAAGCCCGTTGGAGCACGGGAAGCAATTCGTCCGGCAGGAGGCCGAGTCGACCCATGCCGGTATCGACCTTGAGATGGACCGCAATTGAATGCGTCGATGAATCTCGCGCCGCCGCGATCAACGCGTCGAGCTGGCCCTCCCGGCAGATAACCGGCGTCAACCGATGCGCAACCGCCTCGGGCGCCTCCGATTCATCCATGACGCCCATGACGAGAACGGGAGAGGCCAGACCGGCCGAACGAAGCGCCGTTCCCTCCGCCACCGTGCTGACGCCGAGCCGCGTGGCGCCGCCGGCCAGCGCAGCCCGGGCGACCGGCACCATGCCGTGACCGTAGCCGTCGGCTTTGACCACCGCGAGCAGCTCACACGAGGGGTCGATCAACGCCGCCAGCGCGGCGGCGTTGCGGCGGAGCGCGCCCAGATCGATCCGGATTTCGGCGGTGGGCGCCGTCGCCATCGCCGGCATCGGGACGCGACCGGCGGATGTGCGGGAGGGAGTCGTGGAGCGGGACCGGGCCGGACGCTGACGCCGCGCCGGGCCGGCGTCAGAATTCGAGGATCTCTTTTTCCTTCTTCTTGACGGCGTCATCAATTTTGACCGAGGCCTGATCGGTCAACTTCTGGATCTCTTGCTGGGCGGCGCGCACGGCATCCTCGGACAGCGGCGCGTCCTTCGTCTGTTTAAGCCCGTCATTGGCGTCACGCCGCACATTCCGGATGATCACTTTCGCGTCCTCGCCCATCTTGCGGACGACCTTGACCAGCTCCTTTCTCCGCTCCTCGGTCAACGGCGGCAACGACAGGCGGATGACCGTCCCATCGTTGCCGGGCGTCAGTCCCAGCGAGGAGCTCAACAGCGCCTTCTCGATTGCCGGAATCAACCCCGGCTCCCAGGGCTGAATCGTCAATTGGCGGCTATCCGGCGCCGACAGCGACGCCACCTGTTTGAGCGGCCTTGGTGTGCCGTAGTAGTCGACCGTGATGCCGTCGAGCAGGGTGACGGAGGCCCGGCCGGTCCGCACACCGCCGAGCTGCTGGACGAAGTGGGCAATGGCCTGATCCATCTTGGTCCGTGCCTGCTGGACGGCCGGGGCGCTCATGTCCCGCCTCCGTCCACGACCGTGCCCAGCGGCTCGCCCAACACGACGCGCCGGATGTTGCCTTTTTCCTTCACGTTGAAGACGATGATCGGCATTTGGTGGTCCATGCAGAGGGTGACCGCCGTCGCGTCCATGACCCTGAGATTTTTCTCGATCACATTGTGGTAGGTCAGCCGGTCGAATTTCTTTGAGCCGGGGAACTTGATCGGGTCGCGCTCGAAGACGCCGTCCACCTTGGTGCCCTTCAGGATGACCTGCGCGCCGATCTCCGTGGCCCGCAGCGCCGCGGCCGTGTCGGTGGAGAAATAGGGGTTGCCGGTGCCACCGGCGAAGATGACCACGCGCTTCTTCTCCAGGTGCCGGATCGCGCGGCGCCGGATGTAGCTTTCGGCCAGCTGGCGCATCTCAATGGCGCTTTGCAGCCGGGTGACCACGCCAAGCTGTTCCAGAAAATTCTGCATCGCCATGCCGTTGAGGATCGTCGCCAGCATGCCCATGTAGTCGGCGGACGCCCGTTCCATGCCCATGGCGCTGGCCGTGGTGCCGCGGAAAATGTTTCCGCCGCCGATGACGAGGGCCATCTCCACCCCCAGATCGACGACCTCCTTGATCTCGGTGGCGACCGTCCTGAACACCTCGGGGTCCAGCCCCTGGCCGGCCGGCCCGGCCAACACCTCGCCGCTCAGCTTCAGCATGACGCGGTGGTAGGGGGTCGGCATGGCGGCTTCGACGCGCGCGGCAGGGCTATCCCGACGCGCCCAATTGGTAGCGTGTGAAGCGCCGAACGGTGATGTTCTCGCCGAGCTTGGCGATGGTCTGCGTGACCATATCGCCGACGGTGACGGCGGAGTCCCTGATGAATGGCTGATCCATCAGGCAGATTGAAGCGCAAAATTTGTCCAGCTTCCCCTTGACGATCTGCTCGACCAGCTGCGGCGGTTTGTCCTTGACCTGGGCACGGAAAATGGCCGCCTCCTGTTCCAAGCGACCGGCTGGGATCTCCTCCCGCCGCACATACTCGGGCGGCGGCGAGGCGGCCGCCACTTGCATGGCCAGCGACTTGACCAGCTGCTGGAAATCGTCCGTCCGGGCGACGAAGTCCGTCTCGCAATTGACTTCGATCAGGACCCCCAGCTTGGCCCCCGGATGGATGTAGGTGCCGATGACGCCGTCCGACGCGGTGCGTCCGGCCTTTTTGGCTGCGCTGCTGATCCCCTTCTCGCGCAGGTAGAGGATGGCCTTTTCCAGGTCCCCGTTGGTCTCGCGCAGCGCGGCCTGGCAATCGAGCACGCCGGCGCCGGTGCGCTCGCGCAGTTGTTTGACAAGTTGGGCATTGGGAACGGACACGGTTTCGGCGCCCATCAGGAGGCCGGTTGGTAGGCGACGGCCGGTTCGCGTTCGGCCGTATCGTCGGCCGGCGGGGCCGCCGGCGGTTCCACAAGGGCCTTGACCGCCTGATCGCGCCGCTGGCTGGCCAGCTCCCGGCCTTCCAGCACCGCCTCGCACAACCGGGAGGTCATCAGCTTGATCGCCCGGATGGCATCGTCGTTGCCGGGAATCGGGTAGCTGATGGGGTCGGGATCGCAGTTGCTGTCGACCAGGCTGATGACCGGAATCCCCAGTCGGTTTGCCTCGGCCACGGCGATGTATTCCTTGCGGGTGTCGATCACATAGACGGCGCCGGGCAGCCCGCCCATGTTGCGCACGCCGCTCAAGTAGCGGTCCAGGCGCATCCGCTCCTTCTCGAGCCTGGCGACTTCCTTCTTGGAGAGCCGGTCGTGGGTGCCGTCGGTCTTGGCGCGCTCCAAGGCGTTCAGCCGATCGACGCTCTTGCGGATCGTCTGAAAATTGGTGAGCATGCCGCCCAGCCAGCGTTCGACCACGTAGAACATGCCGCACCGATCCGCTTCCTCTTTGATCGTCTGCTGGGCCTGCCGCTTGGTGCCGACGAAGAGAATCGACTGGCCGTCTGCGACGGTGTGTTTGACGAACTGGTAGGCGTCGTTGAAGCGGGTGATCGTCTGTTGCAGATCGAGAATATGAACGCCGTTGCGTTCACCGTAGAGAAACCGTTTCATCTTGGGGTTCCACCGTTTGGCCTGGTGCCCGAAGTGGACCCCCGCTTCAAGCAATTCCTGCAGAGTTGGTTGTGCCATCTGTTGTGCTCCTTTCGTAGGGTTATGCCTCTGCCTGCGTCCTGCTCGGCGTTCAGCCGGTCAATGGCGGACCGGCCACCCCCGCCGCCTTTTCACAGGCATGAGAGATGAACCGCTGCGTGCGTCGGCACGATACCATACCCTCCGGGCGGTTTTCAAGGAAGAGCGGAGGGCGTGTTCACAATCGATGATGTTCGACAGTCTCGCTCAGGGTGTGTTCGGCGCCTCCAGCCGTCGCATCCGGACGTTCGCCCCATCGCCGGCTCAGGTCCGGTAATGCGCATTGATCCGGACGTATCCGTCCGTCAGATCGGACGTCCAGATGGTCGCGGCGCCCCGGCCTCGGCCGACAGTGATCTGAACGGGAATCTCACGGTCGCGGAGCACACGGGCGGCGCGCCGTTCCGCGGCCGCACCGGCGCTTCGTCCCCCGCGCACCATGGTGACCGGTCCGAAGGCGATCGACACGGCGCTCTCCCGAACGGCCACGCCGGACGCCCCGATGGCGGCCATGATCCTTCCCCAGTTGGGGTCTTCGCCGTAGAAGGCGGTTTTGACCAGCGGTGACCGGGCCACGGCCATGGCGATCGCGCGGGCCTGCGCCGGCGTCGCGGCGCCCCGCACCGCAATCCTCACGACCTTCGTGCTCCCCTCGGCGTCGCCGATCATCTGGAGCGCGAGCCGACGGCAGGCCTCGGTCAGCAGCGCGCTGAACTGCCGGTAGGCGGTGTCCCCGGCCAGCATCGGCCCACCCGCACCCCCCGTCGCCAGGCAGAGGACCAGGTCGTTCGTGCTCATGTCATCGATCGTGATGGCGTGAAAGGATTCGTCGGCCGCCTCGCGCAGCGCCCGTCTGAGCAGGGGCGCGGCGACGGGCGCATCGGTGGCCAGGAAGGCGAGCATTGTCGCCAGATTGGGGTGGACCATGCCGCCCCCCTTGGCAATCCCGCCGACGCGGATCAACCGTCCCCCGATCCGGGCCTCGAGCGCGACCTCCTTGGGGCGCGTGTCGGTGGTCATAATGGCGCGGGCCGCGCGGAGGCCGCCGGTCTGCGACAGCGCGGCGACCAGCCGGGGCAGCGCCCGGCGGATGCGGTCAATCGGCAGGGGCACGCCGATCACACCGGTGGAGGCGACCGCGACCGCGGAGCGGGGAAGCCCGAGCAGCCGCGCCGTCTCGCGGACCATCGTCCCGGCGTCGCGCAGGCCTCGCGCGCCCGTGCAGGCGTTGGCATTGCCGCTGTTGATGATGATGGCTTGCAGCCGGCCGTTGCGCAAATGGCGCCGGGTCAGCCGCAGCGGCGGCGCTTGGAAACGGTTGCGGGTGAAGAGCCCGGCGGCGACGGCCGGCCGGTCGGTAGTAATCAGCGCCAGATCGGCCTGTCCGGTCGGTTTGATCCCCGCAGACAGGCCGGCGGCCCAAATCCTGTCGACCGCCGTGAGACCGCCCCGTAGGATCCGGATCCGCATGGACGGGCCGCCGTCAGGCGATCAAGCCGGGCTGGTCGAGCCCCAACGTCTCCGGCCAGCCCATCATGAGGTTGAGATTCTGGATCGCCTGACCCGCCGCGCCCTTGCCCAGATTGTCGATCGCGGAGGTGATCACCGCCTGACGCGTGCGCGGCAGCACCGTGACGCCGATGGCGCACCGATTGGTGCCTCGCACCTCCTTCGGATTGGCCGAGCCGCTGTCGAGAACGCGGACGAACGGCGCCGCGGAGTAGACCTCCCGGTAGAGGCGGCGCAATCCGGCTGTTGTGAGCGGCCGGCGGAGCTGGATATAGATCGTCGCGAGCAACCCCCGGCTCATCGGCACCAGGTGGGGCGTGAACGTCACCGCCGCTCTGCGGCCCGCCAGCCTCGCCAGCTCCTGCTCGATCTCCGGCGTATGACGGTGTGTCCCGATCTGATAGGCCTCCAGGCTCTCATGCACCTCGGGCAGTTGAAACGCCAGATTGGCACTCCGGCCCGCCCCGGACAGTCCCGATTTGGCATCGATGATGATCGGCGCGTTCGTCGCCGCCAACGCTCGGGAGACCGCCGGCGCCAGTCCCAGCAGGATTGCAGTCGGGTAGCAGCCGGGATTGGCCACGAGGCGGGCCGACGCGATCTCCTGCCGGTGCCATTCGGGCAGGCCGTAGACGCTCTGGCGCAGCAGCGCCGGCCGCCGATGGCGCCAGTGATACCAGCGGGGATAGAGGCGCGCGTCGCGCAGGCGAAAATCGGCGCCCAGATCGATGACGCGGCGGGAGGCAGCCAGCAGCCGGCCCACCACCGCCGTCGACTCGCCGGGCGGCAGCGCGACAAAGACCGCGTCGGCCTGCCGGGCGACGGCGCGGGGATCGAGCGCGGCAAACCGCGTCCCCTCGTACGTGGACAATTGCGGATAGATCTCCGTAATCAGCCGGCCGGCCGAACGATCGGCCGTGGCCACGGCGAGATCGACCCTCGGATGGCCGCTCAAGAGACGAAGCAGCTCGGCGCCCGTGTAACCACTGGCGCCGATGACGCCAACCCGGAGGCGCGGCGGCATGTGTGGTCTCGTCCCGTGCGTAGTGCGCGGTGATCGGTGAGTCTGCATTGCGACGTCCCTCTTCGACTTCAGCGTATAAAAAAAGGGAAGGTCAGATGGACCTTCCCCGATGCGCCGGCTCCAATGAGATCCTTACCGTTTCGAATACTGGAACCGCCGTCGGGCTCCTTTCTGTCCGTACTTTTTCCGTTCCTTGACACGGGAATCCCGGGTCAGCAAACCCTGTGCGCGCAACGGTTTCTTCAAGCCTTCGTCGCTGATGACCAGCGCCCGGGCGATGCCGTGCGAGATGGCGCCCGCCTGGCCCGACAACCCGCCTCCGTAGACATTGGCATACACGGTGTATTTGTCCTTGGCGTTGGCTGTCTCAAGCGGCTGCATCACCTGTTTGACCCAGAGCCCCCGGGGGAAATAGTCCTCGAGCGGGCGGTCGTTGATAAGCACTTTCGGCTCGCCCGGCACGAGGCGGATGCGGGCGACCGCGCTCTTGCGTTTGCCCGTGGCGGCGAATGCGGTTGTGGTCATGATGCCTTTGCCGTCCAGCGCAGCGGACGGGCCGCCGGCGATTGGGCCTGATGGGGGTGCTTCGGTCCCGCGTAGACATGGAGTTTTTTGATCATGGCGTGACCGAGCGGCGTTTTCGGCAGCATCCCGATGACGGCCTTCCGGACAACTTCATCGGGGCTCCGCTCCATCAGATGGCGGGCCAGCGTGGCCTTCAACCCGCCACGGTATCCGGTGTGCCGGTAGTAGGTCTTTTGGTTCAGCTTGTCGCCGGTCAGCCGGATCTTCGCCGCATTGACCACCACCACGCAATCCCCCGTATCCACGTGGGGCGTGAAGGCGGGTTTGTGCTTGCCGCGGAGAATCGTGGCCACCTGGGACGCGAGACGGCCGAGAATCTGTCCGTCGGCGTCGATCAGGTGCCAGGCGCGGCTGACCTGCCTGGCGTTGAGCATGCGCGTGGCTTTGATCATGATGGGATCATTTGTCGAACGAGCGGACACTATGCCACATGCCAAAAAGCATTGTCAAGCGGGGGACGATCAGGCGTCGTAGTGACCGACGTCTTTCGGACGGAACTGCTCGAGGATGGCGTCCAGGTGCTCGAAGCGTTGCGCCTCCAGCACCTCGTCCGCCGCGAAGATCGGCGCCTGCACGCGCAGGGCCAGGGCGATGGCGTCGCTCGGCCGGCTGTCGATCTTGATCCGTTTGCCGTCGGACTGCAGCCAGAGCTCGGCGAAGTAAGTGCTGCCCTTGACCGCCGAAATGACCACCCGTTCAACCTGTACGTTCAGATGGCCCAGCAGATTCCGGAACAGGTCGTGCTGCAGCGGGCGGGGGGGCGTAATGCCCTCCATGGCGAACTTGATGGCGTTGCCCTCCGGCGCGCCGACCCAGATCGGCAGCAGCAGCGACTCGTCGGCCTTCAGGATGACCACGTGCGCATCGGTGTTCGGGGCGGAGAGCACCGCGTCCACCTTGAGCGGTTTCTCCATCGAGGAGCCTTTCCGGCGCGTCGTCATCGGACGGCCCCCATCGCGATCGGGCAGAGAATCTGCGCCATCCGGGGGCGCGTCAGCGGCTTGCGCGGCCCGTGGCCGTTTCCGTTGCCGTTTCCATTGCCCCCCGTACCCCCTTTGCCGATGACCGAGCGGCGGTCGTAGTAATAGGCCGCGATCCGGAAGTGGTAGCGATCGATCCAGCCCGACAGTGTGCGGTCGGCGTTCACGGACCAGCTCCAGGCCCGCCGGTGCTCGTGCTGGTTGATGGCAACGACGATCTGCAACTCGTGCGGCTCCATGTACGCGATGTCGTCCTCGCTCAGGGTGACGCTGGCCCGGATGTCGCGGTACATTGTGTGCGAGTGGTAGTCGCCGAGGATGTCCAGTTTGGGAAAATTGCGCAGGATCCCTTTGATGATCTTCCACTTGTCGCTGCGCAGCTCGGTCCAGTTGTGGCCGCGCCGGACGCTTTGATACGGGATGGCGTGCTCGACGATGTATTTCCCGTCCGCGCGGTAGCCGAGCAGCATGCCGAAGCATTCCTTCTTGAACACCTCGACCGTGGAGAGCACCATGCCCATCAGCACGTTCTCGTTC
>Ga0335083_10006853_pt1 | contig 14117 bp, 14 predicted proteins | sample Lox_Sample_42_FD_206716 | JGI IMG/M metagenome (GOLD analysis project Ga0335083, IMG submission 206716) | Soil microbial communities from Loxahatchee National Wildlife Refuge, Florida, United States - Lox_Sample_4.2 | ecosystem: Environmental > Terrestrial > Soil > Wetlands | place: USA...
CAGACAGGAGTCTCTGATCTCACCCGGGTCGAGGTAACTGGCGGTTTATCGGACCATGCCTCGGTGGCGCTGGGTGCTATCAATTCACAGTCGCTTGCGGCTGAAATGCCAGTAAAGGTTGTTAATCAATGAAGGTTGTTTTTACCAGGGTCGCTATTTTTCTTGCTCTAATTCTGGGTCTCGGTTTGTTTGCCGTCGCTGCTCCTGCGACCATCGATTCGATGGCACTGCTGTCGGCCGGTCAGATGAACGATCTGCTGGTTGCGCTGATGAACCGGAACGACGCCGAGTCGTACAACCTGCGCTCTCGCGCCTACTATGCAAGCGAGCAATGGGACGCCGCCATCCAGAATGGCGAGCGTGCCGTAAGCTTGCAAGGCGACGACGCGCAATATCATCTCTGGCTTGCCCGCGCCTACGGACAGAAGGCGGCGGAGATTGGCAATCCGCTCTCGGCGGCTGGTTTGGCTCGCAAAGCGAAGGCTGAATTCGAACGCGCGGTTGAGCTGAACCCTAAGAACATTTCGGCGCGCGCCGATCTTTCGGAGTACTACGTACAAGCACCGGCCATCATGGGTGGAGGGTTAGGGAAAGCGCGGAACCAGGCTTCTGAGTTGCAGAACCTCGATCCCGCCACCGCAGACTGGGTCCGGGCCCTGGTCTCGGAGAAGGAAAAGAAATATGGCGACGCGGAAAACAATCTGAAGGGGGCGATCGCCCGGGCCCAAAACCCGGCGCAGTACTGGATGAGCCTGGCGGCTTTCTACCGGCAACGTGGGCGGCTTGACGAAATGCAAAGCGCGATTCAGTCGGCGCTCGCGCAGCCCAATCGTCCATCTGAGACTTACTACGACGCAGCCAGCGAGTTGCTGGAAGCCGGACGCAACTTCCCGGCCGCAGTGCAGTACGTGAAGACTTATCTGTCATCGGGAGAGCTGGTGGAAGATGCGCCGGCCTTCCGCGCCCATTACTTGCTGGGTCAGATTTACGAGAAGAGTGGTGACAAGGCGAAAGCTTCGGCCGAGTACCAGGCCTCGCTCTCTCTTGCTTCGGGCTTCGGCCGCGCCAGGAAAGCCCTCGATCAACTGCATTAGAAGCAGCCGTTCCGCTGAAACTGGTGGAAGTCGACGAGAGATGTCGCGTAAACCTGTACGCCGCAAATACAGTGTGCTCTTCGGCTGCGGTCGCCTGCTGGCGCTCGGCGCCTGCGTATTAGTGGCGTCCAGCGCGTGGACACAAGTCTCTGTCGAGGCGACACCTCCAGCCACGAGTGCGGGGCCTCTCACCTTCCGCGAGGCGGTGGAGCTAGCTCTCCAGCACAGCGGCATCATGGGCATTGCCAACATGAACCAGTGGCGCTCCATGAAGGCCTATCAGGAAGCGCGCAATCATTACATCCCGCAACTGACTGTCGGCTCAGGCCTGGGATACTCCTACGGCTTTCCGCTCACGCTGGAAGGCTCGGCGCCCTCGGTGGTGAACTTCACCTCGACACAGTCGTTCTTCAATCTGTCGCTGAAACAATTCATCAAAGCCGCGAAAATCCAATGGAAAGCAGAATCCTTCGATGTCGACGACGAGAAGAATGCGGTCATCCTGGACGTGGCGCTCAGCTATGAGCAACTGGACAGCTTGACTTCGAAGATTGTCGCTCTCCACCAGGCCCACGAGGCTGCGGAAAAAGGAGTGTACATCTCGCAGCAGCGGCTGAAGGAAGGCGTGGGCACCCAACTCGACGTCACGAAGAGTCAGCTCATCGAGGCCCGCATTCGCTTACGCGCCGCGGAGGCCGAAGGCCAGCAGGACGTCCTGCGCGAGCACCTGGCTAAGCTGGTCGGCTTGACCCCGGCGGAGATTTCAGTTGTGCCTGGCAGTGTTCCTGAACTGCCTCTGATCTCGCAGGAAGACGACTATTCCGCCCGCGCGGTCGCCAACAGTCCCAGCGTACACTTCGCGGAGCAGAAAGCCGTTGCCGCGGATGCCAACGCCAAAGGCGAGCATCGTGCCCTGTTGCCGTTTGCAGATTTGGCCAGCCAGTACGCGTATCTCGCCAAGTTCAACAACTACGACCTGTACTTCTTGCGCTACTCGGCAAACAACTTGGCTGCGGGATTGAACGTCAAATTCCCTTTTCTGAATAGCGTTCAGAAGGCCCATGCGCAGCAGGCTGATGCGGATGCCATCATCGCGCACAAGCAGGCAGACCTGACGAAGAATCAAGTGAGCGAAGACGCCCTCAAGCTACAGCGCTCCATCCGCCAGCTTGAGGCTGCGCGCGACGTAGCCAAGCTCGACTGGCAGGTTTCGCAAGGAGAGCTGGCCGCCATCGGCCCGCGTATGCAGACCGGAGCCGCCACTCTGCGCGATGAGCAGAACGCGGAACTTGACGCCGAAGACAAGCACGCCGCGTACCTGGATGCCGAGTTTGAACTCGCTAAGGCCGAACTTCAGCTTTTGCGCATTACCGGTGAGCTGGAGAATTGGGCCATTCCCACTCCATAATTCGCATTTCGCTGAATATCCGGTAACCCCGTGATTCACAAGGTACTTGGATAGCATCCAACTCGAAGACAATACAGTACAATGAAACAGATGCCTTTGAAGACGCTGTTCCTCAACCCTCCTTCCTTTGAGAACTACGACGGGGGCGCTAGTTCGCGCTGGCCCGCCACTCGCGAAATCGAGTCCTACTGGTATCCGGTATGGCTGGCTTATCCCGCCGGAATGCTGGAAGGTTCTCGCCTGCTTGACGCTCCGCCGCACCACGTGAGTTCGGAGGAGACGATTCGCATCGGCAAGGATTACGAGTTCCTGGTGCTGTTTACCAGCACGCCGGGGTGGCAGGGCGATGTCCGCCTCGCTGCCGCGATGAAGGAGGCAAATCCCAAGCTCAAGATTGCTTTCGTCGGGCCGCCGGTGACCACCGCGCCTGAGAAGTCACTGCGTGAGGGAACAGCTATCGACTTTATCGTACGTCGCGAGTTCGACTTCGCAACCGTTGAGTTCGCCAATGGCAAGCCACTGAATGAAATTCTAGGCGTCTCTTATCTCGACGCCAGCGGGAAGGTGGTTCACAATCCTGACCGGCCCGACGTCGCCGATCTCGATTCGCTGCCCGATGTAGTTGACGTCTACAAGCGCGATCTCGATGTGACGCGCTACAACGTTCCGTTCCTGCTCTATCCGTACGTCGCGCTTTACACCACGCGCGGCTGCCCGGCGCAGTGTACGTTCTGCCTGTGGCCGCAGACGCTGAGTGGACACCCTTGGCGCAAACGCTCCAGCGATGCCGTAGCTCGCGAGATGGCCAAGGCGAAAGAATACTGGCCGAACGTAAAGGAATTCTTCTTCGACGACGACACCTTCAACATCCAGAAGGCACGCACCATCGAACTGTGCTCCAAGTTGAAGCCGGTCGGAATTACGTGGTCGTGCACCTCACGCGTCACCACCGATTACGAAACCTTGAAAGCCCAGCGCGATGCAGGTTGTCGGTTGCTCATCGTCGGCTACGAGTCGGGCGATCAGCAGATCCTGAAGAACATCAAGAAGGGCGCGACCGTTGAGCGTGCGCGGCAGTTCACCAAGGATTGCAAGAAGCTCGGCCTGAAGGTGCATGGGGACTTCATTCTGGGCCTTCCCGGCGAAACCAGGGAAACCATTCGCAACACCATCGACTTCGCCAAGGAACTCGACGTCGAGACCATTCAGGTTTCGGTGGCTCACGCTTATCCCGGAACTGAGTTCTACGACTTCGCCAAGTCGAATAACTTCATCGTGACCGAAGGCTCTCAGATGGTGGACGAAGGCGGGCATCAGTTGGCCATGATCGAGTATCCCGGCCTGCCACGCGACTACGTCATGGAGATGGTGCACCGCTTCTACGACGAATACTACTTCCGTCCCAAGGCGATCTTCCGCATCGTGAAGAAAGCGGCTTTCGACTCAGTCGAGCGCAGGCGTCTCTATCACGAAGGCAAGGAGTTCCTGAAGCTGCGCGCTGCGCGTAACCGTGCCGTCAAAGAGGCGCGGGAGAACAATCAGGGACCGCTCGCACCGGCGCCCAAGGCGCCAGCGCAACCCAGCGCCAAAAAACCAGAGAACGAGCTGGTCGTCCTCTGAGGCTTGGAGGTTTCATGTGTTGGCACCGGCCGCTTTGAAAGGGCAAGCCTTCAGGCGTGCCGCAACCGGCCGGTAATGAAACGGCTTCAGCCGCTGCGGTAAAGTTTTCTCCGCACCTAAAAAGCGAATATATTGCCACGATCCTGAACGACACGGCTGAAAGCCGTGCCCTTTCAAAACCGGGGCACAGCCCGTCCGAACGAAAATGAACCAGAAGTGGGTTTCCGAAAGTATTTAGTACTCGTCGCAATTGCAGTCTTCGCCGCCAGCGGAGACGTGTGCCTCGCACGTGGCATGCGCGACTTCGGCGCGGTTAGTCTGGCTAACGCTGGCGGACTGCTCACGGCTCTGCTGAATCCGTGGATCATCATCGGCATTCTGCTGCTCATCTGTTTCTTTGGCAGCTATCTAACGGCCCTATCCTGGGCCGACCTCACCTACGTTCTTCCCGCGACCGCCATCAGCTACGTGATGATGGCTTTGCTTGCGCAACGACTGCTGAACGAGCATGTCACCACTCGCCACTGGCTCGGCATTGGGCTGGTGACACTCGGCGTGGGATTCGTCGCAGCCGGGCCGAGCAGAACCACACGTCGGCGACATGACAGGGATCTGTCGATGGGCGCCTCTGAAGGCAAGCAGTGAGTGCGATCGCCACATGGGGCGGAGTAGCGGCGATCGTCATCTCCGCCACCGCCGGTGACGTGCTGCAAGCCTCAGCTATGCGTCAGATCGGCGACCTGGGCCTGATTCGCCAAGCGCACGGAATGGGCGAAGTTACCCGCCGTATTGTCACGAACTCGCGCTTCATGATCGGCATGATCTTCATGACGCTGGGATTCTTCAGCCTACTGACCACTTTGTCGTGGGCTGATGTCAGCGTCGTAGGTCCGGCATCCGCGTCGCTCACCTTCGTTGCTAATGCCATTGCCGCCCGCATCTTCCTGCACGAAGACGTCTGCCGTCGTCGCTGGACCGCAGCGCTGTTTGTTGCGGCCGGGGTCGCCCTGCTGGCGAGCTAGATACCCCAAATTAGCTTGCACCGCCGCGAACGCGTGTTATGCTTCTCGACCAGCCATCGCCTGAGCCGTATCCCACTGCGAAATTGCAAGTCATCCCCGAGCTCAAGCATTCGTCACTGGCGTGACGGCAAGGGTCGAGAGGAGGGAGCTTATGACGCGCTCACACCAGTTTTCATCTTTCGCAACTGTTGCCTGCCTGACTACTCTTGCTTTGATCGCCATCTTCATGATGAGCACGTTTGCGGCGAACAGCGCACAGGCGCAGACCTTCACCGTACTGCATGAATTCACCGGCGGACTCGATGGTGCGAATCCCTCCGCTGGTTTAACCCTCGCCCCCACTGGAAGGCTGTTTGGAACCAGTAGCGGCAGCACGCCGGACACGAGTGGCGCCGCGTTCACCGTTACCGACTCGCAGTCGAACTGGCTGCTGAACCCGCTGTATAGATTTGTGCAATTCGGTCATGGTCTTTATCCCAACACCAGGCTGATCTTCGGACCCGACGGCTCTATATACGGCACCACGTGGAAGGGAGGCGCTGGCGCTTGTGCGGGCCAAGGCTGCGGAGTCGTGTTCAAGTTGCAGCCGCCGGCAACCCTTGCCTGCCGTCTTGCCTTCTGCCCTTGGACGGAGACGGTGCTTTATACCTTCGCCGGCGGGGCAGACGGTTCGCTGCCCGGCCCGCTCACTTTCGACGCCGCCGGAAACATCTATGGCAATACCTACTACGGAGGCACTGCGGATTGCCAGTGCGGAACAGTTTACGAGCTCAAGTTTTCGGGTGGACATTGGTCGAAGACGATTCTGCATAGCTTCAGTGTCTCCGACGGCGCCGATCCCGATGGCCCGGTCGTTTTAGACCGAGCGGGCAATCTCTACGGAACAGCCATCACTGGCGGCAGCAGCAATACCGGGGTCGTTTACGAATTGAGTCCGTCAGGTGAGTCGTGGACCGAAACCATCCTTCACAACTTCCAGGGAAGCGAGGGCTACTATCCTAACGGCGGCCTGATTGCCGACTCTTCCGGCAATCTCTACGGTGTTGCCAGCGAGGGCGGCTCAATTGGGCTGGGCACAGTGTTTCGTTTGACGCAACCGGGCACGTGGACGCTTGAGACGCTGTACAGTTTCACCAGCTATGCGAGTGGAGGGTCCCCTCACGGCCCGCTGGCATTTGACGGTGGTGGAAACCTGTATGGGGTAGCGGACTTCGGCTTGTTTAGCCGGGGCACGATCTTCGGACTCACGCTCGCCAACAAAACCTGGATTCCCTTTGATCTGCACGATTTCAACGGCTCCGACGGAATATATGTGAACCCCGGTCTGGTTGTCGATAACGCGGGAAACATTTACGGAACATCCTTCGGCGATACGAAGATCGACGCCTGCTACCCGACGGGCTGCGGCAACATCTGGCAGATCACGCCGTGAAGGCAGTACGCTGATTCATGGCGCTGGGTGTGTCCAACTGTGGCGTTACAGGAGCGACAAAGACTTTCATCGCATTCGTATTTTTCCTTCACGCCACGTCGAACCTGCTGACAATCGGTCGATAGTCGGTTATTGCGCGCTGAAAATCGTAGCCTGCGTCGGAATGGGCAAGCGGGGCTCGATGGTTGGTCGCACCTTTTGCCAGCATTGCCGAGAATGCTGAGGTGGCGCCCCGCGCAAGGGCCCGCAAATTACTCGCAACGGAAGCGGCACGCTTTGCTTGTTTTCCGGGAGCTCGTGCGGCTGCGTCTGCGAGCGCTTCTTTCGCCTGCATGACTCCGCCAGAAGCTTCCAGGAAGTCCTGGACCCAGTGGTAAACGTCAGCATTCTGTACTGCGCGCCGCAGTGTCTGCATGCGCTGCATCCTCTCATTCCGATTCATCAAGATAGCCGTTTGCAAAGCTTTGGCTACTCCGACGACGTCATTGGGATTCACCAGCAATGCGCCGCAGGCCAGTTCGGCAGCGGCGCCCGCAAACTCACTGAGCAGCAGAACTCCCTGCCCTCCAATGTGCGCGGCGCAGTACTCCTTGGCGACCAGGTTCATTCCGTCCTTCAGAGGCGTCACCAATGCGACATCGGCCGCGCGATAGTAGGCGAGAAGTTGCTTGCGCTCCAACCGCCGATAGATGAAATGAATCGGCGACCACCCGGAATCAGTGAATCGGCCATTGATCTCGCCGCTCAAGCGCTCAATCTCCCGTTTCAGCTCATCGTATTTCGGAATATCTTCGCGACTGGGAACGACAACTTGTACGAAGGTAACGTTGCGTCGCAGATGAGGGCAGCTTTCCAGCATGTGGCAGAAGGCGCGAAACTTCTCGGGGAGACCTTTCGTATAGTCGAGCCGGTCGACCCCCAGCACCAAAGATCGGCCGTGCATGTCGGCCCGGATCTGAGCAGCGAGAGCGGCGACCTCACTGCTGGCAGCCTCAGATGAAAACTCATCGAAGTCGATACCGATGGGGAAATCTCCGACCACCGTTTTCCTGCCGGCGTGCTCGACGATCGTGCGCCCACCGGAGCTCGTGATTTTCGCCTGGGGAACAAAGCGGTCCACGCAGACCACAAAGTTCTTTCGATCACGGCGCGTCTGCAGACCGACGAGATCAAAATCGAGCATGCTGTCGAGCAATTCTGCTCTCCACGGCAGCTTTTCAAAGATGTCGGGCGAGGGAAACGGTATGTGCTGGAAATAGGCCAGAGTGCTGCGCCGCCCGATCCGTCGAAGCGATGTCGCCACTGCGGTAAGGTGGTAATCGTGCACCCAGATGAAGTCGTTCTCGTTGGCAACTTCTGCAATTCGTTCAGCAAACCGATTGTTGATTGCGAGATAAGAATCCCAGTAGTCGGGATGAAAATTACACCTGGATTGCAGGTCGTGAAACAGCGGCCACATAATTTCGTTGGAGAACCCTGAGTAGAATTTCTGACGTTCTTCTTCTGTCAGAAAAACTGGGTGTACCTGGAATTCAAGATTCGGAACCGAGCGCAGCAGGTCTTCGACGGCAGGCGAGTATTCGCTGCCTGGCCAGCCAATCCAGCACCCCTCGTATCTGCGGAAAACGGCGCTGAGAGCGGTAACCAGGCCTCCCGAGCTGCCACTGACGACATAGGAACCGCCCTTCCTTGCCAGGGCAATCGGAAGCCGATTGGAAACGACGATCAGGCGGCTACTCGTTGTCATATTCACCTCCACAGGCGCGAAGCCAAGTCTCAAGGAAAGAAATCAGTTCCACCGGCGGACGAATCCAGAACTGCGCCGAGGTAGGGCGATATGCCTTGCGCACAAGCAAGGTCAGGCCGTAGGGATTCATTTCCGCGAATGCGTCTTCGTCGGTAATGTCGTCGCCCAGGTAAGCAATCGGGTTCTCAGCCGTCTCCTCCTTAACAATGGTTCTGACGACGTCTGCTTTGTTCGGCGTCTTCACCCGCATCTCAATGCCGCCATCGAAATTGACGACTGCGAGCCCTTCGGAGAAGGCGATGGGCTGCATCACGCGCAACGCGCAGGTGCAGGTTTCGCGAGCGATCTCCTGGTCGAGCCCGCGCCAGTGAACTGCCAGGCTGCCGTTCTTTCTTTCAGTGAGATTGCCCATGCCAAGGTTGTGAAGTTGATCGTCAGCCCGGGCGAACGCTTCTGATACCCGCACGTCCAACCGGTTCACCCGGTATTCGCCATCCGGGGACAGGCGTTCCATCCCATGCGATCCCCAGACCTCCAGCATCAGACCGAGCAAGGGTGGTATCTCTCTGGCTGACCTGCCGCTGATGATCACAAGCCGGGTGTCGGTGACGGAGGTAATCCGCTTCAATAGAGGCGGGACATCCGGATAGGGAATTGCGGACATGCGCTCGGCCTGAAACGGAGCCAGCGTTCCGTCGTAATCGAGCAGCAATACGCTTTTCTTTGAAGCGGCCAGTTTGCGAAAGAATTGTCCGAATTTCGTTTCACTTCGGCTTGCGGTGACAACCACGGAATACCTCCTTGCAAAAGCTGAGACGAATGACAGTTTCAGGACGGCGAAAGCGAGCCGTACCTACTTCGTCTGCAAGCGAAAGAGGTTTTGTTAAAACAGCCTGGCGCAGGTGAGGTCGGTGAGGTCGGAAGTCGGCAGATCGCAGTTCAGTGGTGCAAAAGCAAGCGAGTCACAGACGGGTTTTGCAACGTCCAGTATTGAAGCTGCGGCTGCGATGCTGGCGAAGACGAGGATTGCCAGTCGCATCCCACGCAGAGCCGTGGGATCGAGATCAAGCGCCGGCATCACGAAGATGTACGCTACTGCCAAGAGTAGCAATATCGTCACGCCGACTTTGACTCTCTGCGACATCCATATCTATTCTCCTACCATCGCACGTCTCGGTCAAACCGAGTGGTGCAGCCTCGCATGCGTGCTGCGCGATCCTCTGAATGCACATGAGGGCTGGTCCTGGCCTGTGCGCTCGCGGTGCAAAGGTCCACAGATGACGCTTGGGAGCGGCGGAAACTGATGGAATTACTAAGTCACAAATCCGTTGCTTACGTGATGTGGCTGCTCTTTGGTCGAGTACCTCGTCAACAAAAGAGATTATCGTTTGCCGCAATGGGTACGAGGCAAGAAACGCAAAGAAGAGACTGAGCGTTCCCAGGGGGTTCCGGCTCGGAACATCCCGCCAGCTACTCTGTGCTTCAATAGAGAAGTGAAAGTTACCGTATCCGTTTGCCTGCTGCTGGTCCTGTTCACTGCCTGCTCCTCCACTAAACCTGCGGAAGCACCGTCTACTTCTTCGCAGCCCGCCAAGAAGGCCGAAGTGAAGCAGCCCCAGTTTGAAACCGGCCGCGCGGCGTTTCAGAAGATGTACCTGGCTGCGCGGTTATGGGCGCCAGACATAAAGCCGTTCCGGCTTCAGTCGCAATACACTCCCGACTCGCCCTTCAACGAAGGCAAAGCGGGATTGTGGCGCGCGTCGTTCGCATCGCAGGCGAAGCGTGCCATGAAAATGTTCGTTTGGTCCGGACTAGTCGGCCCTGATGCGCCCGAGCAGGGAGTTACCTTTACCGCAGAAGACTCATGGAGCCCCACCAACACTGCGACGCAGGTGTTTGAAATTGCGTTCCTGAAAATCGACAGCGATCAAGCGTACGAGGTCGCGCAGAAGCATGGTGGCGAGAAGTTGCTGAAGAAAAATGCGAAGCAGCCTGTCTTTTTTGTGCTCGATTGGGACGCGCGCAAAAACACACTGCTTTGGCACGTGATCTACGGCACGAGCATGGACGATGCGCAGCTTCGCATTGCGGTGAACGCTACCAGTGGCGGGTTCGAGCGCGTAGAGAAGTAAGCAAGATCGGCTTTCGCGCACCAGCACGAAAAGGCCACCCTGAACGAGCGCAGCGAGTCGAAACGGACCACGTCTAAATCCCTGGCTTCACGAAAGCGGCTTAACAATCGTGCGCGGCGATCAGCCCTTGCTCGGCTTCCACAGCTCCCAGATGGGGACGCCCTTGTTGTCGCGCAGCACCATCGTGTTATTACCGAACACGACTTCACGCGCGATTACCTCATCTCCGGCTTCCGTGGTTTTCGCACCTGTAACTTCTACCGCGTCGCCAACCTTGATCCAGCAATCGATCTCTTTCAAGTAGCCCTTCGGTGCCAGTTGTACGGTGACTACTTTGTCGCTGACCTTGACCGTCAGGACGGTGGGATCCATTGCTCCCGCGCCCTCTGTCACCTGCGTCACCGTTCCTTTAAGTTTGGTTTCTTTGGTGACGTCGTATTTCGGGCCGTTTTTACCGGATGTTTGCGCATATGCGCACAAGGTTGTTAGAAGAATTACCAGTGAGAGTGCCAGAACATTCGACCACGATCGAAGACCCATAGTCGGTACCTCCTTCCGGCCTTTATGTGCCAACTAACCAACAAAGGTCAGGCGAACCGTGGAGTTTTCTTGGAGCCTGTCTATGTCGTGTAAGGCACTGTAACCATTTAGCTTAGTTCTGTTTTGGCACCTCGGCTGTGAGCCCCATCACGTCGCTTGGTGATTCTTAATTTGGAGAAATAACTACGATAGTGCTTGCCTAACCCACTTTAGTGTGCATAATCGTCGTAAGCCTAAGTCTCTGGTGCGTCCCCCCGCAGAGCTTGGGAACCTGCAGCGCCCGATCCGCCGCACCCGACGAGCCATGATGGCTCGTCGCAGCCGATTTCTGGTCAGGCGCGTATTGCCACCAGTCGAACGGCAACTGCGGTTCCGCGAAAGGACAGCAATTATGAATGACCGACTCACAGTCAGCATCATTGTCGCTGATGACCACACCATCTTCCGTGACGGCCTGCGCCGCCTGCTGGAGGCTGAACCGGAGCTGAAAGTTATCGGCGAGGCGGCGGATGGCGATGAAGCGGTAGCGCGTACCCGGGAGTTGAAGCCCGACGTTCTCCTGCTGGATCTGGCCATGCCGCGTAAAGCGGGAATGGATGCCATGCGCGAGCTTTCCGCTGATGGGGAAAGCATGCGAACCAAAATCATCGTTTTGTGCGCCGCCATCGAACGAATTCAGATTGTGCAGGCGCTTCAGTTTGGCGCGCGCGGCGTCGTCATGAAAGAAGCTGCCACGCAGTTGCTGATGAAGGCGATTCGCGCAGTCATGGCCGGCGAATACTGGGTAGGACGCGAGGCCGTTGGCGACATCGTCGATTTCATGCGCAACAGCTCCTCCGGCGACAAGCCGCAAAAGAACTACGGCCTGACCAAGCGCGAGATGGACATCCTGGTCAGCATCGTCACGGGCTTAAGCAACAAAGAGATTGCGCGCCGCTTTGCCCTCAGCGAAGACACGGTGAAGCATCACCTGACGAACATCTTCGACAAGGTCGGCGTGAACAGCCGCCTGGAGCTTGCGCTATTTGCCATCAACAATAGGCTGACCGACGCGGCGTCGGCGGGATAGGGTATCGGCTGCGTTTTGAGGGGCGCAGCTTAAGCTGGGCCGTCGCAAGGTCTTCATTTTTTTGTCATCGCGAACGGACGTAAGTCCGTGAGGGACTTGGTTTTCGATAGCCATCAGCGAAGCTATCGAGGCGCATCAACATTGATAGTGATGACTTTGAAGTTGCCATTCGATTGCTCAGCGAACCAAATCTCTCCACCTCCAATCATCACGCCCTGACCGTTGCCGAATGGGCACGCTGGGGATTGCTCGAGAATGGCTTTCCTAACTGCAGGGGTCATGATTTGCGAATACCGCTCTATTAACTGGGCAGCTGTCGAGACCTTGCCGCCACCTTTCCCACTGAATACTCGAACGGGATAGTGCACCATCGACGCGAATTTTGCTGTGTCGTTTTTCTCCACCGCTGCTTGCAATTCAGCGAAGAAGACTTTGGCCCGAGAAGCGAATTCCGGTCCCGACGCGTCCTCGACCGTACTATGTCCACAGCCATTGTTTTTCTGCGTTTGAGATATCGCTTCAGGGGCCCCCGAAAATAAAAGCACTAGCAGCAGGACGGCACTGATGGTCGGGAAAGAAAGCATGAAATAACCTAAGTGCCAATACATCTTACTACGCATACCGCCGTAACTATTCTTTACACTCCAGCTCTCCAAGTGCCACTGAATCAAACACATATCTGCCGGTTCCCATAGCGACAATGCTCCCTTTTTAGGGTTTATGCGTCTGTACTAACAGGAGCAACGGGATGCCCAAGAAGTACCTGATTTCGAGCGTTGCAGCCCTCGTACTGACGCTGCTTGTGTTCGCTGGATGCAACCAGACACCTGCGCCAACCGACGCCCAGGTGGCCAGCGATGTTCAGAGCAAAATTTACAGCGATGCCGCCGTCCAGAGCCGGACCATCGCCGTACAGGCAATCAACGGAATCGTCACCCTGAACGGAAACGTGGCCAATGACGCCGAGCGCGGAGCTGCGGCGAATGACGCTGCCGCCGTCAATGGCGTCAAGACAGTGGTCAACAATCTGCAAGTGCAGCAGGCACAAGCCACGCCGCCTCCGGCCGTAGCGGAGCAGCCCGCACCCGCACCGGCTCCGGTTCAGAAGAAACAGCCGAAGCGCGAGGTTGTCAAATCAGATACCAATCGACACAAGCAGCACACGGCCAGCAACAATAACAACAGCGATGCGCCGCTGCTGGCGCGGACTGCTCCTCCTGACAACAACGCGGCAATGCAACCTATGCCACCGGCGGTGCAGACTCCGCCACCGCCGCCTCCTCCGCCGCAGAAGGTGACGATCCCTGCTGGCACGCAATTGACGGTTCGCCTGAACGAGCCGCTCGACTCGGAGAAGAACCAGGTGGGCGACCAGTTTCACGGCAGCCTGGGTTCGCCAATCGTCATTGATGATCGGACCGTGATTCCACTTGGCACGGATGTCACAGGCCGGGTAGCGGCAGTGCAGAGCGCTGGACGCTTCGCCGGCAGTTCATTGCTGACCCTGGAACTCACCAGCCTTTCGGTCAACGGAAAGACGTACAACCTGCAGACCAATCAGTGGTCGCGCCAGGGTAAAGGCGAGGGCAAGAATACCGCCATCAAAGCCGGAGGCGGCGCCGCTCTGGGCGCGATTATCGGCGGGCTTGCCAGTGGAGGCCGCGGGGCTGCGATTGGTGCGGCAGCAGGCGGCGCTGCAGGTACGGGCGTCGCGGCCACCAAAAAGGGCGAGCAGATCAAGCTCGGTCCCGAGGCAACGCTCAACTTCCAGTTGACCAATGCGCTGACGGTGACACCTCAGGGCAGCAACGACCGCAACGCCGGACGCACGCCGATGGGCGACTAAGCTAAAATTCACAGGGCGCAGCCGCAACCTGACTGCGCCTTTTTAGCTTCTACATAAAGGGGAGAGTAGAACCTCCCCGGCCCATACCATGCCCAAAATCTCGGCTCTCCTGCATACCCACAACGATGCTCTGCGTCTGGGACGCGCGCTGGATTCACTGCGACCTTGCGATGAGGTCTTGATTATCGACGACAACTCCGACGATGG
>Ga0335083_10006854_pt1 | contig 14117 bp, 11 predicted proteins | sample Lox_Sample_42_FD_206716 | JGI IMG/M metagenome (GOLD analysis project Ga0335083, IMG submission 206716) | Soil microbial communities from Loxahatchee National Wildlife Refuge, Florida, United States - Lox_Sample_4.2 | ecosystem: Environmental > Terrestrial > Soil > Wetlands | place: USA...
CGCGCCGCCATAGTTGGGCAGGATGCCGAGTGCCACCTGCGGCAGACGCCATTCGGCCTTGTCGGAGGCCACGATCAGATCGCAGCAGAAGGTGATGATGCAGCCGATGCCGATCGCATAGCCGTTGACCGCGGCGATCACCGGCTTGGGAAAGTCGCTCACCAGGTTGGACGGAAAGTTCCGCGACTTGCCGACCCTCTTGATGAAGGCCTCGGCCGAGCGTGTGTTGTGCGTATTGGGGTCGCGGAGGTTGGCGCCAGCCGAGAAGGCGCCGCCCGCCTCGTCGCCGGTCAGGATGATCGAGCGGATGTCGTCATCGTCGTTCGCCTCGTCGAGATGCTTGAGCAGCCCGTCGGCATAGTCCTGGCCCCAGCAATTGCGCGCCTGCGGGCGGCTGAGCGTCATGATGCCGGTGTGGCCTTTCTTTTCATAGAGAAGCGGCATGACGTCCTCCCAGAAGTCCGAGTTTCTCCAGCCGCGCGATCTCCTCGGAGGAGTAGCCCGCGTCGCGCAGCACTTGTTCGGTATGTTGGCCGACAGCCGGGGCGCGGACGGGCGCGACCTTGGTCGTGTTGTCGAGGTGGAAGGGGCTCGACACGGTGAGGTTGTTGCCATCGGCGAAGGGAACCAACGCGCCGATCTCGCGGGCCTGCGTGTCGTCGGCCGCCTCGTCGACCGAACAGACCGGCCCGAAGGTGACGCCGGCCTTCTCGAGGATCGGCCGCCACTCCGCCAGGTCGCGCCTGGCGAACACGTCGTCGAGGATCGTCGTCAGGGCCTCGTGGTTCGCCCGCCGGTCCGGCTGGGTGGCGAAGCGCGGATCCTGCGCGAGGTGCTCGGCGTCGATCGCCTTCAGGAAGCTCGGGAGCTGCCGCGCCTCGTTGTGCAGCGCCATCAGGAACCAGCGGCCGTCGCGGCAGCGATAGTGATTGGCAAGCGCGCTCGGCGTTTCGATCCTGGGCGGCCGATGCGCGACGTGTTCGCCGAACAAACGGTTCTGCACGTAGCAGCCGTTGGCCCACAGGCCGTTCTGCAGCAGCGACGTTTGTGCCACGCCGCCCTTGCCCGTACGTTCGCGCCGATAGAGTGCCGTCACGATCGCGGCATAGAGGCCCGTCGCGGTGGGATGATCGCCCATGCCCGGCATCGAGCGGGACGGTTCGATGTCTGCTGACGCGCGGACCATGTCCATCAGGCCGGTGCGGGCCCAATAGGCCGTGGCGTCGAAGCCGGTGCGGGCGGCCTCGGCGCCCAGCTCGCCATAGGCCGAGATGGAGCCGTAGATCAGCCGTGGATTGATTGCGAGCAGATCGGCGGCTGCGATCTTCAGGCGCTCGCGCACCGGCAGCGGGAAGTTGGTGATGAAGACATCGGTCGAGGCGATCAGCTTTCGGAGAACAGCGAGGCCTTCGGGATGCTTGAGATCGATCGCCAGGCTGCGCTTGTTGCGCGCCGTGAGCTGCCACCAATAGTCCGTCGTCTTGCCGGGAACGGGCGTTGCGGCCCGCCACGGATCGCCGGCGCCCGGCGGTTCGATCTTGATCACATCGGCGCCGAAGTCGGAGAGGATCGTCGCCGCCGCGGGGCCGGCGATCCAGCTCGCGCAGTCGATGACTTTCAGGCCGTCGAATATTCCGTCGGTCATGGGATGCTCGCCGTGGTCAGCGCAGTCTGGGTTGGTGGAAGGCGAAGGGCGGGTAGTCCTTGTCGATGTCGGACGTGACCTCGATCAGGGCCGGCGCGTCGCTCGCCAGCGCTTCGCGAACGGCGCCGCGCAAGCTGTCGGCGCTGTCGACCCGCCAGGCGCCGATGCCGAAGGAGCGGGCATAGGCCACGAAGTCCGGGTTGGTCAGCTCCGCCCCGGCATGGCGGCCCTGGAAGAGCCGCTTCTGGTCGCGCAGCACATTGCCGTAGGAGGCGTTGTTCACCACGACCGTCACCAGGTTGATGCCGAACTGCTTGGCCGTGGCTAGGTCGGAACCGCCGAACAGGAAACCGCCGTCGCCCGCGACCGAGATCACCGGCCGGTCGGGATTGGCGACCTTGACGCCGAGCGCCGTCGGGAAGCCGTAGCCCAGCGTGCCCGAGAAGCCCGAGGAGATCAGGCGGCGCGGCTGATGCACGGGATAGCCGTACCAGATCATGTAGCCGAGCTGCGTCACCTCATCGACGACGATGCCGTCGTCGGGCAACGCCTCACGCAATACCTTCATATAGGAGTATTGCGGATCGGCCTTCTCGATCGCCGCCTGCTGCGCCGCGCGCGCTTTGGCCACGCGGGCGCGACGCGCCGGATCGTCGTTGCGCCTCACCACGGCGGTGAGCGCGCGCGTGCCGTCGGCGGCGTCCGCCACGATCGGGACGTTGACGGTAAGTCTCCGATGCTCGGCCGGATCGATGTCGATGCGCGCGGTCTTGAGGCCGGCCGGCGCCGGCGCATAGCGGGCGATCGGGAAGTCGAGCCGTGTACCGATGCCGATCAGCAGGTCGGTCTTCTCCCAGAGCTCGAAGCCGCCGACCGTGCCGAGCGACAGTGGGTGGCGTGAATCGACCACGCCTTTGCCCATGCGGAACGACACGACAGATGCGCCGATCTTTTCGGCCAGCGCCAGAACCTCCGGGCCGGCCGCGACGGCGCCGCCGCCGACCCAGATCATCGGCGCGCTCGCCTCGTCGACCAGCTTGGCCAGCGCCGCGATCTTGTCGGGATCGGGGAGGGGAGGCTCGCGCTTGCCGAGCGGATCGATCGGCGTCACGTCGGCAGTCGCGGGAAGCATGTCGAGCGGGATCTCGACGGCGACGGGGCCGGGACGGCCGGACGTCATGGCCTGGTACGCGCGCGCCATGACCTGAGGTGCCTCTGTCGGATGCTCGATGCGCTCGGCGAACTTCAACAGCGTCTTCAGGGTCGCGAGCTGATCAGGCATTTCATGAAGCTGGCCGCGGCCGCGGCCGATCATGGCACTCGGCACCTGGCCCGTGATGCACATGATGGGCGCGTTGACGCCCCAGGCCGTGGTGAGCGCGCCCATGGTGTTCATCACGCCAGGTCCCGGCACCACGGTGAAGGCCGACGGCTTGCCCGACGACTGGGCGTAGCCCAACGCCATATAGGCCGTCGTCTGCTCGTGCCGGGCGTTGATCACCTTCAAGCGATTGGCGTTGCGGGCAAAGGCGTCGAACAGGCCATACATCTGCACGCCCGGAATACCGAAGATGGTGTCGATGCCGTGGCGCAAAAGGGAATCCACGATGGCGTCGCCGCCGGTCATGCGGGTCATGGGATGGGCGTTTCCTTCCTTGGTCTTGCGGCCGATCTTGCCACGTTCCGGCCGCCGCTCTACCGGCGCTAAACTACCGGTATCGGACCCCACTCGCTAAGCGAACGAAAAACCGCCTGGCCGGGCTTCGGCGAACCTGAACGCCTGTCGCGTTGGCTCGCTTGACTTGATCGGTTCCTGACCGTAACCGGCATCGCTGACCTCACAAGGATCGGAGGCTGGAACATGACCGGCAAATTGCGCCGGCAATGGGTGGAAATGACCACCCGCGATTTTCAGGAAACCGACATGTCGTCGGCGATCGCCGTCCTGCCGGTCGCCGCCATCGAGCAGCATGGGCCGCATCTGCCCGTCGAGGTCGATGCTGCGATCAATCGCGGCGTGCTCGACCGCGCGCTCGAGCTGCTGGCGCCGGACATGCCGGTCATCGTCCTGCCCGCCATGCCGGTCGGGAAGTCGAACGAGCACATCTCCTATCCGGGCACGCTCACGCTCTCGGCCGAGACGATCATCCGGCTGTGGACCGAGATCGGCGAGAGCGTGGCGCGCGCGGGCGTACGCAAGATGGTGCTCTTCAACAGCCATGGCGGACAGCCGCAGATCGCCGACATCGTGGCGCGCGAGCTGCGCGTGCGGCGGAACATGTTTGTCGTGACTTGCGGCACCTATGCGCTGGGCCGGCCGCCCGGCCTCTTTCCCGATTCCGAGTTGAAGCACGGCATCCACGGCGGCTCCGTCGAGACGTCGATGATGATGCACCTGCGGCCAGGTCTCGTGCGCCGCGAGCACCTCGCCAACTTCCGGCCGAGCTCGCTGGACATGGAAGGCGAGTACGAGATCCTGACACCGGAGGGACGTGTCGGCTTCGGCTGGGAAACGCAGGATCTCAGCGAGCCGGGGGCATGCGGCAACGCGCTCGATGCCGACGCCGAGCGCGGCCGCCAGCTGGTCGAGTTCAGCGCGCAGCGGTTCGTGAAGCTTCTGGAAGAGATCCACCGGTATCCGCTGACGGCAATCAAGGCCGGGCCGCTGCACAACAACTAGGCATTCTGGCACGGCGATTGCGTTTCCGGCCTCCGAGGACAGGGAGGCCCGAATGAGCATGACCAAATACCAGCTGTCGCGCCGCGCCGCGCTCGGCCTGGCGGGGGCGACGGCGGGCTCCGTCCTGGTGAAGTTGCCGGGCCGCACGGCGAGCGCCCAGACGCTCGACAAGATCAGCTACCTCACGAGCTGGCGGGCCCAGGCCGAGCATGGCGGCTTCTATCAGGCGGTCGCGGCGGGCATTTACAAAAAGTACGGTATCGAGTGCGACCTGCAGCAGGGCGGCCCGCAGGTCCGGGGCTCGCAGCTCATGATGGGCGGCCGTGTCGATTCGATCATGTCGAGCGGGTTGGAGGCGCTGAACTATGCGAAGGAGGATCTGCCCTTCTTCTGCGTCGCCGCGATCTTCCAGAAGGATCCGCAGGTCCTGATCGGCCACAAGAAGGCGGGCGTCGACAGCTTCGAGAAGCTGAAGGGCAAGACCATCCTGGTGGGCGGCATCGGGCGCGTCACCTACTGGCCCTTCCTCAAGGCCAAGTACGGTCTCAGCGACGAACAGCTGAAACCCTATACTTTCAACCTGGCGCCGTTCCTGGCCGACAAGGATGTCGTGCAGCAGGGCTTCATCTCCTCGGAGCCCTATGCGCTGGCCCAGGCCGGCTCCGATCCCGCACCGATGCTGATCGCCGATGCGGGCTTCGACAACTACAACACGACAATCGCCATGTCGAAGAAGCTGGCGAGCGAGAAGAAGGATCTGGTGCAGCGGTTCGTCACCGCCTCGCTCGAGGGCTGGGCGCAGTATCTCAAGGGCGGTCCGGCCATCGAGGCGGCCAATGCGCTCATCAAGAAGGACAATCCCGACATGTCCGACGACAAGATCGTCTATGCCATCAAGGTCATGAACGAGAGCGGCATCGTGCTCTCGGGCGATGCGCTGACGCTCGGCATCGGCGCCATGACGGAGGCTCGCTGGTCGCGCTTCTACACGTCGATGGCCGATGTCGGCGTCCTGCCCAAGGGGCTCGACCCGAAAAAGGGCTACAGCCTCGACTTCGTCAACAAGGGTGTGGGCAAGGCTTGATGCAGGCGGCGGTCGAAACTGCCGCCGGCAAGCTGTGGTCTCCGCTCGCCGGCCGGCCGCTGGTGCAGCTGCAGGGCGTCACCAAGCGTTACGCCAATGGCACGATCGCCGTCACCGGCGTCGACCTCACGTTGCGCGACGGGGAGTTCGTGAGCCTGTTGGGGCCCTCCGGCTGCGGCAAGACGACCGTGCTGCGCATGATCGCGGGCCTCGGCGAGGTGAGCGCCGGCAGCGTCGAATGGCCGACCTCCAAGCATGACTGGCGCGGCCGTCCGGTGCGCGACCTGGGTTTCGTGTTTCAGGAAGCGACACTCATGCCCTGGGCGACGGCGCTGCAGAACGTCCTGCTGCCTCTGAAGCTCAAGTATCGGCCGCCGCGCGAGGCGACGCAGCAGGCCGAGGAGGCGCTTGCTTCGGTGGGCCTCGCCGCCTTCAAGAACGCCTATCCTCGCGAGCTGTCGGGCGGCATGAAGATGCGCGTCTCGATCGCCCGCGCCCTGGTCACCGAGCCGCGCATCCTGCTGATGGACGAGCCCTTCGCCGCCCTCGACGAGATCACGCGGCACAAGCTGAACGACGATCTGCTGGCGCTGTGGAACGCCAAACGCTTCACCGTGGCGTTCGTGACGCATTCGGTCTTCGAATCGGTCTATCTCTCCCAGCGCATCGTCGTCATGGCGGCGCGCCCCGGCCGGGTCATCGCCGATATCGCGACCGGCACGTCCTATCCGCGCGATGAAGGCTTTCGCACCTCGCCGGAATACGCCGAGGCCTGCCGGGTCGTGTCGGCCAAGCTGCAGGAGGCCATCGGATGACGACGATCTCCGACAGCGGCACCGACGCGGAAGCCCGGCCCGTCTTCATCGAGGAACGGCGCTGGCTCGGTCTGACCGCAAGCGGCTGGCAGAAGGTCGTGGCGCCCCTGCTGATCGGTTTGCTCGTGCTGGGACTGTGGGAGTTCATCGTGCGCTGGGCCGGCATCCCGGCTTACATCCTGCCCGGACCGCTGCTGATCGCGCGCACCCTCGTGACGGATTGGGGGACGCTGTCGGGCTCCCTCGTCATCACGCTTCAGATCACCGGCCTCGCCCTGCTGGCGGCCGTGACGATGGGCGGGCTGCTGTCCATCCTGTTCACGCAGTTCAAATGGCTCGAGCTGTCGCTCTTCCCCTACGCCATCATCCTGCAGGTGACGCCGATCGTGGCCATCGCGCCGCTGATCATCATCTGGGTCAACAACACGCTACTGTCGTTGCTGATCTGCGCCTGGATCGTGGCGTTCTTCCCGATCCTCTCGAACACCATCCTCGGCCTCAATTCGGCCGACCACAATCTGATCAACCTGTTCCAGCTCTACGGCGCCAGCCGTTGGCAGACCTTGCGCTATCTGCGGCTGCCGGCGGCCCTGCCGTACTTCCTGGGCGGCTTGCGCATCTCGGGCGGCCTGTCGCTGATCGGCGCGGTCGTCGCGGAGTTCGTCGCGGGCTCGGGCGGCACGGCGTCAGGCCTCGCCTTTCGCATCCTCGAAGCGAGCTACCAGCTCAAGATCCCGCGCATGTTCGCCGCGCTTGTCATGGTCTCGGCGAGCGGCATCATCATCTTCCTCGTGTTGAGCCTGATCTCCCATCTCCTGTTGCGGCGCTGGCACGAGAGCGCCGTGCGCCGCGAGAACTGACGTGAAGCGAACGGGTCATGCCACCGTCCCCGACCGGCCGCACTATTGGCTGGCCGACGCGCGGGCACAGGCCTGCCTGGTCGACGCCGAGGGGCTGGGGGCGCCCGACTTCGAGGGCCTGGTGCGTTTCGACGTCGAGATCCGCGACGGCTCGATCGCCCGGTTGGCGCCGCGGGGCGGTGCGCCTGCGGGTTCGGTCAACCTGCGCGGCGGCCTGGTCTGGCCGGGCTTCGTCGATATCCACACCCATCTCGACAAGGGACACATCTGGCCGCGCTCGCAGAATCCCGACGGCAGCTTCCTCGGCGCGGCCAGCATGACCTCGAGCGACCGTGCGGCGCACTGGACGGCGGAGGACATTCGCGCCCGCATGGAATTCGGCCTGCGCTGTGCCTATGCCCAGGGTACGGTCGCGGTGCGCACGCATCTCGACAGCCATGCGCCGCAGGCCGACATCTCCTGGCCGGTGCTGGTCGCGTTGCGCGACGCCTGGGCCGGCCGAGTCGAGCTGCAGGGTGTTTGCCTGATGCCGATGGATTTCTTCGGCCAGCCGCAGGGCGAGCATCTGGCCGATATCGTCGCCGATGCCGGCGGCATCCTGGGCACTGTCACCCGCGTGAGCGGCGGCGGCCACGATGCCCTCCCGCCCGAGTTCTTCGATCTGCTCGAGCGTATCTTCCGGCTCGCCATGGAGCGCGGCCTCGATCTCGATCTGCACGTCGATGAAAGCGGCGACACCGCCGCCAAGGCCCTGATCGAGATCGCCCGCATGGCCGAGCGCCTCGGCTTCAAGGGCCACATCCAGTGCGGCCACTGCTGCTCGCTCGCTGTCCAGGACGACGATCACGTCGAGCAGACGCTTCGCGCCGTGGCCAACGCCGGCATCGCCATCGTGAGCCTGCCGATGTGCAACATGTACCTGCAGGGCCGCGGCTCCGGGCGCACGCCGCGCTGGCGCGGCGTCACGCTGCTGCACGAGATCAAGGCCGCCGGCATCCCGCTCTCGATCGCATCGGACAATTGCCGCGACCCCTTCTATGCGTTCGGCGACCACGACATGCTGGAAGTCCTCACGCAGGCCACGCGCATCGCCCATCTCGACCATCCCTTCGCCGACTGGCCGAGCGTGTTCACCTCGGTGCCGGCATCGGTGATGGGGCTGAAGGGGCACGGCCGGCTGAAGGCAGGGGCGCCGGCCGATCTCGTGCTGTTGTCGGCGCGCTTCATGTCGGAGATGCTGTCACGCAGCCAGGCCGATCGTGTCGTGCTGCGGGCCGGAAAGGCGATCGACAGCTCCTTGCCCGACTATCGAGAACTGGATCCGATCCTCGGCCTGCCGGCATGACCGTCGCTTCGTCGCCGGCCTTCCGCACCGCCCTCGACGGGCTGGAGCTGATCGACACGCCGGTGCTGCTGCGCCAGAGGAGCCGCGACTTCTACTGGTATTCGCCCATCCTGAAGCGCGAGCTCGACGGCAAGGCCGCCGACCTGATCGTCGTGCCGCATTCGATCGACGAGGTGATCCGCGTCGCGGCGGCTTGCGCGCGCTTTTCCGTGCCGCTCGTCGTGCGCGGCGGCGCCACCGGCAACTACGGCCAGATGGTGCCGCTCGAAGGCGGCGTGCTGCTCGACATGGCGAAGCTCGACCGCACGCTTTTCATCACGGGCGACCGCGCGCGCTTCGAGGCCGGCGTGAAGCTGGGCGATGCCGACCAGCAATGCCAGAAGACGGGCTGGGAGCTGCGTATGTTCCCTTCGACGCGCCGGCAGGCCACGGTCGGCGGCTATGTGAGCGGCGGCGCCGCCGGCGTGGGATCCATCCGCTACGGGCAACTCCGCGACATGGGCTCGGTGCTGGCGATGAAGGTCGTGACCTGCGAGCCCGTGCCGCGCCTCGTCGAATTGCGCGGCGCCGATATCGGTAAGGCGCTGCACGCCTACGGCACGACCTGCATCGTGGTCGAGGTCGAGCTCGCCCTGGCGCCCGCTTACCCCTGGGTCGAGATGGTGGCGGCCTTCGACGACTTCACTGCGGCAGCCCGCTTCGCGCAGGCGCTGGGCGAGGCCGACGGCATCTTCCTCAAGCTCGATAGCCTGATGGCCTGGCCGCTGCCGAGCTATTTCCGCGGACTGGACGGCGCGCTGCCCGAGACCAGGCACGTCATAATGATCATGGTCGCCGCCGCCAACGCGCCTTCGGTGCGCAGCCTCGTTGCGGAGCGCGGCGGCACGGTCACGCTCGAGCGGCCCTACGACGAGCAGTCCAACAATACGCCGCTCTTCGAATACACCTGGAACCACACGACCCTGCAGGCGCTCAAGGTCGACAAGACCGTCACCTATCTGCAGACGATCTTTCCCCTCGGCGCCAATGTCGAAGCGCTGGTCGCCTCGCACGAGATGTTCGGCGAGGAAGTCATGGCGCATGCCGAATTCCAGCGCCGCCAGGGCCGCACCAACTGCTCCTCCCTGCAGGTCGTGCGCTACACCAGCGACGAGCGGCTGTGGGAGATCGTGAAGCAGCTCGACGGGATCGGCATCAAGCTCTCCAACCCGCACAGCTACATCCTGGAAGACAAGGGCGCGCGCGTGCTGTCGGCCGACCTGCAGCTCACCTTCAAGCGCGAGGCCGACCCGCAGGGCCTGCTCAATCCCGGCAAGATGAGCCGCTGGACGCCGGCATGAACGCCATCGACTGGGAACGGGCCGCGGCCGACCTGGCGCCGATCGACTGCATCGCCGACCGCGCGCTGGTGCGCCAGAAGAGCCGCGACTTCTTCTGGTATTCGCCGGTGCTGAACGAGAAGCTGAAGGCGGTGCGCGGCGACCTTGTCGTCTGCCCCGCCGACGAGGACGAGGTGAGGCGCACGCTCGCCTATTGCTATGCGCACGACATCCCCGTCACGCCGCGCGGCGCGGGCACCGGCAACTACGGGCAGGCGATGCCGCTCAAGGGCGGCGTGGTCCTGGATCTCTCGCGGCTCGACCGGTTCCTGGGATTGAAGGACGGCGTGGCGAGGGTGCAGGCCGGCCTGAAGCTGATCGATCTCGAAGCCCACAGCCTGAAGCAGGGCTGGGAGCTGCGTTTCCATCCCTCGACGCGCCGCACCGCGACCATCGGCGGCTTCATCGCCGGCGGCTCGGGCGGGGTGGGCTCGATCCAGTTCGGCGGCCTGCGCAGCCGCGGCAACGTGCTGGGCCTGCGTGTCGTCACCATGGAAGCAAGCCCGCGCGTGCTGGAGCTTGCGGGCGACGAGGTGATGCCGGCCATCCATGCCTACGGCACCAACGGCATCATCACCGAGCTCGACATGCCGCTGGCCCGCGCCTGGCCCTGGCACGAGGTTCTGGTTTCCTTTCCGGACATCGCCCAAGCCAGCGCCTTCGGCCACGCGCTGGGCGAGGCGGATGCGATCGTGAAGAAGCTGGTCACGATCTTCGACTGGAGCACGGCACAGTACTTCAAGCCGCTGCTGCCGCACCTGCCGGCGGGCAAGGCGGTGGCGCTGTGCATGATCGCCGATGGATCGCGCGAGGCCTTCGCCGTGCAGACGGCGGAGCGGGGCGGCACGATCGTGTTCGAGCGGCCTTACGGCGAGGAGAGCGAGGACATCCCGCCGCTCTACGAATTCACCTGGAACCACACGACGCTCTGGGCGCTGAAGGCCGACCGCACGATCACCTACCTGCAATGCCTCTTCGACGGTCCCGACTATCTCGACAAGATCGCGCGCACGATCGCCCGGTTCGGCGACGAGACGCCGATGCATCTCGAGTTCACGCGCCTGGAGGGCCATGTCGCTGCCTTCGGCCTGCAGCTCGTGCGTTATCGCAGCGAGCAGCGGCTCTACGAGATCATCCGCTGGCTGGAGGCCAACGGCGTGCCGGTCGCCGACCCGCATACCTTTATATTGGAGGACGGCGGCATGAAGACCGTCGACCAGGCCCAGCTCGCCTTCAAGCGCCGCAACGATCCCAAGGGCCTGCTCAATCCCGGAAAGATGAAGGCGTGGCAGGACGCTTGAGTCGCACCGGGACTCTTTCGGAGTCTCACGGCCCTGAGACCTGTTCGATGCCGATGGCACAAGGGTTTCCGCCGCGAGTCTCAGAGTCTCACCACCCCCCCCTCCGGAAGGGGGATTCCGCCAGGCGCCGCTCGAATTTGCCCGTTTCATGGGCGCGCCCAAAAAGGCATCATTGCTTCAGAGGTCGCCCATGCTCGTCACCCAACAGCCTGTCTTGCGCCGCTTCTGGTATCCGGTGATCCCGGCGGACCGGTTGGCCGATCAGCCCGTGCCCTTCACCTTGCTCGGCACCAACCTCGTGCTGTTCCGCGACGGCACGGGCAAGGCGACGGCGCTGATCGACCGCTGCTGCCATCGCACCGCCAAGCTCAGCAAGGGCTGGCTCGAGCAGGGCAATATCGTCTGCCCCTATCACGGCTGGACCTATGACGGCGCCGGCAAGTGCGTGCGTGTCCCGCAGCGGCCCGACTACAAGGCCGCCGCCGAACCGGGCAAGGGAATTGCGGTCGAGGCGTTCCGCTGCGCCGAGCGCTACGGCGTGGTGTGGGTGGCGCTCGAGGAGCCGTTGCGCGATATCCCCGAGCTGCCCGAATACGACGACCCGGCCTATCGCCGTGTCTTCGAGTTCTACGAGCCGTGGGAGGCGCCGGGCCTGCGCATCATGGAGAACAGCTTCGACAACGCGCACTTCTCCTACGTCCACAAGGAAAGCTTCGGCATCGTCGAGGAACCCGAGCCGGTACAGCCCAGACTCGAGCCGCATCCGGCAGGCTTCGTCATGTACGCCGACGTACCGGTGAAGAATCCCGACATCCAGAAAGGCAATCTCGGCATCGCCTCGGACCGCACGGTGCGCCACTACGAGAAGACCTGGTGGATGCCGTTCTCGCGCAAGATGAAGGTGACCTATCCCAACGGGCTGGTGCACATCATCATGACGCTGACCGCGCCGATCGACGACCGCCGCAGCCAGGTCATCCAGTTCCTGCTGCGCACCGACAGCGAGGCCGAGGCGCCCGCCGCCAACCTGATCAAGTTCGACCGCCAGGTGACGCACGAGGACATGACGATTCTCGAAGCCTGCGACTGGGACGTGCCGCTTTCCATGACCGGCGAACTGCACATGCCGACCGACAGGCCGGGCCTCGAGATGCGCCGCATGCTGGCCAAGCTGCTGGCCGAGCATGGCGAGGCCGAGATACGCCGCGACGGCCCGGTCTCCAAACCGCCCTCGACGTCCTTGGCAACCGCCGCGGAGTAGCCATGCTCAACAACCGCCAGCCCGTCCTGCGCCGCTTCTGGTATCCGGTGATGTCGGTGGCGATGGTCGACGAGGGACCGAAGCCGTTCACGCTGCTCGGCGAGAGGATCGTGATCTGGAAGGACGCCGATGGCCGCTATATCGCCATGGCAGATCGCTGCCCGCATCGCTCGGCCGCGCTCAGCAAGGGCTGGGTCGACGGCAATGCGATCGTCTGCCCCTACCATGGCTGGGCCTACGATCACGCCGGCACCTGCGTGCGCGTGCCGCAGCGGCCCGAGTCGAACGGGCTGAAGGGCCAGGCGGTGCAGAGCTTCGCCTGCGAGGAGCGCTACGGCCATGTCTGGGTGGCGCTGGGCGAGCCGCTGGCGCCGATCCCCGATTGGCCCGAGGAGACGGGTGCAGGCTATCGCCGCATCGACCAGTTCTACGAGCGCTGGAACTGCGCGGGCTTCCGGCTGATGGAGAACAGCTTCGACAGCGCGCACATCAACTTCGTCCATCGCAACACTTTCGGCGACATCAAGAACCCCGAGCCGCCGGCGCGCACGCTCGAGCGCTTCGACCATGGCTTCGTGTCGCGCGCCGACCTGCCGGTGCTGAACAACGCGTTGCAGAAGAAGAACCTGCGCGATGCGAGCGACACGACGGTGCGGCACTCGACGTCGACCTGGTACATGCCCTTCGTGCGCCGCCTGCACATCCGCTATCCGAGCGGCCTCGACCACATCATCATCACGGCGGCGACGCCCGTCGCCGACGATGCCTGCCAGGTCGTCCAGTTCTGCTTCCGCAACGACACCGAAGAGCAGGCCAAGGCCGCCGACATCATCGCCTTCGACCGCAGGGTCACCGAAGAGGATCGCGAGATCCTGGAGAGCACCGAGTTCGACGTGGCCCTCGAGGCCAGCGCCAATGTCGAGCTGCACATGCCGTCCGATCAGCCCGGCTTGCTGATGCGCCGCATGCTGCTTGAACTACTGGCCGCCCACGGCGAGACCGAGCAGACCGGCCACTATCGGCGACAGCTCGCCGCGGAATAGAGCCTTTCTAGCGCAAGTCGCATCGTCTTCCTCCCCATTCGTATGGGGAGGTGGCCGCGTAATCGCGGCCGGAGGGGTCATGAGCAACACGACTGATGCTCATGACCCCTCCGCCCTCGTAAGACGAGGGCACCTCCCCGCGCTGCGCGCAGGGAGGAGCACTTTTAACTACCAGGCCGAATAGGTCGCCCGGACCTTTGCGAGGAAGGCCTTCAGCGTCGGCTCCTGGTTGCGGTTCATGTCGTAGCAGCCGAGATAGGTCACCGGCACCGTGGGCCCGACATAGGCGCGCAGCAGGCGGCCGAAGATCTTGCGCGGCGGATCGCCGGCCAGGAAGGCGCGCAGGCGCGTGCCGCCATAGGTCGACACGCCGCCCACGCGCTTCAGATGGCGCAGTGAGCCGCGCACCTTGCCGTCGACCAGCTGGAAGGCGACGCCCGGCAGGAAGACCTTCTCCATGAAGCCCTTGAGGATGGCGGGCGGCCCGAACACCCAGGTGGGGAACACCAGCACCAGCCCCTCGGCGGCCTCCAGGCGCTCGATCCACGGCCGGGCGAGGGCGCGGTTGGCCGGGATGTCGTGATAGAGCAGCCGGTCCTCGCGGCTCATGATGGCCGGGAAGTTCTCGGCATAGAGATCGCAGGCATCGACCTCATGGCCGCGCTGGCGCAAGGCCTCGATGACCGTGGCATTGATCGCGGCGT
>Ga0335083_10006856_pt1 | contig 14116 bp, 12 predicted proteins | sample Lox_Sample_42_FD_206716 | JGI IMG/M metagenome (GOLD analysis project Ga0335083, IMG submission 206716) | Soil microbial communities from Loxahatchee National Wildlife Refuge, Florida, United States - Lox_Sample_4.2 | ecosystem: Environmental > Terrestrial > Soil > Wetlands | place: USA...
TTGTTTGGGCGTCGCCGGACATTCCGCGATCCTTTCGGGAAGCGGGAGTGTATCACGCGCGGTTCGAGGCAGACGGAAGCGTGGTAATGTGGCGAGCGCGGAGCCCACCAAAGTGAACATCGCAGAACTCCAGAAATGGATCGGGAGGACGGAGACGGTCACCGATCAGATCACGCCCGTTCCAATGACCGCACTGGCAGCGACGCTCGATATCGACGCGCCGGCGCCGCGGCCCGGCGACGCTTTGCCTCCGCTATGGCACTGGCTCTACTTCCTGTCGCTTCACCGCCAATCGGACCTTGGCCAGGAGGGTCACTCCGAAAAGGGCGGGTTCTTGCCGCCGATTCCGCTGCCTCGGCGGATGTGGGCCGGCGGGCGATTCGAGTTTCACCGGCCGCTGAGAGTCGGCGAGACCTGCACGCGCACGTCGCGAATCGCCGACGTGCAGGAGAAACACGGCCGGACGGGACATCTGGTCTTCGTCGTGGTTTGCCACGAATTCAACGACGCCCGGGGCATCGCGCTCACCGAAGAACAGGATCTCGTTTATCGCGAGCATGCCAGGCCCGGCGATCCGCCGCCGTCTCCGCCACCCGCGCCCGCGGGGCCGAAGTGGGAGCGCATGATCCGGCCGGACGACGTGCTGCTGTTTCGCTATTCGGCGCTGACGTTCAACGCGCATCGCATTCATTACGATCGGCGCTACGCGACGGAAGTCGAGGGTTACCCGGGACTGGTCGTGCACGGCCCGCTGATCGCGACGCTGCTGCTCGATTTGCTCCGGCGCAGCCTTCCGCAAGCGAGCGTCGCGCGCTTCGACTTTCGCGCGGTGAGTCCGCTCTTCGACACGGGGCCGTTTTGGGTTTGCGGCAAGCCAGAAAGCGACGGGAAATCAGTTTCGCTGTGGGCGAGGAACGAATCGGGCGGCCTGGCCACAACCGCGACGGCTACACTCGTCTAGCCACTAATCGTAATACTTCGGCGATTTCTTCAGCTTCGAGTTGGCGATGAAGTCGTGCTCGATCCAAAGCTGCGTATTCGTCTTCTTGCAGTAGTCCTCGATCATCGCGCGGCTGGCTAGAGACTGATCTCTGTCGAACTCAAACGTCGGCGTTCGTCCGGAATTGCGCTCTTCCGGATAGTGATACAAGTCGCCGGCAAGCATCACGTTGCCGGTCTTCTTCAGATGAAGAATCAAGACTTGGTGGCCCGGCGTATGGCCCGGGGCCGATTTGATGATCACCTTTCCATCGCCGAACACGTCGTATTCGTCCGTGGTGATCAGAACGGTCTTCGCGTTCTTGAGCTTGTCGAAGTACTTGGGATCAACCAGCGCCGGCGGCTTATCGGCAAACATCGCATCGCGTTCCACAGGGCGGACCAGCCACGTCGCGGTTGCAAATTCGTTGGAATTCGCGATGTGGTCGCCGTGATAGTGGGAGTGAGCCAGGAAGGTAATATCTGGAGGTTCGTAGCCGACTTGCTGAAGTTGCGACTTCAGCGTGCGAGTCGCCGTCGAAGGGCCTTGCGTCACCGGCTGCCCGTCGTCCTTGAAGGCGCTATCCGGAATGACGCCGACGTCCCACATCAGCGTTCCTTTCGGATGAACGATCAGGAAGCAGGGAACTGCAAGGTCCGTCGTCGCCACTTCCTCTTTCTTGAGATTGAAGAGGGCAGGATCGAGCCCCTTGATGACCCCACAATCGAAGACGTAGAGCCGCAGCCGCTTCACCCGTTGCGCGTGATGGTGCTGCGCCAGCGCGGAACCGACCACGACAATGGCTAGGATGCCCAGCACGAGGGCCGGGCTCAATCTCACGGGCCGACGGGGACTCGTCATGGCACGCTCCTTCAAATTGCGGGTGCCCATCATACTCAAATTCGGTCGCACGTCCAGCGGGAACGTGGTTTCTCAACGCCTCTGGCCGGCGCCCGGCCGAGGGCCAAGCCCGCCATGAATCGGCCCGCGAATTCCCACGCGGGATGAGCGTATAATGCGCGGCGGTCACGAGGAGGGATTCATGCCGGACGTCGAAAAGCGCAACGAAGAGATCGTCAGGGCGTTCTTCGAGACTCTGAGTGCGGGCGAGCTCGAGAAACTGCGCCTGCTTCTGCACGAAGACGCCACCTGGGGAATCATGGTGACGGGAATTCAGGGCGCGGGCGACAAGCACGGCCGCAAAGAGATCATCGACGACTTTCTGAAGCCTATCCGGGAGGGCTTGTTCATTCCGGCCAATCCGAAGGTCGTGATTCAGCATCTTGTGGTGCAGGGCCAATACGCCGCGGTGGAAGCGAAGGGATTGGGAAAATTCAAGAACGGCAAAGACTACAACAATCGCTACGCGTTCTTTCTCGAGATCAAGGACGACAAGATATTTCACCTGCGCGAGTACATGGACAGCTATTACGTGAGCACACTGTAGAGCGCGCGCCTCGTCTGCTCTTTCGCTGCCCAGGCCATGGCCTACGCGCCGCCGTTAACCGTGGTTCCTCCGTCAATTCGCAAGATCGCCGCCGAAATATAGGATGCCTCAGGCGACGCCAGGAAAACCGCCGCCGCCGCGACATCTTCTGCCGTTCCATTGCGCCCGAGCGGGCATCTCTGCCGCCGCGATTCATACAGCGCGTCGTCGAAGTTGTTCATCGCGCGGGCGCCGGGAGTCGGCACAGTCCCCGGGCACACGGCATTGACACGAATGTGTCGCGGGCCGAACTCCACCGCCAGAGAGCGCGTCAGGGAAGACACTCCGCCCTTGATCGCCGAATACACAGTCGAGCGCGGCACTCCAAGCTCGGCGGCCGGGGAGGTGTTGTTGATGATCACTCCGCCTCGCTCCGGATCCATGTGACGCAGGGCCGCCTGCGCGCTCCAGAAAATAGCCTTCAACCCCACGTCGATCATCCGCGTCACGGTTTCCTCGCGGATTTCCGGAACCGGCTCGCGTTTGAAAACGATCGCGTTGTTCGCGACGATATCGAGCCGGCCGAATTCGCCCACGAGTTCATCCACGGCGCGCAGAAAATCGTCCCGCCGGCTGACGTCGATCGGAAATGCGCGGGCGGTTCCTCCGTTTTTCGCGATTTCGGTGACGGTTGCTTCGGCGGTCGTTTCGTCTATGTCCGCGACGCCCACGATCGCTCCCTCCGCTGCGAAGGCGAGCGCCATCGCCTGCCCGATTCCCCGGCCTGCTCCTGTCACGAACGCAACTTGACCCTTCAGACGCGACATCGCTTTGCTCCCGACGAAATTTACAAACTGACGGAAACCGCAGAGGCGGCCCTCACGCCGCCGGAGGCAACGCCACTTCGCTGATCTTCCTTGATAAGGTCCGCGCCCTTTTCAGCGATCATGAACACGGCCGGGGCCGGTCCGGCCGACGGCAGCGCGGGCATGACCGATGCGTCGATCACTCGCAGCGACTCGACGCCGCGGACTCGCAATCGCTCGTCCACCACAGACATCGCGTCCTGCCCCATCTTGCAGGTGCCGCTGGGATGGCAGAACGTGCTCGCCGCCCGGTAGAGAAACTGGCGGACGTCGTCGTCGGTGCGGCAGGCTTCTCCTGGCAAATCCTCGCCGAGCACCATCGAGCGGAGTGGTTCGGTGGCGAAGATCCGGCGCACCAGCTTCACGCCAGAGAGCAGACTTTCCTCATCGCTCGGCACGGAGAGATAGTTCGCGTGCATTTCCGGCGTCTGTTTCGGATTGGTCGATTTCAGCAGCAACCGCCCCCGCGATTTCGGCCGCGTGAATGCGACGCCTCCCGTCACTCGCGGAATCGGATCGGGCGAAAGGCGACCGCTCTTGTCGTAGACGTGGCTCATCGCCCGGAAGACGAGTTGCAAATCGGGGCAGGGCGTGTCCGCGGAACTGCGGGCCAGCGCCGTGGCCTGCGATGCGCCGTTCGTCAGGGGTCCGCGCTTCGCGACGTAGTAGGTGATCGCGTGGCCGAGCACCGAAAGTCCGCTGAGTTCGCGATTCAGCGAGTTTTTCGGCTCCGTCCGAAACGTGAGCTGCGCGGAGACGTGATCGTGCAGATTCTCGCCGATACCAGGGACGTCCGCCACGATGGAAATACCGAGTTGCCGCAGGTGTCCCGCTGGGCCGATCCCCGAAAGCATCAGGATTTGCGGCGAGCCGATGGCGCCCGCGCAGAGAATCACCTCGCGCGTGGCCTGCGCGTTGTGAATCGCCCCGCCGCGTTCGTATTCGACGCCCGTCGCGCGCCGGCCCGCCATCGACAGGCGCAGCGCGAACCCGGACGTTTCAACCGCAAGATTCGCTCGAGAACGTACGGGCCGCAGATACGCCTCGTACGCTGAATTGCGCTCGCCGTGGCGGATCGAATAGGGCATCAGGCCGATGCCCTCCGGAGACGCACCGTTGAGATCTGTCGCTTTCGGCAGGCCTGCGCGCAAGCCGGCTTCGATGAACGCACGAGCGATCGGGCTTACGAAAACGGGATAGCTGACCGTGAGCTTTCCTTTTCCGTTGGCCGATGCCCCGTGCAAATCCTCGCGGCGCTCCAGTTTTTGGAAATACGGGAGCACGTCCGACCAGCCCCAGCCGACGTTGCCGAGCGCGCGCCAGCCATCGTAGTCCTCCGCCTGGCCGCGAACGTACGCGCTGCCGTTGATGGAGCTGCATCCGCCGAGCACCTTGCCGCGCGGCCAGAAAATTGTCCGGTTGTTGAGTTTCGCTTCAGGCTCCGTGTAAAGACCCCAGTTCAGCGTCGGGTGCGTGAAGAGCTTGCCCATGGCGAGGGGCATCTTGATCCATGGGCTGGTCGGCTCGGATCCAGCCTCGATCACCAGAACGCGAATGGACGAATCTTCCGTCAGCCGGGCAGCGAGGACACAGGCAGCGGTGCCGCCGCCGACGATGATGTAATCGAAACTGCGGGTTTCGGGCATCTGGCGAAATGTCACTCCGTGGAGAAGCGCCAACTCTGCGCGTCGCGCACGACTCGGCCGACCGGTTCGTTGAAGTGAATCGCGAAGAAGCGGACGGGGCTATTCCCGTAGCGCGCGATGAAATCGCGGCGCGTCTGTCGCGACATGTCCTTATCCACGCAGGCCGCCGAGCAAATCTCCGGCTCGGCGAATTGAATCGGATTGTGAAAGACATCGCCGGTAACGACCGCTTCCTGCCCGCGCGACGAAACGTGCACGCTGACGTGCCCGGGCGTGTGGCCATGCGATGGCTCCAGCCAGACTTCGTCCATCAGCTTGTGATTCGTGTCGACGAAATCGGCCAATCCTGCGTCGATGATCGGCTGCACCGAATCGAGAATGTGCCGCACATCCTCGCTGTTTTCCTTCAGCACGTGCTGCCAGTAGGCCCATTCCTTGCGGCCAAATAGGTAGCGGGCCTTTGGAAACGTCGGCACCCACCGACCGTTTTCCAGCTTCGTGTTCCATCCGCAATGGTCGAAGTGAAGGTGCGTGCAAAGCACGAAATTGACCGAATCGGGATCCAGTCCCGCCGACTTGAAATCTTCCAGAAATGCCGTCTGAAGATTGGCACACTGCGGGAGCGCCCGCTCGCGATCGTTGCCCACGCACGTATCGATCACGATTCGCTGGCCGCGGACCTCGAGCACAAACGCCTGCACCGCCAGAATGATTTCGCCAGCCGGCGAAATAAACTTCGGCACGAGCCAGTCATATTTCTTGTAGTGCTCCGCCGTTTCAGCAGGGAAAAGGGGCGCCCATGGAATCCGATCTGCCGATTCCATGATGCTCGTCACTTTCACGTCGCCGACCTGCCATCGGCGGATTCGTGACTCGCCTTTCTTGCTCTGCGGAGCCGACTGGCCCGTCGCCGCCGCCTCGTGTGCACTCATGATCCCCCCAACCGCGGATCCTTCTGTCCGCGCTCAGCCGTCACTGCCCCACTTCATCCCAAATCCGATGCCCATGGGTTTCCTTTAGTAGCAACGCGCCCAGCACAAACGTTACAGACGCCACGACCATTGGATAGTAGAGCCCCGCGATGATATTCCCTGTCGCCGCGCACGTCCATAACCCGATCAGCGGCAGCAAGCCGCCGAAGACCCCGTTGCCGATGTGGTACGGCAACGAGAGCGACGTGTACCTGACCTTCGCCGAGAATGCCTCCACCAGATACGCCGCGATGGGCCCGTAGATCATGCAAACGTAGATCACCTGCACGAAGACCAGCAGCACGAGCACCGGGACATTGGGGTTCGGCGCTTCCGGCGCGGGCACCAGCTTGTTCGTCGCCGGGTCGATGGTCATAGCGTTCAGATTGGTCGCTCCGGTTACCTTGTTGACCGTCGACTTCAGCGCCACCACGTTGTTCCCCGCCGCGTGTTGCATCGTCTTGTAGATCGGGATGTACGTCACCACGGCAAGCAGGCACGCGGCAAGCATGAGCCATTTTCGTCCGATCTTGTCCGAAAGGGCCCCGAATAGCGTGAAGAAGGGCATCGCACACAGCAGGGCAATCGCCACGATGATGTTCGCCGTCTTGTTGTTCACCTTCAGGATGGTCTGCAGGTAAAACAGCGCGTAGAACTGCCCGCAGTACCACACCACGCCCTGTCCGGCCGTCGCGCCGAAAAGCGAAATCAGCACGCGCTTCAGGTTCTCCCAGTGCCCGAACGCGTCCCGCAGGGGCTTTGCCGAAGTTTTTCCCGCCGTCTTCATCGCCGCGAAGATCGGCGATTCCTTCATTCTCCAGCGGACGTAGAGAGAAATCGAAACCAGAATGATCGACAGCAGAAACGGCACGCGCCAGCCCCAGCCGTTGAAGTCATCCTTGCTCATCGAAAACTGCGTCGCCAGGATCGCCAGAAGCGAGATGAAAAGTCCCAGCGTCGCTGTTATCTGGATGAAGCTGGTGTAGAACCCCCGCTTTCCGTCAGGAACGTGCTCGGCCACGTAGATGACTGCGCCGCCATATTCGCCTCCCAGCGCCAGCCCCTGCAGCACGCGGATCACAATCAACGTCACCGGCGAAAACCAGCCCGCGCGCGCAAAGGTCGGCATCAGCCCGATCAAGAACGTCGACAGGCCCATGACGCTCAGAGTCACCAGAAACGCGTACCGCCTCCCGACCAGATCTCCGATGTGCCCGAAGAAAAGAGCGCCGAACGGCCGCACGACGAACCCTACGGCGAATGTCGCCAGATAGGCGATGTAGGCGAATGTATCGTTGCCCGGAGGATAAAACTTCAGCGCCAGCACGGACGCCAGGCTGCCGAAGATGTAGAAGTCGTACCATTCGATCATCGTTCCGACGCTCGAGCCGAAGATCACGCGCCCGATGCTGTACTCGCGGGTCCCTGCCATTCGCAGTTCCGCGGCAGTCGTAGCCATAAGGGCTCCTATGGGTCTCAAAAGAAGTGGGGTGCGGCTCTCGCTGGCGGCCTTCATACATATGCCGTGCCGGTGTTGTCAAGCGCGATGCTCGCAGGGGCAGATGCGGACCCGCGTGGCCTGCCTTTGATCGCGCCTTGGGCGCTGATCCACGCCTCGATTGGGGTTAGATGGCCGCAGAGACGGCGATATCGGACAGCCGCTGGAAGCGCTCGATGTTGTCGACTCCGTTCATCACACCGGCCGTGAGGCATACGAACGTCAGTTGTCGTTCTGGATCGACCCAGAAGAGCGAGCTGCCCGCGCCATAGTTGCCGAATGTCCGCGGAGAAGTGAGCGTGCCCAGCAAATTGTGGATGATTTTCTCGCCGCGCACCTGGAATCCAAGTCCAAGATATGCCGGATACTCGCCCCAACCTCGAGGTTCGACCAGTTTCTTGTAAAGCTCATTGGGTTTGTCGCCGGTCCAGTTGCGGTTCGCCAAATCGAGAATCGCAGGCGAAAGAATTCGCGCGCCGTCGAGCTCGCCGCCTCGCCGCAGCGTTTCAGCGAACCGGAAGAGATCGGAGCACGTGGAAACAGCGCCGAGCCAGGGCATCTCGGCGTCTTCTTCTTCGAATGCGCCGTTCGGCCCCAGATTGCTGTGGCCCGGGTGAACGGCTGGAAAGGGATCGATGAAGATGGGAATGATCTTGCGCGGCTTGAGGTCTTTGCGCACGCCGATGGATGTGTCTTTCATCTTCAGCGGCTTGAAGATCTCGTCCGTGGCCAACTGTCGATACGAACGCTTTTTCGGATCGGTCCGGCGGACGGCCTCGCCCATCAGCGCGTGCGCAGCCATGGGCGCGTAGTTGATCACCTCTCCCGGCGCAGCGACGGAGTGCACATTCTCACAAATCGCCGCGACGATTTCGTCCAGCCGGTCGATGTACATGCCTTCGCGCGGAGTGAAGACGCTGGGCAGCCCGCTGCTGTGCGTCAGCAGATGAAAGAACGTGATCTGCTGGCGCTGACCACCGGAAAACTCCGGGATGATCTCGGAGACTCTGGTCGTGAGAGCGAATTGGCCGAGCTCGATCGCCCGCAACACGAGCACATTGGTGATGGCCTTGGTGGTCGAGAACAGGCTGAAGACGTGATCCTTCCTGACGGGCTTGCGCGTCCGCGGATCGATGAAGCCAATCGCATCATGCATGCCGACGACGCCGTGGCGAGCAACGATGACAACGCCGCCGTAGTAGCGGCCGCGTTTGACGTCGTCCTCGATCGCGGCCTTCAAATGCCGCAGGCGCACCGCGTCCAGCCCGTTTCGTTTCGCCCGACCAGCCATTCGATGTCGCTCCCGACGGGTTACTTGCGGAAAAGAAAAGTGAGCAAGAACAGGATCAGTCTGAAATTCAGAAGCCGCAACGCGTTGCGGGCCTCGCGCGGCGTCAGCTTGGCCGTCAGCGGCATCGAGCCGAACACTTTGCCCTTCATCACGAGTTTGCCGTCCGCGCTCTCGAGCGAGGTGATCTGCATCAGCTCGCTGTTATCCTGCCCGTAGAGCTTCATCATCGCTGCTGGCCGATCTTGTCGAAGTCGATTTTCAGGTCTTCGCACATCTTCATCGCCGTAGCGCGGCCAGCGCCGAAGACGCCGCCGCCCGGATGCTGGAACGGTCCAACGAGATAGAGCCGGTCGACACCGGGTACCGTGTTCATGCCGAGATCAGGCGTCGGGCGATGCGCGCCGGATTGGTACAGGTACGGCGCGGCACCGTGAAGGTCGCCGCGTTGAAAACTCTCCGAGCAGCGCTCCAGATCCAGAGGACTGTCACAAACGTAGGCGATGATGTTCTGCGGCGTCAGGTTTTCGCAGAATTTGGCCGTCCGCTCGATCATGGTGCGCGCAAATGCGTCTTTCGCCTTGTCCCAATGCTGCGGTCCGCCGTCGGGATGCGAGTAGGGAACATAGTCCCAGATGTGGAATGTCGATTTGCCCGGAGGGCAGCGTGTCGCGTCGAAATTCGATGGGCATGCGACGCCCAGCAGCGCCGTGTCCGGTATTCGCCCGTATCGCAGCGCGTCGAAATACTGCCGCAGGACGGTCATGCTTCCCGGGATCAAGTCCGTGAAGTAGGACTTGCTGACGTGAGGTCCGGCCTTGAACCGCAGCGGCTCGTTCAAAGCTCCGTGCACTGTGAAGCATGAATTTGCCGATAGCTCCACGCGCTCTGCGTCGCGCGCGACCCGTGAGTCGACTCCCGGGACGTATTTCCCCAGGAAGTGTGGATGGAGCGAACCGATCACGCCGTCCTTAGCCAGATACTCGGCGCCATCGGCAGTTCGCACACCGGCGGCGCGGCCGTTCTTGACCAGCACCTGCTGCACCGACGTCTTGTTGACCACTTTCCCGCCGTGGTCCTCGATGCAGCGAACGAGAGACGCCGTCAGCGCGCCGCTGCCGCCCACGGCCACACCAATGCCGTAGGTTTCCATAAAGCCGAGAAAGACGAAGATGCCGATGCCCGTGCCCTTTTCTTCGGGCCCGGTGAGATTCTCCGAGACCATGCGAACGAGAAACAAGCGCACTTTCTCGTTCTCGAAATTGTCCATGATGATGTCGTAGGGGCTCTTCTGCATCAGTGCAAACAGCTCGCGCCCTTCGGCGCTCTGATCGAGCATGGCGAGCATTGCACCCATCGGCGGAGGCGGCGTGTAGAACGAGGCGGAAATCATCGGGAGATATTTCATCGCCGTTTCCGCGAATCTCAGATATGTCTCCGCATCTCTCTTGGAGAATCGCGAAATCTCCTCGTAGTTCTTCTGCCGGTCGCGATAAAGGCCGAGCGTCGAGCCGTCTTCAAAGACGACCATGAAGGGTATTTCCGGGTAAACATATTTCAGTCCGTAGCGCGAGAGCAGCTTGAGCTCGTCATTCTTGATGAGTGGGTTGCCTTGAATGAAGATGTGGCCCGTGCTGAACCGGTCATGCAAGAAGTCCGGGCCGGTCAGCTTGGCTGTGACCACGCCTCCGCCGAACCATTCGTTTCGCTCGAGTACGAGGACGCTTTTTCCAGCCGCGGCCATATAGGCGGACGCGACCAGGCCATTGTGGCCGGAGCCGATTGTGACGATGTCGTAGTTGGATGGCATCTGCGTTCCTGTTTTCAGCCGGCGATCGAAAGATGCGAACGCCGACGATCATTGCGTTTGATCGGGAGCGCAGTCTGTTACAGGTTGGTTCCTCGTTCAACCATTTTCTGCCGGCATCGGGCAGCAGGCCGCGGCTGGCCCGAAAACAAAACAGGGCTGCCGTGTGCGTGCAGCAGCCCTGCATGTGTGTCGAATCTGGATGTGGGTGGAGCTACTTCTTCTTGGCTGGCTTTGCCGCCTTGGCCTGCTTGGCTGACTTCTTCGCCATTCGGATGCCTCCTGCGTCGGCTGTGCCCCCTGGGGCAGTCGCGACTGTTATAAGCAATTTCGGCGTCAATATCCAGCGTTCGCGCAGGCGAATTGGGCGAGGCGGCAATCCGGGCCCGCGCCCGGCGCCTAGCGCACCGGTTCGTGCGCCCGCTCGGTTGCACTGGCGCGCGTCTCGTTACCCTGGGCCGGCCGCTCCACCTCGCAGCGATTCCGCCCGAGTTCTTTGGCGCGATAGAGTGCATCGTCGACGCGGAGCAGGAGGGTGTCGGCCGCGATCGGTTCGCGCGGATCGCTTGCGGCGACTCCGAAACTGGCAGTGACGTTGATCGGCCCGGCATCGGTCATGATTGGCGAGGCTGCAATTGTTTCCCGCATCCGCTCCGCCAGACTGAGGGCGCCTCTGGCATCCGCCGATGGCACCACGATCAGGAATTCCTCGCCGCCGTAGCGACCCACCGTGTCGTATGGGCGAACGCAATTGCCCATGCGGCGGGCGGCTTCCTTCAGCACGGCGTCGCCGAGGAGGTGGCCGTGCGTGTCGTTGATCTGCTTGAAATGGTCGAGATCCGCCAGAATGACTCCTAGAGCCCCGCCTTCCCGCTTTTGCCGAGAGCGCTCGCGGTGAATCGCTTCCAGCACCGCGCCGCGATTGAAAACTCCAGTCAGCCCGTCGTGAGTGGCCTGAAAGCGCAGTTCTTCGCGCGCCGAAATCAGGCTCTGCTGAAGGCTTAAGATCCGCAGCCCCACACGCACGCGTGCCCGCAGCTCCTGGGCATCAAACGGCTTCGTAAGGTAGTCATCCGCTCCGGATTCGAGCCCATAAAGCACGTTGCCCTTTTGGGTGAGGGCCGTGAGCAGGAGGATGTAGACGTACGGGCGGTCGCGCCGCTGGCGAACTTTCTCGCAGACTTGTGGTCCCTCCATTCCCGGCATCACCCAATCGAGGATGGCCAGAGAAGGTGCTCCCTCGCTTTCCAGTACTCGCAAGGCCTGCGTGCCGTCGGCCACGGCCACGACTTCATAGCCGGACTTGATGAGCAGCGCCTCCAACATGCGGCGCAGGACCGGGTCATCCTCGGCGATCAGGATCCTGTTCGTGGGCTTGAGATCCATCGAGCTTCTCGTTTCTCTTAACCGTCTGCCGAGATCTGAATCTCGTCGCTCAGTTGCAGCGCTACCGAGTCGCGTGCTTCAAAAGCGAATCGAGTTCGGGTATCAAGCGTGCCAATTCCTTTTCCAATTTCGCGACATGATCCTCCGCGATCTTCGGAGCGCCCGATCGCGCCAACTGCTCCAAGGTGAACGCGGCGTCCGATACGGCCGTCGCTCCCACGTTTGCCGAGGAGCCCTTGAGAGTGTGAGCCAGCCGTCCGACCAGGCTGAAATCGCCTGCGCTCCAAGACTCGCGAATCTGGCGCACTGTGGTCTTGCACTCGTCGAGGAAAAGACGGAGCAATTCCTCCAGCAGAGCGCGATCCCCTTCGACCCGCTCCAGCGCGGCCTCGAAGTCCAGCGCCGCAGGCACCGCTGATCCTGCAACCCGGGACGCCGAAGATGAACCATCCTTTGCCATCGTTTGGTCCAGGACGTCCGACAGTTCGGACTTGCGAACAGGCGCCGAAAGGACCGCATCGGCGCCCGCTTCCGCGCATCTTTGCCGGTTCGCCAGCGTGTCGCCGACGACGAGAGCGATCACGGGTGTGTGAGTGCCGTCGGCGCGCTCTTTTGTCCGAATCGCGCGAACCAGATCGTATCCGTCGCCCTCGAAATCCACCACCATGGCCTCGATCGGTTCTGTTGCGATGGCGCTCCAGGCCTCTTGCCGGTTCGCAGCCGATGCGAGCAGGTATCCGCGCTCTTGCATCACACTGGTCAGCAGCCTCCGGCTCATCGCGTCCAGTTGATATAGCAGAACCTTCATGTGCTCGTTCACCCGGTGCGAGAAGACGACAAACAGCCGTCTCCAGGCCGGAGAATCCCCTGGGCCTAATATCGGCACTTCAGAGCGGGAACTTTAGCCGACGTGGTCTGAATTCAGACATGAACGGTGAGGCGAGGCCCGACACACGATCCCGCGGGAGCGCGCGAAGCCGAGTCGGGAGTGTCTAGTGGAGCGTGAATTTCTGCCAGGGGATCGAGTTCAGCGGAACGCTGGCCATGTACCCGGCCACATCCCCGCGGCCGTAGTAGGTCGGCGCACCCTGCGCGTCCTGGGCCATCAAGACGACCGGCTTGCCGTCGAGCACCTTCTGAAACGCAGCGATTATTGAATTAGCCTCGCGCGAATTTGCGATCACGTCGGGCTTCACGATCACCACGGCGAAAGTGGTGCCCTCCGCGTTCATCACCGCTGCCTCGAATTGCATGAGCTTCTCCAAGGCCGCAGAATCTGCCGAATTGGCCCGGTGCGCCACTGTTCTTTGGTACAGGAAAGGGTCAGTCAGGACAGGTTCAGCAACTTTCCATCCGCCCTAACAGCTCAAGTTTCAACCGAATCCAGCCGATGTAGACCGTGTAGGCGAGGCGCCTGGTTCGGGATTCTTGTCTGCCCGATGCTATGCGAATTGGCGCCGAACTTCCCTTTTTCCGAGAGGTTCTCTTTGTCGCTGCCCGTAGTGCACGTGATCGCGTACCGGGCAGTCTTGGTGTGTGCGGGGGAGGAATTGTGAGGAAGTTCCCGGCCTGGCCTTGGATCCTGGCGCCGCTTATGCTGGTGTCCGGCTGCGGCAACGTGAGCCCGGCGCCCCCTCCGCCTCCGGCAACCCTTTCGATCTTACCTGTGTCGGCGCCCGCGGGGACGGTCGGCTTCTCATACAGCCTGACGCTCAGCGCCAGCGGCGGACAATCACCTTACACTTGGTCCTTGATCTCGGGAGCGCTCCCGTCCGGCCTGAGTCTCAATCCCAGCACGGGCGTCCTCTCCGGCGTCCCGACCGCCAGCGGCACCTCGAACTTCACTGTTCAGGCTACAGATTCATCGGGGCCAGCAGTGACAGGCAACATGCCACTGGCGATTGTCGTTAACCCGCAACTCGCCTTCTCGATCACGTCGCTGCCGGACGGAGCTGTGGGCGTCCCCTACAATGCCAATGCCTCAATCGTCGGAGGCATCGCGCCCTGCACGTGGAGCATAGCGAGCGGCGGCCTACCGCCGGGTCTCTCGCTGAACAGCGCGACAGGTGCGATCACCGGTACGCCGACGAGCGCCGGCGGATTTGGTCTCGGTTTGCAAGTTACGGATTCCTCCGCGCCGCCCCAGACGGCGAAATTCTTCAGCGGCATCAACGTGAATCCACAAATGAGCATCACATCCAGCACGCTGCCGGATGGCACCGTGGGCGTTTCGTACAGTGCGACCCTGA
>Ga0335083_10006857_pt1 | contig 14115 bp, 11 predicted proteins | sample Lox_Sample_42_FD_206716 | JGI IMG/M metagenome (GOLD analysis project Ga0335083, IMG submission 206716) | Soil microbial communities from Loxahatchee National Wildlife Refuge, Florida, United States - Lox_Sample_4.2 | ecosystem: Environmental > Terrestrial > Soil > Wetlands | place: USA...
CGCCCCGGCCCAACGTGTTGTGTCGGAACGCATTGAGAGTTTGACGATCCGCGTTTGGAGCGGGCGCGAGTGTTGCCTCAAACTGCGCGTGGACGCGCGGCGCGCGGGCGCCGCGCTCGGAGACCCCGAAGCATGACCTGGCGATCCGCTGTGCTGGCCTGTGCGCTTGGCGGCCTGATCCTCGTCCCGCTTCCGAGCCGGGCGCAGGACCTCGCACGGGCCCGTGTCCAGGACGCGCTCGATCAGACCGACCGTCGCATCGAGGTCGCGACGAGCCTCGTCACCGAGAGCGCGAGCGCCGGTCCCTCGGCCCGAAGCGAGCTCTCGGCGGCACGCGACCTCGAGGCGCGCGCCCAGTCCGCCTTCCAGGCGAGCCAGTTCCGCATCGCGATCGTCCAGACGCTCGACGCCCGCGATCACGCCGACCGCGCGATCGCGCTCGTCCGGGGGCTGCCCGATCCCGACCGCGTCGAGGTGCAGGTCGAGCGCACTCGCGACGTGCTCGACCGGGCTCGCGACGCGCTCGATGCGTGCGCGAACACCCGCGCGCGTGCGCTGCTCAAGGTGGCGCTCGACGTCCAGCAGCGCGCCGAGGCGGCGGTGCAGGAGAGCCGCTATCTCGCCGCGCTCCAGCTGACCCGTACGGCGCACGAACGCGTCCAGCGCGCGATGCGCCTGTGCAACCTCGACGAATCGATCGCCGACATGTCGCAGCGCGCCCTTCAGCGGACGGACGACGTGCTCGCCCGCGCGCAGGACCGCATCGAGCGCGATGCCGGCGGCTCCGCGGCAGCGGACCTCGCGCGCGCGGGCACGATCCAGTCGCAAGCCCAGGCCGAATACCATGCCGGCCACTTCGAGTCGGCGCTGCGCCTCACCCAGAACGCGCGCGTCATTGCGCTGCGCATGCTGCGGCCGCTGCGGACTTCGCAGGCGCGCTAAGCGCCCAGCACCGGATTCGTGCGCCGCGGCCGACGGCATCCCGCGCAGGCGCGCGCCTCGCGCATTGCTGCGTTCGCGCTCGGCCACGCGGTGGTGCTCGCCGTCGCGGTGTGCCCGGCGGGCGCATTCACGCCGCCTGCGCCGCCCGACTCCGCCCGGGCCACCGCGCCCGACACCTCGTCTGCCCGGCCCGCGCCGCCCGACTCCGCCCGGGCCACCGCGCCCGACACCTCGTCTGCCCGGCCCGCGCCGCTCGACTCCGCCCGGGCCATCGCGCCCGACAGCTTCGCGCTCCCGTCCGCGCAGTCCGCCGCGGACGGGCCGCCGCGCCCGGCCGCTTCGCCGGAGTTTCGCGCCGACTCCGCGCGCTCGCTCGCCGAAGTCGGCGTCCTGGTCGAGAGCTCGAACGAGCTCTTCTACGAGGACGTCTATACGGACACGACGTTCCTGGGCCGCCGGCTCCACGGCACTCCCGAGACGCACGCCGCCGCGGTCGCGGCGTTCGACGTCGCGCGCCGCGACGGGCGCTCGAGCTGGGCGATCCGGCCGGACCTCGAACTGGGCGATGCGGTCCTCAGCGCTTCGAGCTCGGCGGCGGTTCGAGTCGAACCCGATCCACGCTGGCGCTTCGCACTGGATCCCGGTTTCGAGCTGACGCGCGACCAGCGCTACGGACTCGACCGCCGCGAGGCGAGGGTCGGCTCGACGGGACGCATCCGTCGCCTGCTCGATTCGGGCGAAGACGCCGCCGAGGTCGAGCTGGGCGGCGACCTGCTCGCGACGCCTGGCTCGACCGATCCCTACCTCCTCGCACACCGCACCGCGCTCGCGGGGCTCACGTGGGATCACCATCCGCTGCTCGGCTGGGACGCGAGCCTGCGCGGGACCGAGAACCTGCGCGCGTTTCCCGATTCGACCAACCGCAATCACGTCGAACACCAGCTCGAGGTCGATCTGCACCGCGACTTCGACGGCGGGCAGTCGCTGACGTTCGCGGGCGAGCTCGACCGCCGCGTGACGCTCGTGCCCGAGATCAGCTCGCGGGACCGCTACGTCACGGTGCACGCCGAACTCGGGGGACAGGCCCGGTTCGGCGACCGTGACGCGGTGACGCTCGCGCTCGAAGGCGAGGACTGGCGCTACGACCAGCCCGACAGCGTGATCGATTTCGACTACACCGTGCTGCGCGGCCGGCTGTCCGAGCGTCACGACCTGCACGAAGGCCTGAGCGTCTCGGCGGGCCCCCGGCTCGAGTGGCTCGCGGCCGCCTGGAATCCCGCCGAGCCGTACGTCGAGACGGCGGGCGAGCTCTCCGCCGAGTGGTTCACGCCCTCGCGCTGGTGGCTGCTCTCGCCTGCAGGCGGCTGGCGCGCGTACTCCGAATCGGAGTCCGGCCCGGGGCCCGGCACGACCGCGCTCCACTCCTCGTATGCGTTCGCGGAGCTGAACCTGATGGTCGATCAGACGCTGCGCCGCCGCCTGCGCCTGCGGCTGCTGCTCGATGCGCGCATCGAGCGCCACATCGACCCCGCGCAGGACACGCGCAGCCTTTACTTCTCGTTCGACCTCCGTAGACTGCTCTGATCCGGCACGGCCCGAACCGGGAGCGTCCCGCGACGCCCGCGGTCGAGCCCAGGTCCCGATCGACGACGCCCCCGATGGCCGCGGGGTGCTCACGAATCGGAGCCGGCCCGGACCACGGAGGGTTCGCATGGCGCCACGCCTGCGCGTGCTGCTGCTCGTCGTCTCGCTCGTGCTGGTCGGCGTCGTCCTCTACGCGTGGATCCTCCACCGCGGGGGCGCCGCGGCGGGCGGCGACATCGCGCTCGGCTACGACGTGCCGGACGTGATCGACGAGGCGCCGCCAGCCTCGCAATCGTTCACCCTGGACGCGTTCCGCCCGCTGCACCCCAGCCTCTTCGAGGTCGTGGCGGGGATTCGTGCGGCGGCGGACGACGATCACGTCCACGCGCTCGTTCTGCACGTCGGCGAGGTGGAGTGGGGTTGGGGCCGGCTCGCCGAGATGCGCGAGGCGATCGCGGACTTCCGCGCCGCGGGCAAGCCGGTCTACGTGAGCCTGCAGGGCGGAGGCAACGAGTCGTGCCTGCTCGCCTCGCGCGCGACGCGCATCGCGATGCCGCCGACCACGACGCTCGGGCTCGACGGCCTCGCGATCTCCGCCGTGTTCCTGAAGGGGACGTACGACAAGCTCGGCATCTCGCCCAACTTCGCGCACGTCGGGCAGTTCAAGTCGGCCGTCGAGCAGTACACGCGCTCCGATCTCTCGCCGCCGGCGAGGCTCGCCTTGCAGTCGCTGCTCGACGACGACTATTCGCTCCTCGTCGACAGCCTGGCCGCCGCGCGCGGGACGACGCCCGACCGCATGCGCGCGCTCATCGACGATGGTCCGTTCACGGCGAGCGACGCCCAGCACGCCGGGCTGATCGACACGCTGCTCGATGCGCCCGGACTCGATTCGCTCGCGGCGGGGCCGGAGCGGCTGCCGCTCGTGACGCTCGCGCGCTACCTCGACCGACTGCCCGAGGCAGGCGGGCCCGCCGAGATCGCGGTCGTGCCCGCGTCGGGCGCGATCGTCTCGGGACGCAGCCGGGACGGAGGCTGGGCCGGGGCCGCGGTGGGCTCCGAGACGCTGGTCCGCACGCTGCGCGAGCTGCGCGAGCGCCGCTCGGTGCGCGCGGTGATCCTGCGCGTCGACAGCCCGGGCGGCTCGGGCGACGCCTCGGACGACATCTGGCAGGAGGTGCGGCGGCTGCGGCGGGTGAAGCCGGTCGTCGTCAGCATGTCGAACCTCGCGGCCTCGGGCGGCTACTACATCGCGTGTGGCGCGGACGCGATCGTCGCCGAGCCGGCCACGATCACGGGCTCGATCGGCGTTTTCGGCGGCAAGCTCAACATCCTCGGGCTCTACCGCAAGCTCGGACTCAACGTCGAGACGCTCTCGCGCGGCAGGCACGCGGACATGATGTCGCCCTATCGCGACTTCACGCCGGAAGAGGCCGCGCGCTACCAGCAGCAGCTCGAGAGCTTCTATCGCGTGTTCGTCTCGCGCGTCGCGCAAGGCCGCGGTCTCACGACGGCCGAGGTCGATTCGATCGGCCAGGGCCGGGTCTGGTCCGGCGCCGCGGCGCGCCGCCTCGGACTCGTCGACACGCTCGGCGGCCTCGGGCTCGCGGCCTCGATCGCGCGCTCGCGCGCGCACCTGGAAGGCCTGCGTGCGCCGCTGGTGCTGGAACCACGGCCGAGCCGCTACGACTTCCGCCACTTCTTCTCGAGCGTCCTCGACGAGGGCGACGACGAGACGAAACTCACCACGCTCCCGCCCGTCGTCTCGGCGTGGCTTCGCGCCGCGACGTTCCCGACCGGCGTCGCGCTCGCGATGCTGCCGTACTCGATCGAGATCCGCTGAGCGGCCGCGCCGCGAAAGCGAACGGGCGCGCCTCCCTCGGAGGGAAGCGCGCCCGAGCCGTGAGGGCGTGCGTTACTTGCGGCCGGCGAGCACGTGGATGTAGGCGATCACGTTCGAGATGTCGGCGGGCTTGAGCTGGCCCGTCTTGCCCCACGCGATCATGCCCGAAGGCAGCTTGCCATTCGTGATGCAATCGCGCAGGTAGGCATCGCCCGCCTTACGCTTGGGATCCGCCCAGGTCTTGGGGTCCTTCCAGTTGGGCGTCGGGTTGCCGGTGAGCTTCACGCCGCCGCTGCCGTCGGTCTTGTGGCAGGCGATGCACTTGACGTTGAAGATGGCCTTGCCCTTGGCCGGATCGCCCTTCGCGGGGCCTCCCGCATCGGCCGAGAACGCGGTGGCGACGCCACCCGCGATGGCGAGCGCGACCAGGCCCACCGCGAGCGCGCGGAAGTTGAGTGGGTGCGACATGACGCAGACTCCTTTCGGGTGCGGAGCGCCGGCGGCGCGATCAGCCGGCGGGACGGTTGCACCCGCAACGTATCGGCGACCCCGGGTGCCGTCAAACGAAGCGGGGCGTCGCGCGCGAGCGTCGCAAAGGCGTGCGCGAGGTCGGAAGAGACGCTGCGCGAGGGCCCGCGTCGCACTTCTTGACCCACTCGAAATGCGAGTGCTAGTTTCCAAACTCACTTGAAGTTACGCCTCTTTCGCTCGGCCGCGCTTCCCGCCGGGCGTCTCGCCGTCGCACCCACGATCGCCCGTCTCGGGAGGTGCCGTGTGAAAGAGTTCGCAACCCCGCACATCCGCAACGTTGCGCTCGTCGCGCACCACGGCGTCGGCAAGACCTCGCTTGCCGAGGCGATGCTGTTCAACGCCAGGGCGACGACGCGCCTCGGCCGGATTGCCGACGGCACCACGTTGCTCGACCACGCGCCCGACGAGATCACGCGCCAGATCACGATCGACCTGGGGCTCGCGCAGTTCGAGTGGGCGGGCCACAAGATCAACCTGCTGGACACCCCGGGGTATCCCGACTTCGTGGGCGACGTCTACAGCGCGCTGCGCGTCGCCGACGCCGCGCTGCTCGTGCTGCGCGCGAGCTCGGGCGTCGAGGTGGGGACCGAGGTCGTCTGGGAGGTGCTCAAGCAGGAGAAATCGCCGATCCTGGTCGCGGTCAACATGATGGACAAGGAGCACGCCGACTTCGCGGCGGCGGTCCGGAGCTGCCACGACCGGCTCGGCCTCAACGCGGTCGCGGTGCAACTGCCGATCGGCGAGGCGGAGAGCTTCTCGGGCATCGTCGACCTGATCGCCAACAAGGCCTACCGCTTCACCGGCCGCGGCATCGACGAGAAGAGCGAGGAGATCGCGATCCCCTCCGAGATCGCGGACCGTGCGGCGAAGGCGCGCGCGACGCTGCTGGAAGAGGCGGCGACCGGCGACGAGCAGCTCATGGAGAAGTTCCTCTCGACCGGCGATCTCACCGACGAGGAGATCCGCAAGGGACTTTGCGAGCGCGTCGAGGCCTGCGATCTCGCGCCCGTCTCCTGCTGCTCGGCGTTCCACAACCTGGGCGTCAAGGAGCTGCTCAACGAGATCGTCGACGTGCTGCCCTCGCCGGTCGACGCGCACCCGCAGAAGGGCGAGAGCGGTGGCGCCGAGGTCGTGTGCGCGCCCGATCCGACAGCGCCGTTCGCCGCGACGGTGTTCAAGACGCTCTCGGAGACGCATCTGGGCGACCTCTCGCTCGTGCGCATCTGGTCCGGCCGGGTCGAGTCGGGCCGCGAGTGCGTCAACACGTCGCGCAACCGCGCCGAGAAGCTGGGCACGCTCTACCACCTGATGGGCCGGGAGCGCTCCGACTGCAAGAGCGCGGTCGCCGGCGACATCGTCGCGGCGGTGAAGCTGCGCGAGACCCACACGGGGGACACGCTCGCGGACAAGGCGCGGCCGGTGAAGCTCGCGCCGCCCGATTTCCCCGAGCCCGTCACCGCGGAGTGCATCCGCAGCAAGAACAAGGGTGACGAGGAGAAGATGGCGCAGGGCATCGCGCGCCTGCACGAAGAGGACCCGACGCTCGCGCGCCAGTACGAGGAGAGCACGCACGAGCATCTCGTCTGCGGCATGGGCGACCTGCACCTCGAGGTGCTGGTCGAGCGGCTCAAGAAGCGGTTCGGCGTCGACGTGCTCCTGAGCAAGCCGCACGTGCCCTATCGCGAGACCATCCGCGCCAAGGCGCAGGACGAGTACCGGCACAAGAAGCAGTCCGGTGGCCGCGGGCAGTTCGGCGAGGTGCACCTGCGCGTCGAGCCGCTGCCGCGCGGCGGCAAGTTCGAGTTCGCGGACGAGATCAAGGGCGGAGTGATCCCGAACCAGTACATTCCGGCCGTCGAAAAGGGCGTCGTCGCCGGCATGGAAAAGGGCCCGCTCGCCGGCTACCCGGTCGTCGATGTTCGCGTCGCGGTGTTCTTCGGCAAGTACCACGACGTCGATTCGTCCGAGATGGCGTTCAAGATCGCGGCCGAAACCTGCTTCCACCAGGTGGTGCTCAAGGCGACGCCGATCCTGCTCGAGCCCTACAGCGACGTCGTCGTGCGCGTGCCCGAAGAGTTCCTCGGCGACGTGATGGGCGACATGTCGTCGCGCCGCGGCAAGATCCTCGGCACCGAGGCCGACGGGCACTATCAAGTCATCAAGGCGAAGGTCCCGGTCGCCGAGCTCTACAAGTACGCGACGCACCTGCGTTCGATCACGCAGGGCCGCGGCATGCACGGCGCGAAGATCTCGCACTACGAGGAAGTGCCGCGCGAGATCGCCGAGCGCGTCGTCGCGGCGGCCAGGGCCGAGAAAGAGGCGGGCGCCACCCACGCTTGAGGCGGGCGGCTCCGGCCTCGCCGCGAGCGAGTGTCACCAGGGAGGGTTGCGTGCGGGCGTCGCCCGCGCGAGCATGCCGACATGCGCGTCCTGGGATTGGACCCCGGCAGCCGACGGACCGGCTTCGGCGTGGTGGAACGCCACGGCAACCGCCTGGGCTGCCTCGAGCACGGCTGCATGATGCCGCCGGCCGGCGCCTCCCTGGCGCACCGCCTTCACCACATCGCCCGCGAGGCGGGGCAGGTGATGGACCGGGTGGCGCCGGACGCGGTCGTGGTCGAGAGCGCCTTCTACCGCGAGAACGTGCGTTCGGCCCTCGTGCTGGGCCACGTCCGCGGCGCGCTGCTCGTCGTGGCGGTCGAGCGCGATCTGCCCGTGTTCGAGTACAGCCCGCGCGAGATCAAGCTGAGCGTCGTGGGCAACGGCGGCGCGGCGAAGGAGCAGGTCGCCTACATGGTGCGTCGCCTGCTCGCACTCGCGGCCGAGCCCGGGGGCGACGCTGCGGACGCGCTCGCGGGCGCGATCTGCCACCTGCAGCGCGGTCCGCGGCCCGAGGCGCGGGCGCAGAAACCCGCCGCACGCCGGCTCGAGGCGCTGCTCGCGAGGAGCGCGCGGTGATCGCGGCGCTCCGCGGCACGCTGCTCGAGCGGAGCGAGGGCGCGTGCGTCATCGAGGCCGGCGGCGTCGGCTACCTCGCGCACGTCTCGACGCACACGCTGGCGGCGCTCCCGCCGGTCGGCGGGGAGGCGCGCCTGCGCACGCGCCAGGTCGTGCGCGAGGACGCGGTGTTGCTCTTCGGATTCGCGGACGCGGACGAGCTGCGCCTCTTCGATCTGCTGATCGGGGTGAGCGGCGTCGGGCCGCGCACCGCGCTCGCCGCGCTCTCCGGGCTCGCACCGCTGCCGCTCGCGCGCGCGATCCGCGACGAGAACCTCGCGGCGATCGTCGCCGTGCCGGGTATCGGCCGCAAGACCGCGGAGCGGATCGTGCTCGAACTGCGCGAGAAGCTCGACTTCCTGCCCGAGGCCGCGCGTCGCGGCCGGCGCGAAGGCGTGCTGCCCGCGGGCGAGCGCATCGAGGACGCCGTGGCGGCGCTCCTCACGCTCGGTCTCACGGCGGGACAGGCGCGCGAGGCGGTGCGCGTCGCCGCCGAGGCGAAGCCCGACGCGACGCTCGAGGAGCTCGTGCGCCGGGCGCTCGCCCCGATCGGCCGCGCCGCGGCGGTGCAGCGGTGAACGCGCGCGCCAAGCTGCCGGCCGAGGCGAGCGAGCGGCGCGCCGCCGAGCAGCCGGCCCGCGTCGGCGACCCGGCCGCGTTCGCCGAGGACGTACGCGAGGAGAAGCGTCTGCGGCCCGGACGGCTCGCGGAGTTCGTCGGCCAGCCGCAGGTGCGCGAGCAGCTCGGCATCTTCCTCGAGGCCGCGCGCCGGCGCGGCGAGGCGCTCGATCACGTGCTCTTCCACGGTCCGCCCGGCCTCGGCAAGACGACGCTGGCGACGATCCTCGCCGGGGAACTGGGCGTCGAGATCACGCATACCTCCGGACCGGTCATCCAGCACCCGGGCGATCTCGCGGGCCTGCTCACCAACGTCGGCCCGCGTGGCATCCTGTTCGTCGACGAGATCCACCGCCTGAGCCCGGTCGTCGAGGAGTACCTCTACTCGGCGCTCGAGGACTTCCAGCTCGACATCCTGATCGACCGCGGGCCCAGCGCGCGCTCGCTCAAGATCAACCTCGATCCCTTCACGCTCGTCGGCGCGACGACACGCTCGGGGCTGCTCTCGGCGCCGATGCGCGCGCGCTTCGGCGTCACGATGCGCATGGACTTCTACGGCGCCGAGGATCTCGGGCGCATCGTGCATCGCTCCGCCGGGATCCTCGGCACGGAGGTGAGCGACGACGCCGCGATCGAGATCGCGCGGCGGTCACGCGGCACGCCGCGCGTCGCGAACCGGCTGCTGCGCCGCGTGCGCGACGTCGCGCTCATCCAATCGGACGGGCGCGTCGATCTCGCGGTGACGCGCGACGCGCTCCGGTTGCTGGACGTCGATCCGCTCGGGCTCGAGGAGATGGATCGCCGGCTGCTCGATGCGCTGATCCGGCGCTACGACGGCGGCCCCGTCGGCCTGCAGTCGATCGCGGTCGTGCTGGGCGAGGAGTCGGGAACGCTCGAGGACGTCTACGAGCCCTTCCTCGTGCAGGAGGGCTTCGTGCGCCGCACGCCGCGCGGCCGCGAGGCGACGCGCCTGGCCTACGAGCACCTCGGGCTGCCGCTGCCCGAGCGTTTCCGCGGCGCGCCCGAGGCGGACCCGCCGGAGTTGCCGCTCTCCTGAACGGCCGCCCCGAGCCGGCGCCCGTGCGCCTCGAGGACCTCGACTACGAGCTCCCCGAGTCGCTGATCGCGCAGCACCCACCTCAGCGCCGCGACGACGCGCGCCTGCTCGTGCTCGAGCGCGGCAGCGGCCGGCTCACCGACCAGCGCATCCCCGACCTGCCGCGCTGGCTGCGCTCGGGCGACGCGCTCGCGGTCAACGAGACGCGCGTGCGGCACGCGCGTCTCGAGGCGCGGCGCGAAAGCGGCGGCCGCGTCGAGCTGCTCTTCGTGCGCCCCGAGCCCGCCGCCGGGGGCGAAGCGTGGCGCGTGCTCGCGCGCCCGGCGCGCCACGCGCGGACCGGCGCGAGCCTCACCGCCGCGGACGGCGCGCTCACGCTCGAGGTGCTCGCCGAGGGCGAACACGGCGAGCGCATCGTGCGCATCGTGCATGGCGATCCTTCCGCCGCCTTCGCCTCGCACGGCGCGATCCCGCTGCCGCCCTACGTGCGCCGTGCGCCGGAGCCCGCGGACGCCGAGCGCTACCAGACCGTGTTCGCGCGCACCGAGGGCGCGGTCGCCTCGCCGACGGCGGGGCTCCACTTCACGCCCGATCTGCTCGCGACACTCGAGCGCGAGGGCGTCGCGCGCGCGACGCTCCTGCTCCACGTGGGCCCGGGGACGTTCCGGCCGGTGACGGCCGCCGATCCGCGCGGGCACGCGATGGACGCGGAGTGGTTCGATCTCCCGGAGGCGGCCGCCGGGACGCTGCGCGCGGCGCGCGAGCGGGGCGGCCGCATCGTCGCCGTCGGCACGACGAGCGTGCGCGCACTCGAAAGCGCGTGCGACGCGAACGGCGGCGCGCTCGGCGCGGCGAGCGGCTGGACGCGCAAGTTCATCCTGCCGCCCTATCGCTTCCAGGCGGTCGATGCGCTCCTCACCAACTTCCACCTGCCCCGCACGACGCTGCTCCTGCTCGTCGCCGCGTTCGCGGGCGTCGAGCCGATGCGCGCGGCGTACGCTCATGCCGTGAGGGAGCGCTACCGGTTCTACTCCTATGGCGACGCGATGCTCGTCGTCTGACCGCGCGCGGCCGGCTCGAAACGCGTGCCGAATGCAACGTTTCGGGTGAAATGGCGCGGAAATCGCCGGAACGGACCGGGCGAGGCACCGTTCGGATGGGGCGCGCACGGTGGCGGGCTGCTAGCCTTGATGCTCACGCTGCCGCCCCTTTCGCCGGTCCCCTCACCCCGCCGGCGCCCGCGATACGCCGCGCGCCCCGTCCGGCTCGGGATCAGAGCGGGGGATTGCCGTGCTTCTTGGTCGGAAGGCTCTGCCGCTTGTTGCGCAGCATCTCGAGTGCCGCGATCAGCTTGGGACGCGTGTCCTGGGGCTCGATCACGTCGTCGAGGTAGCCGAGCTCGGCCGCGACGTACGGCGAGGCGAACTTGTCGTTGTAGTCGGCGACGAGGCGCCGGCGCTCGGCGGCGGGATCGGCGGCGCGTGCGAGCTCGTCGCGGTAGAGGATGTTGACCGCGCCCTCGGCGCCCATCACCGCCATCTCCGCACTCGGCCAGCCGACGTTGTAGTCGCTGCGGATGTGCTTGCTCGACATGACGTCGTAGGCGCCGCCGTAGGCCTTGCGCACGACGACGGTCAGCTTGGGCACCGTCGCCTCGCAGTAGGCGTAGAGCAGCTTCGCGCCGTGGCGGATGATGCCGCCCCACTCCTGCCGCGTGCCGGGCAGGAACCCGGGCACGTCCTCGAACGTGACGAGCGGGATGTTGAAGGCATCGCAGAAGCGCACGAAGCGCGCGCCCTTCACGGACGAATCGATGTCGAGCACGCCGGCGAGCACGCGCGGCTGGTTGCCGACGACGCCCACCGGCCTGCCGTTCAGGCGCGCGAAGCCCACGATCAGGTTGCCCGCGAAGTGCTCGTGGACCTCGAAGAAGTCGCCGTCGTCGACCACGAGGCGCACGAGATCCTTCATGTCGTACGGCTTGTCCGAGGACTCGGGCACCAGCGTCGCGAGCTCGGGCGAGCGTCGGTCGATCGGATCGGTGCAGGCGCGCCGGGGCGCGTCCTCGGCGTTGTTGCTCGGCAGGAACGACAGCAGGCGCTTGACGTGGCGCAGCGCATCCGCGTCGTCCGCCGCTGCGAAGTGGGCGACGCCGCTCCTGGTGTTGTGGGTGAGCGCGCCCCCCAGGTCCTCGAAGCTGACCTCTTCCGAGGTCACGGCCTTGATGACGTCGGGGCCCGTGACGAACATGTGACTCGTCCCGCGCACCATGATCGTGAAATCGGTGATGGCGGGGGAGTACACCGCGCCGCCCGCGCACGGCCCCATCACGGCCGAGATCTGCGGCACGACGCCCGAGGCGAGGGTATTGCGCAGGAAGATGTCGGCGTAGGCGCCGAGGGAGACGACGCCCTCCTGGATGCGTGCGCCCCCGGAGTCGTTGAGCCCGATCACCGGTGCGCCGTTGTCCATCGCGAGATCCATGATCGTGCAGATCTTCCTCGCGTTGGCCTCGCTCATCGTGCCGCCGAACACCGTGAAGTCCTGCGCGAAGCAGTAGACCAGCCGGCCGTCGACGAGACCCCAGCCGGCAACGACGCCGTCGCCCACGATCCGCCGATCGGCCATGCCGAAGTCGGCGCAGCGATGCGTCACGTGCGCGCCGACCTCGACGAACGAGCCCGGGTCGAGCAGCAGCTCGAGCCGCTCGCGGGCCGTCAGACGGCCGCTCGCGTGGAGCTTCGCGATCCGTTCCGTGCCTCCACCGGCGAGCCCCTGCTCGCGCCTGCGACGCAGCTCGGCCAGGCGTTGTTCGCGGTTCACTCGGGCCTCCTCGGGGTGTTGGGACGGTCGCGGCGCAGCGTATGGATGGCTCCCGGAGCGGTCAAGGCTCGCGGCGCCGTGCCGGGCGCGCGCGGCGGAGGCGGCGCGTGAACCTGTGGTCGCTCGTGCTGCCCGGCTTCGCCTCGCCGTTCGAGTGGTTGTCGTGGCCTGCGACCGGCGCAGGCAGGCTCGTATTCGTCGCGCTCTTCTGCGCGCTCGTCGACTTCGTGAAGCTGATCGTCGAGCTGCTGGGCCGCGCCGAACCGCGCACCTTCGAGAGCGAGCCGTCGCTGGTCACCGCGGTGATTGCGTCGCGCAACGGCGCGGCCGTCCTGCCGGGAACCGTGGGGGAGCTGCTCAGGGCCGGTGCGGTCGCGCACGTGCTCGTCGTGGACGACGGCAGCACGGACGGCACCTCCGAGGTCGCACGCGGCCTCGGCTGCGAGGTCCATCGCTTCGAGCGGTCGAAGGGCAAGGCGTCGGCGATCCATTACGCGCTCCACCGCGTCGGTACACCGCTCGTCCTGCTGCTCGACGACGACACGCGGCTCGGCGCCGCACGGCTGCCCACGTCGCTCATCACCGACGGCCTCGCCGATGCGGTCGCGTTCCACGTCCTGCCCGACCGCCGCAACCGCGGCGGCGCGCACGGCAACAACTTCCTCGGCGCGCTGCAGCGCTACGAGTACGCGAAGAGCATGGAGATCGGGAAGCGCTTCCACGACGTCACGCAGTCGGTGAGCTGCGTCTCGGGCGCGATCGGGCTCTTCCGTACCGCCGACCTCGACGCGCTGCACCACCAGCACACCTGCGTGTTCCAGGGCGAGGACCTGCAGCGCACGATGATCCAACTGCTGAACGGCAGGCGCATCGCGTTCGCCGACGAACCCGTGTGGACGGTCGCGCCCTCGCGCTGGGGCGACTGGCTGCGCCAGCGGCTCGCGGGGTGGTATCCCGGGCTCTACCACCAGTTCGGCAACATGCTCCGCCTGCTGACGTGGCGGGGCTCGAGCTCGCGGCTGCGCTACGAAATGGCGTACAACCTCTACACCGTGGTGAGCGACCCGCTGAAGAGCTGGTCGATCCTCGTGATCCTGCTCACCCCGACGCTGCGGATCTGGGGACTGGTCCTCTACGCGCTCTACCTGGCGTTCGAGACCTTCCCGTGGCGGGCGATCCGCATGCCGCGCGAGGGCACGCGCGCCCCGCTCGCCGTCCTGCTGGCTTACCCGCTCTACGGGGCGATCAACGCGGTGCTGCGCACCCTCGCCGTGGCGTGGTGGGCGTACTTCCGCTTCGTCTCGGGCAGCATGCGCCCCAGGCGCGGTCCGCGCGACCGGGTGCCGGCGTGAGCCGCTGCAGGTCCGCCGCGACGCTGCTCGCCGCCGGCCTCGCGTTGGCGCTCGTCGCTCCGCGCGCGTCGAACGCCGCGCCCGCCGTGGGCGCGCAGTTTCGCTACTGGTCGTTCACGAACGGAAACGACCTGCGCGATCCGATCCTCTACTGGGCGCCCGGACCGTTCCACGTCCAGCTCGAGTACTGGGACTTCGTGAACGGGCCCGGGCAGTTCCGGCCCGAAGTCGGCGTCCACCTGCGCGATCACCGCCGCTCGGTCTACACCGTGCAGTGGCGGCACGAGCACGCCGACGAGCGCCTCTGGCTCGGCACCGAACAGGTGCTGGGTGGTGGCTGGGTCGCGCGCGGCGAGGTGAGTCCGCTC
>Ga0335083_10006858_pt1 | contig 14115 bp, 8 predicted proteins | sample Lox_Sample_42_FD_206716 | JGI IMG/M metagenome (GOLD analysis project Ga0335083, IMG submission 206716) | Soil microbial communities from Loxahatchee National Wildlife Refuge, Florida, United States - Lox_Sample_4.2 | ecosystem: Environmental > Terrestrial > Soil > Wetlands | place: USA: Florida...
TGGGCTTCCTCGGCCTCGGCGCCCAGCCGCCCACGCCCGAGTGGGGCTCGATGCTCGCCGGCGCGCTCGAGTTCATCCAGCGCGCGCCCTGGGTCGTGACCTTTCCCGGGCTCGCCATCCTCATCACCGTGCTGGCCTTCAACCTGATGGGCGACGGCTTGCGCGACGCGCTCGATCCGAAGCTGAAGCGATGACGGCCCATGGCGCTGCTTGAGATCGAGAGTCTGCGCGTCGAGTTCGGCAGCGAGGCCGCGCCGCTGATCGCGGTCGATGGCGTCGATCTGACGCTCGAGGCCGGCGAGGTCGTCGGTTGCGTGGGCGAGTCGGGCTCCGGCAAGAGCGTGACGGCGCTGGCCGCGATGGGTCTCGTCGAGTTCCCGGGCCGCGTGCAGGCGAAGCGCCTCGCCTTCGGCGGTCGCGACCTGCGCGCCCTCGGTGATGCCGAGCGCCGCAGCCTGGTCGGCAAGGACATGACGATGATCTTCCAGGACCCGCTGGCAAGCCTCAACCCGTGCTTCACCGTTGCCTTCCAGCTGATGGAGGCGCTACGCGTCCACGGCACGGAAGAGGAGCGCGCCAGCGCGCGCCGGCGGCGCGCCCGGGCGATCGAGCTGCTGCGTCAGGTCGAGATCCCCGATCCCGAGGCGCGGCTTGCCGCCTTTCCGCATCAACTCTCCGGCGGCATGGCGCAGCGGGTGATGATCGCCATGGCGATCGCCTGCAAGCCGCAGCTCCTGATCGCCGACGAGCCTACGACGGCTCTCGACGTGACGGTGCAGGCGCAGGTGCTCGCGCTGCTGCTGCGACTGCAGCGCGAGCAGGGCATGGCGCTGCTGCTCATCACCCACGATCTCGCGGTCGTCGCGGAGACCGCGAGGCGCGTGATCGTGATGTACGCAGGGCAGGTGGTCGAGACCGGACCGGTGCCGGAGATCTTCGAGGCGCCGCGGCATCCTTACACGCAGGCGCTGCTCGCGGCCCTGCCGGAGCACAACCGCGATCGCGAGCGCCTCAAGGCGATTCCCGGCGTCGTGCCTGGCCAGCGCGACCGGCCGAGAGGCTGCCTGCTGCATCCGCGCTGTGACTACACCGTCGCACGCTGTCGCGACGAGCGGCCCGCGCTCCTGAGCGCGAGCGGGCGCCAGGCGCGCTGCCATTTTCCGCTCGATGCCGCGGGACTTCCGACCGGCGGCTGGCGAGCAAGCGATCGCCTCGCTCGCGAGGCCGGCGAGAGCGGAGCCTGATTCGTGCCCGCCGCGCCATCGCTGCTCGAAGCGCGAGCGCTTAGCCGTCACTACACGTTATCGCGTGGGCTATTCCGCGCCAAAGGACTCGTGCGCGCGCTCGACGGCGTGTCCTTCACGCTGCTCGACGGGGAGACCCTTGCGGTCGTGGGCGAGTCGGGCTGCGGCAAGTCGACGCTCGCGCGCGCCGTCACGATGATCGAGCGGCCGACGAGCGGAGGGCTCCGGCTCGACGGGACGGACGTCGTCGCCGCGGATCGTGGAACCTTGAAGCGGCTGAGACCGCTCGTGCAGATGGTGTTCCAGAATCCGTACGCCTCGCTCAATCCGCGCAAGAAGGTCGGTACGCTGCTCGAGGAGCCGCTGCAGATCAACACCGAGCTCGATCCGGCCGCCCGCAGCGACACGGCCCGGGCCATGATGGCCAAGGTCGGATTGAGGGCGGAGCACTACCATCGCTACCCGCACATGTTCTCGGGCGGACAGCGACAGCGCATCGCAGTCGCACGCGCGCTGATGCTGCACCCGCGGCTGGTGGTCGCCGACGAGCCGCTGTCGGCGCTCGACGTATCGATCCAGGCGCAGGTGCTGAATCTGCTGATGGACCTGCAGCGCGACCTCGGCATCGCCTACCTCTTCATCTCGCACAACCTGCAGGTCGTCCGGCACATCGCGGATGCGGTGCTCGTCATGTACCTGGGCAAGATCGTCGAAGAGGGACCGAAGGGCGCCATCTTCGCGCGACCCGCCCATCCCTATACCCGTGCGCTGCTGGCGAGCACGCCTTCGCTGGGGGCGCAGGGTGCACCGCGCCGCCAGCGGATCGTGCTCAAGGGCGAGCTGCCGTCGCCGCTCGCTCCCCCAGCGGGGTGCGCCTTTCACACCCGGTGCCCGCACGCCGTCGATCGCTGCCGGAGCGAGGTGCCCGCGCTCCTGCCGTTCCACGAGGTCAAGGTCGCGTGCCACCGCGCCGCGGAACTGGAGTTTCGTCCTCTCTAGGAGGGCATGGTTGACATCCATCGAAGCCCGGGCTCGAGGTCCGGGTATCATCTGCCTGCTCGCTACGCGAGGAGAGCGGATCAGGGCGAAGCGACTGGTCCTCGCGCGACGCTTCCAGGGAGGGAGCTAGCGGTCGCGATGAAGAAGATGGAAAGGAACAGGCTGTCGCTCGCCGTCGCAAACGTGCTGAGCGCCAGTGCCGCAATGAGCTTGGCTGAGCCTCCGGCTTGCGCTCAGGATCAGCCTAGTCTGCCGGTGGCAGCCGTTCAGAAGGTCCAAGTCACCGGTTCGCGTATCCCGTTGCAGACGCTCGAGAGCGAGAGCCCGGTGCAGATCCTCACGGCACAGGACCTCAAGTACACCGGTCTCACCAACATTTCGGAGATTCTCAATCAGCTGCCGCAGGTGTTCGGCGACTATGGGCAGATGCTCGACAACGATGCAACAGGCACGGCCACCGTCAACCTGCGTCACCTCGGTGCCGCCCGCACGCTGGTCCTGATCGATGGCCGCCGGCTACCGGCCGGGGACCCGAGGCTCTGGGCGACAGACATCAACGCGATCCCGGTTCCGTTGATTCAGCGTGTGGACCTGCTTACCGGCGGTGCATCGTCGGTCTATGGGTCCGATGCCGTCGCCGGAGTGGTCAACTTCATCATGAACGACCACTTTGAGGGCGTCCAGTTCGACTACAACGGCAACGGCTACAACCACAACCAGCACAATAGCGTGGCCTCGGTCCCGGCCGGCCAAGGGTATCAGGTGCCAGGCGACGTCGGTCTCGATGGTGCGACGCAGGACTTCAGCATAATCCTGGGCGGCAATCTGGCCGGGGGCAAAGGCAACGCCGTCGCCTACTTCGAGTACCGGCACAGCGAACCCGTGTCGCAGGCCTCGCGCGATTTCGGGGCGTGCCCGTTGGGCTCGAATTCCTCCGGGTTCACGTGCGCGGGTTCGTCGACGAGCTATCCAGGCCTCTTCATCAATGCCAATGCCGGAAGGAACTGGACGATCGCCGACGCTGCGGGCAACGTGCGGCCCTATGCGCCGGCGACGGATCAGTTCAACTTTGCCCCGTACTACTACTATCAGGCGCCCGACGAACGTTACTTGGCCAATTTCTTCGCGCATTACGACGCCTTGCCGAATATGCGGATGTACACCGAGTTCGATTTCATGGATGCAAAGACGGACCTGCAGAGCTCCCCCAGCGGCAGCTGGACCGGCGAGCAATTTCTGCTCTTCGACAATAATCCGTTGCTGTCGCAGTCGTTCAAAGACGCCTTCGGCATAACGCCTACGACGCCCGCTCATGTGATCCTGGGGCGCCGCAATGTCGAGGGCGATGCGCGCCAAGACCTGCCTCGTCACACCGATTACCGCATCGTGATTGGAGCGAAGGGCGGAATCCTGGACGGCAAATGGGATTACGATTTCTGGGGGCAATCGGGAAAGGTCGTCTATCAGGACACGTTCCTGCACGATTTTTCAAGATCGCGCACGGCGCGCGCCCTCAATGTAGTCAACGGTCCCAACGGTCAGGCGGTTTGCGCATCCGTGCTCGACGGCACCGACCCGAACTGCGTGCCGTGGGATATCTTCCACACGGGAGGCGTGACGCAGGCCTCGGTGCGTTATCTCGATACCCCTGGGTTCCAGAATGGCGAGACCGTTCAGGAGCTAGTAGGGCTTCATCTCACCTCCGACCTCGGCACGGCGTATGGCTTGAAGCTGCCGCAGGCCGAGAGCGGCATCGGCGTGGCCTTGGGCTTCGAGCGCAGGATCGAGAAGCTGAACTTCCAAACGGATACTGGATTCTCGACTTACGATCTGGCGAGTTTGAACGGACCCGTTCTCCCCGTTTCCGGCCAGTTCACCGTGAACGAGGCATTCGCGGAACTCCGCGTGCCGGTCCTCGAGAACCACCCTTGGGCGCAGCTATTCGGTGTGAACGGCAGCTACCGGTACTCGACCTACAGCACTAACCAGACCAGCAATACCTACGGCGTTGGAGCGGAGTGGGCACCGGTCAAGCAGGCTCGATTCCGCGGCACTTACCAGCAGGCCGCGCGCGTCCCGAACATCATCGAGCTGTTCACGCCGCAGGGGATCAACTTTTTCGACTTCACTGCCGACCCTTGCGGGCCGTCGAAAACTGCCACCGCGTCGCAGTGCCAACTGTCCGGACTTCCGTCCAACCTTTACGGCAGCGCCCAGCTGGACGCGCCTGACGGCCAGGGCAATTTGCTCCAGGGCGGCAATCCCGCCCTGGCGCCCGAGAAAGCCAGGAGCTACACCTTGGGGATCGTGCTCCAGCCGATGCCGAATCTAAGCGCCACCATAGACTACTGGAACATCCAGGTCGAAAACGTCATCGGCAGCATCCCGCCGGTACTCGCGCTCAATCAGTGTCTGTTTGAGGGGCAGTTCTGCGGCCTGATTCATCGCGACAAGTTCGGTACCCTGTGGTTCGTCGGCGGCGGGTTCGTCACTGCCACCAACCTGAACCTGGGGAGTCGGAAGACAGACGGTGTGGACATCACGTTCAACTACACGCACGCAACGGAGAAGTATGGGGGCATTGCCGTCACGCTCATCGGTACGTATCTCCGTCAGTTCATTACCGAAACCGTCCCGGGGCTCGGCTCCTACAACTGCGCAGGGCTTTACGGTGTCGTCTGCGGCGTGCCGTTGCCTAAATGGAGGAACGTCCTCACTGGAATCTGGAACACACCCTGGAGCTGGAACGCTGGTATCAGGTGGCGTTACTTCGACTCGGTAAGCATCGACGCCAGCTCCTCGAACCCGCAATTGTCGGGAGCCTTCAACCCGGTCGACGCGAAAATCGGAGCGCAGAGCTACTTCGATCTCTTCGCCCAGTGGAACATCAACAAGAACCTCACTGTCCGGGGCGGCGTCAACAACGTCTTCGACCACGATCCGCCGGTCATCTCATCGACGATCGCGGGGCCGCCATTCGGCAGCGGCAATACCTATCCGCAGATCTACGACACGCTCGGCCGGAACTTCTTCGTCAACGTGCAGGCGCAGTTCTGAACGCCCACGCGACGCGCAGATGACTCTGCACCCTGCGACGTTTCCACGCCAACTGGCGAAATGGAGCTGGATTGCGTTGCTTGCCGTCGGATGCGCCGATGCGCTAGCCGACAAGACGCTGCGCATCGCGCTCCCGATCGGCGAAACGAGCTTCGATCCCGCCTTCGCGACCGACGACACCTCCGGCGTCGTCATCGACAGCATCATGGATGCAATGCTCGACTACGACTACCTGGCGCGTCCAGTCAGGCTTGTCCCACGGACACTCGAGGCGATGCCCGCCGTGGAAGAGGGCGGCAAGACCTACATCTGCAAGGTGCGCAAGGGCATCTTGTTCGCGCCCGATCCTGTCTTCAAGGGCAAGCCGCGAGAGCTGACCGCAGGCGACTACGCGTATAGCTTGAAGCGCATTCTCGATCCGGCCATCAAGTCCCCCTACCTTTGGATGCTCGAAGGCAAGATCGTCGGGGCGAACGAAGCGCGTGCAAGAGCTGCCAGGACTGGCCAGTTCGACTACGAGGCCCCGATTCCTGGTCTCGAGGTCGTCGACCGTTACACGCTGAAGATCCGCCTGAATTCTCCGGACCTGCGCTTCCTATATGTGCTAGCGGTGCCAAGCACCGCGGCGATGGCGCGCGAGGTGGTCGAAGCCTACGGCAATGACGTCGGCGCGCACCCCGTCGGCACCGGGGCGTACATACTTGGAAACTACCGCCGCAGCGACCGCATCGAGCTGCTGAAAAGTCCAACCTATCGCCGCGCAACGTACCTGCCCGCAGGATCCGTTCCGGCGGCTTCGCAGTCGATTGCCACGGCTCTGAAGGGAAGGCGCCTCCCGCTCGTTCCGCACGTGGAGATCACGATCATGGAAGAGGGGCGGGCGCGTTGGCTCGCCTTTCTGAACGGCGAGAGCGATGTTCTTCTCTCGTTGCCTGTGCAGTTTGCCGATCAGGCACTCGTATTCGGCGAGCTCAAGCCGGACCTTGCCGAGAGGGGCATCGTCCACCAGCCATTCATTCCGCCCGAGTTGGCTTACATCGTATTCGACATGGAGGATGCGGTTGTCGGCGGTTACACCCCGGAGAGAGTTGCGCTACGTCGGGCGATCAGCATGGCTTACGACGTCGCCAAAGCGATCCGTGTGCTCTATCACCAGCGCGCGCTTCCGGCACAGGGTCCCATCCCGCCGGATATTGCGGGCTATGACGCCAAGTTCAGGGCCAACGCGCAGGCCTATGATCCTGTTGCGGCGCGCTCTCTGCTGGACAAGTTCGGCTACGAAGACCGCACCGGCGAAGGCTACCGGCAGACGCCGGACGGGAAGCAACTCGTTATCGAATACTGGTCGCCTCCTACCTCGGAGGCGCGCGAGCATGACGAGCTCTGGAAGCAGAGCATGGATGCAATCGGCCTCAGGCTCGCCATCAAGAAGGACAAGATGCCGGAGATAGTCAAGATGGCGCGCCAAGGGCACGTACCAATGTTCGACGGCGGCTGGGCCGCCGACTATCCCGATGCCGAAGACTTCATGCAGCTTCTCTACGGGCCTAACGCCGGCCAGGCCAATATTTCGCGCTTCAACCTGCCCGAATTCAACAGCCTGTTCGACGAGGCGCAGCGCCTACCCGACTCGGCTGAGCGTACGTTGTTGTTCGACCGGATGGCCGGGCTCGTCGTTGCCTATGCGCCTTGGCGGATTACCGTCAACCCAATCACCGATACGTTCGTGCATCGGTGGGTCCGGCTTTTCGTTCCACATCCGATGCGCTTTCCGGGAGAGCTCGCCTACATCGACATCGACGAGTCGCTGCGTCCTCGATAGATCAGGCATCCTCTTTCTCGACTACATCCACGACCGCTCGATCCGGCGCCATTGCACGGCCCTGCTCCCAGGCCAAGTCGAAGGCGGCGTCATCGCCCAGAGCGACGCGGGCGGCGGCAACGTCACGATCGTAGCGCAGGCGATCGCCACCCTTTGCCGGACAGCCGATTTCCTCCCGCAGCCGCTCCGACGTGCCCCAGAGGCGGGCAGCCCGCGCGGGCCTGCCCATGGCGGACACACCTGATGCAAGGCGCTCCAGCGACTCGGCAATGCCTTGGCGATCGCCCTGATCCCACCGGATCGACAGGCTTTCCTCGAACAGCGCGCGAGCGGAACGGTGATCGCCCAGTTCCTGCGCGATCGTGCCAAGGTAGTGCAACTCGACCGCAACGCCGTGCCGATGGCCCAGGTCCCGGTGGATGCCCAGACACTCCTGGTGCAGTGCCTGGGCAGCGCGATAGTCACATTGGTCGAGAGCCACGTCACCAAGGATGCTGAGCGACGTGGCAATGCCCCATCGATCGCCAAGCTGGCGGCGGATGGCCAGGCTCTCTTCAAGGAGAGCGCGGGCGGCGGAATAGTCGCCCTGGTGGCCAGCCAGGGCTCCGAGGTTGCTGAGCGAGTCGGCAATGCCTCGACGATCACCCAGCTGTTGCAGGAGCGTCAGGCCTTCTTCGCACTGGGCTCGCGCTGCGGGATAGTCGCCTTGGTCCATCGCCAGTGCGCCGGCCCAGGTTAGTGCCTTCGCCCGGGCTGCCACAGCGTGCCCATGCGGTACGGCAGCGAGCAGTTTCGCTAGCCAACTCCGCCCCTCGCTCAAGTAGCCGCGAAAATACCAGAACCGCCAGAGCGCGCCCGCCAGCCGCAGTCCGGCGACGGCATCCCCGCCGACCGAGCCGGACCACGCCATGGCCGCGCGGAGGTTGTCGTTCTCCAGCTCCAGCCGGTGAAGCCAGGCTTGCTGGTCGGTACCCGCGAGGAGTGGTTCGGCCTCTTCTGCAAGTGAGAGGAAGTAGGCCAAATGCCGGCCGTGCCAGAGCGCTTGCTCCCCCGCATCCTGTAGTCTCTCCTGCGCATACTGGCGCACAGTCTCCAGGAGCCTGTACCGGGTCTCGCCGTCCCTCTCTTCCACCAGCAGCAGACTCTTGTCGCACAGCGAGGTGAGAAGGTCGAGCGCTTCCCAATCGTCGATGCCGTCTCCGACGCAAACATTCTCCGCTGCTTCCTGCATCCAGCCGCCCGAGAAAACCGATACTCGCCAGAGCAGCGCTTTCTCGGCATCGCTGAGAAGGTCATAGCTCCAATCGATCAGCGCGCGCAGCGTCTGCTGGCGCCGCGGAGCGATGCGCGACCCGCCGGTCAGCAGACGGAACCGCTGATCGAGCCGCTGGTTCACCGCTTCCACCGGCATCGACCGCACGCGTGCTGCAGCCAGTTCGATCGCGAGCGGGATGCCGTCGAGCCGATAGCAGATCGAGGCCAGCGCGGGCGTGTTTTCATCGGTGATGGCAAAGAGCGGCAGATTGAGCCGCGCCCGTTCAACGAAGAGCCGCACGGATTCGTATTGCGCAAGACTCGCCGCGGTCGTGTCTCGATCCGGATGAGGCATCGACATGCTGGGCACGCGATAGGTTTGCTCCCCGGCCATCGCGAGCCGTTCCCGACTGGTGACCAGCACCGTGACCTGTGAACACTGCTGCACCACCGCGTCAACGAGCTCAGCGCAAGTGGCGAGCACGTGCTCGGCGTTATCCAGCACCAGCAAAAGGCGCCTCGATGCGAGGTGCTCGATCAAGCGCTGAGTGAGGCTTTTCCCAGGCTCCTCCTTGAGTCCGATCACGCTGGCCACCGTTTGCGGCACGTGGCCCGGGTCCACCGTAGCCGCGAGCTCCACCAGCCAGACGCCGTCAGGATAGGAGTCCAGGAGCCCGGCGGCCACCTGGATCGCCAGGCGGGTCTTGCCACAGCCGCCTGAGCCGGTGAGAGTAAGGAGCCGGCTGCAATCGAGGAGCGTCCTGATCTCTGCGATTTGCTTCTCACGGCCGATGAAGCTGGTGAGTGGCTGCGGCAGATTGTGCTTTGGCTTTACCGTCCAGGCTGGCGACTCCCCGCCTTCGCGCATGAGGTCAAGCGCGAAGCGGTAGCCGTACCCCGGGACCGTCGCAATCGCGTTCGGTCCCAAGATCTTGCGCAGCGCCCAAACCTGGAAATGCAGGTTGGTCTCTTCGACGACCCGCTTGGGCCATACGCGTTCGAGCAGTTCGTCCTTGGTGACCAAATGGCCGCCGCGCTCGACCAACGCCACGAGCAGGTCGAAGGCACGCGGGTCCACGTCCACCGGCGCCCCGGCTGCCAGCAAGCGGCGCTCACCAGGCTGTAGCTCGAAGCCCGCGAACCGATAGCAGACACCTGGCGCTGCAGCGGTCATCGACGTGGTGAGTGGCGTCAGCAAGGACTCAATTTTATCGTGGGCCTCCTGACCTTCGCAGCAGAATCTAAGCCCGCACTAAGGCGCCTCTAAGGACAGGAGACCGACGCTACACCCACACTTGCGCTGACAGATGACCGCGTTGCGCCACGCCAAGGGCAGATCAGTCTGCCGATGAAGAACCAGCAATCGAAAGAGGGTGCTATGTCTCGATCTTCGTGGTGGAGGATATCGTCGGGCTACCGCTGGCCGAATGTTCTGGCCATTTCCTCTGGCGTCACCTTCGCCACGCTAGCTGCCAGCGCCGGCGCTTGGGTGGATTGCTCTGTCGGAGATATTGGGCCTCTTACCGAAGGAGTTGCCTTCAACGGTCTGGTCGGGGGTGTTAGCGGAAGTCCGGGGCTTCACAGAGCGGCTGTCACCATCGATTGGGGCGACGGAACATCGAGCGCAGGCCAAACGGGAAACGTGATCTGCTTTACGCCTCCTTTGGCCGCAACCGTCTGTAGTTATGGGGTCCGGGGTGGGCATACCTACAACCAGGCAGCGACTCGGGTCAGGATTGAGATGCAGCTCGGGGGGATTTCGTGCGCAGGCGCCGCATTTGCCGTGGTAGCGCCGCCACCACCACCGCCCGGGCCCCCGCCGCCCGGTGGCGACGTGCTGAGCAACCCTAGGCTGTTGCTCACAAGGGCCACCGTGGACATACCTGTCAAGGGCGTAATTGCGACGTTCCGCGATTCCAATCCGAGCGCCGTCGTGTCCGACTTCACCGCGCTGATCGACTGGGGCGATGGCACCCAATCGGCGGGCGTTGTCGGTGGCTCATCGGGCACGCTGAGCGTGAGTGCGCCGGCCGGAGGCCATGCTTACGGCCAAACCAGTTTCATTAAGGTCTCGGTGTCTCTTTCCGCACCCGGGGTCGCGAGTTCCACGGCTAAGGGTCGGGTCTTCGTGCGCTGAACGATCGCTGTCGACAATTCACACTGCGACGCAGGCGGAGTGGCCCATTTAAAAAGGAGGCAGCATGAAATCGAAGAGCCTGAAGTGCGTTGTCGCGATGACGTTAGCCGCTTCGCTCGCGGTCCCCGTCGTGGCGGCTGCACAGCATAGCCGTTACAAGCTCATTGACACGGGCACTCTCGGTGGGCCGACGAGTTTCCTGGCGGCCGAAGGGGAACGTCACCTGAACAATCGCGGGACGCTCATTGCCCAGGCGGACACCTCCCATCCCGATCCCTATTGCCCAACCCAACCGTGCTCCCCCTTAGCCCAAGACGATCCCTCAAGCGGCTTCCTTGCGCACGCCGCCGAATGGCAGAACGGTGTTCTTAGCGATCTCGGTGCGCTCCCCGGTGTCAACGACAGCACGCCCACCTGGATCAGCGATTCAGGCCTGATCGTGGGATATGGGACGAACGGGCTGATCGATCCTCTGACAGGCCTCGCGGTGCTCCGAGGGATCATCTACAAGAGGGGTAGCGTGCTCGAGGTCGGAACCTTCGGGGGCTATGAGAGCATCGCGAATGGAGTCAACAATCGCGGTCAGGTGGTCGGATGTGCGGCCACCGCGGTGCCTGACCCTTACGCCCAGTGCAGTGGACAAGGCTCGCAGCAAAGCCGAGCCTTCCTGTGGCAGAACGGCGTCATGCTGGACCTGGGCACGCTGGGCGGTCCTGACGCCGTAGCTGTATTCGTGAACGAAAAGGGTCAGGTCGCTGGATTCTCCATGACGGACTCTGCGCCGAACGACGCCACCGGGATACCGACTCAGCATCCGTTCCTATGGGAGAACGGCACGATGCGCGACCTCGGTACCATTGGCGGCACGGCGATCGATAGTGTCAATGCCATCAATAGCCGAGGTCAGGTTGTCGGGGCGATGAACGTGGCCGGCGACCAGTCGTTCCATCCCTTCCTATGGGACGGGCGGACGCTGAACGATCTCGGCACGTTTGGGGGTCTCTGGGGAAGAGCCAACTCGATCAATGACGCAGGTGCGGTCGTCGGCTGGGCATGCACCGGGGGACCGACGACCTGCGACTTCACGCACGCATTTGTCTGGCAGCGTGGCACGATGAGCGATTTGGGAGTGTTCGCTGGCAAAGCTTGCTCCGACGCGCGTTCAGTCAACTCGAGAATGCAGATTGTAGGCTTCTCCGATGACTGCGCAGGGAACGGGAGCGCCTTTCTGTGGGAACACGGCTCGCTAGTCGACCTGAATACGCTCGTCATTTCGAATCCGTCCGGTGCGCAATTGACCATTGCGCTAGACATCAACGAGCGCGGCGAGATCGCTGCTCAGGGCGTGCTCCCCAACGGCGATCTGCACGCTTTCCTCCTGGTTCCATCGGGCGCGCGATAGAGAGTGACGCCGCAACGCAGCGCGATGTAACAAGAAGACGTCCAAAAGGGGGAGACTTCGAAGCTCGCTCTTCAGACGCCCCGTTTTTCATCTGCAGTCGCCCTCTATGGGTGGCAATAGCCCCCAGTAGATTGTTCTCAAGAAAGCACCGGGCGGGGACCTGTTCTCGCGTCGCGCTGCCTGAGCGGTAAAGCTAGCCCAGTGCTCGCGCGTTGACGCTCGGGTGCGCTTTGGGCATCATCCCAGCGCATCGCGAAACAGTCACTTATGGGTTCGCGACTGAGCGCCGCCCGCAGCCTTTGCTCGCCTTCATTCTCCGCCGCATCCTGCAATCCGCCCTCGTCATGCTGGTGGTGGGGTTCATCGCCTTCGGATTGTTCACCTTCACCGGCGACCCGGTCACCTTCATGGTCGGCCAGGACGCGACGCAGGAGCAGCGGGCGCAGTTGCGCGCCGACCTCGGCCTCGACCAGCCGTTCTACGTCCAATTCGGCCGCTTCGTCGCCCGGGCCGTGCAGGGCGAGTTCGGCTTGTCGCTGCGCCAGGGACGTCCGGTCTCGACGCTTCTCAAGGAACGCCTGCCCGCCACGCTCGAGCTTGCCACGACCGCCGCCGTGCTCGCTCTGGTGCTCGGGATTCCCGCCGGCGTGTATACGGCCCTTCGTCGCGATTCCTGGCTGGCGCAGGTGCTGCTTACCGTGTCCCTGGTCGGCGTGTCGCTGCCCACGTTCCTGATCGGCATCCTGCTCATCCTCGTGTTCGCGGTGATCCTCGGCTGGCTGCCCTCGTTCGGGCGAGGGGAGACGGTCGCGCTGGGCTGGTGGACCACGGGGTTCCTGACCAAGAGCGGGCTCAAGGCGCTCATCCTCCCGTCGATCACGCTGTCGCTTTTCCAGATGACGCTGATCATGCGCCTGGTACGCGCCGAGATGCTCGAGGTGCTGCGCACCGACTACATCAAGTTTGCGCGCGCCCGCGGGCTCACCGACCGCGCGATCCACTTCGGGCACGCGCTCAAGAACACGCTCGTGCCGGTGATCACGATCACGGGACTGCAGCTCGGCGCGCTAATCGCCTTCGCGATCATCACCGAGACGGTGTTCCAGTGGCCCGGGATGGGGCTGCTGTTCATCCAGGCGGTGAGCTTCGCCGACGTGCCGGTGATGGCGGCTTACCTGTGCTTCATCGCACTGGTGTTCGTGTTCATCAACCTCATCGTCGATCTGCTGTACTACGCCGTCGATCCGCGCCTTCGCGTCGAGCGGCTCGCGGTCGCTCACTGAACGCCATTTTCCGTGAGCCCGGTCGACTACATGCGCAGCCAGCAGATCGAGCTCGCGGCGATCCGCCGTGATCTGCACGCGCACCCCGAGCTCGGCTTCGAAGAGCATCGTACCGCGCAGATCGTCGCGACCGAGCTCGAGCGCCTCGGCATCGAGTGCCACGCTCACATCGGCAAGACCGGCGTGGTAGGCGTGGTTCGCGGCGAGCGTCAGGACAGCGGTCGCGCGGTCGGGCTGCGGGCGGACATGGATGCGCTGCCGATGCACGAGGAGAACGACTTCGCGCACGCCTCGCGCTTCAAGGGTCGCATGCACGGCTGCGGTCACGACGGGCACACAACCATGCTGCTCGGCGCGGCGCGCTACCTCGCCGCGACGCGACGCTTCGACGGCACGGTCTATCTCATCTTCCAGCCGGGCGAGGAGGGCTTCGCGGGTGGCAAGGCAATGGTCGAAGAGGGGCTTTTCGAGCGTTTCCCTGCCGACGAGATCTACGCCCTGCACAACTGGCCTGGCCTGCCACCCGGCACGATCGCCGTGCGGCCGGGGCCCATGATGGCGGCCGCCGACCGCATCGAGATCCACATCGAGGGGCGCGGCGGGCACGGCGCGCATCCGCACATCGCCGTGGACCCTGTGCTCGTCGCCGGGCACATCATCACCGCTGCGCAGTCGATCGTCTCCCGCAACGTGAGCCCGGTGGACACCGCAGTCGTGAGCCTGTGCGCGATGCATGCCGGCAACCTCGCGGCGATGAGCGTGATTCCACGCGAGGCGCGTCTCGTCGGCACGGTGCGCACGTTCCGGCCGCAGACGCAGGACGCCGTCGAGCGGCGTCTTTCCGAGCTGGTGCATTCGATCGCGGCGGCGTTCGGCGCGAAGGCGACGCTCAAGTACGAACGCGTATATCCGGCCAC
>Ga0335083_10006862_pt1 | contig 14111 bp, 18 predicted proteins | sample Lox_Sample_42_FD_206716 | JGI IMG/M metagenome (GOLD analysis project Ga0335083, IMG submission 206716) | Soil microbial communities from Loxahatchee National Wildlife Refuge, Florida, United States - Lox_Sample_4.2 | ecosystem: Environmental > Terrestrial > Soil > Wetlands | place: USA...
TGGAAGAATTGATGCGGTTCATCGGCGCGGCGGACATTTATCTCACGCCGTATCTGACAGAGACACAGATTACTTCGGGCACGCTGGCCTACGCGTTCGGCGCGGGGAACGCCGTGGTGTCCACGCCCTATTGGCACGCCGCGGAATTGCTGACGGCGGAGCGCGGCAAACTCGTGCCCTTCCGCGACGCCAGGGCCATCGCTGTCGCCGTGGTGGAATTGCTGCGGGATGAACCCTTGCGCCACTTGATGCGCAAAAACGCCTATAAACTCGGGCGTGACATGGTGTGGAGCCGGGTGGCGCAATTGTATGGGAAGTCATTCGAACAGGCGCGCCATGACCACAGTTTCGTGGGCAGAAAATCCTCGCCCATCAAGACGCTGGACGAGCAGCCCGGGCAATTGCCGGAATTGAAACTGGACCATCTGTTCCGGATGAGCGATTCCACCGGCATTTTCCAGCATGCGAGCTTCACCGTGCCGAATTTCGCCGAAGGCTACTGCACGGACGACAATGCCCGCGCGCTGGTGCTGGCGTTGATGCTGCAAAGGCTGGGCCAGGGTTCGCCCCGCCTGGTGGAGCAGGCGGCCGCGTATGCCGCGTTTCTGAACCACGCGTTCGACCGCCAGCGCGGGCGTTTCCGCAACTTCATGAGTTTTGACCGCCATTGGCTGGAGGACGTTGGTTCGGAGGATTGCCAGGGTCACGCGTTGTGGGCGCTGGGGCTGTGTGTGGCGCAGGCGGGTCATGGCAGCTTTCAAATGTTGGCGGCTGAACTGTTTGAACAGGCACTGCCCGTCGCTGCCGAGTTCACGTCACCGCGCGCCTGGGCCTTCACGCTCATCGGCATTGACGAATACCTGCGGCGGTTGAGCGGCGACCGACGGGCGAACCAGATTCGCGAATCACTCACCGCGAAACTCATGCAACGATTTGCCGACGCCGCCGTCGGGGATTGGCAGTGGTTTGAAGACGTGGTTTCCTACACAAACGCCAAGCTGCCACATGCGCTGATTCTCAGTGGACGCTGCATGAGCAACGGAGCGATGTTGGAACTCGGCCTCCAGACCCTGCGCTGGCTCATCAAGATTCAAACTTCGGAGGCCGGCTCCTTCCGGCCCATCGGCTCGAATGGATTTTATCCGCGTGGCCAGGAACGCGCGCTCTTCGACCAGCAACCGATTGAGGCCCAGGCCACGGTGTCAGCCTGCATTGAAGCGTACCATGCGACGAGCGACCTTTTCTGGGTGACGGAGGCGCGTCGTGCGTTTGAGTGGTTCCTCGGGCGAAATGATTTGGGAATGGCGCTCTACGACGCCGGAACGGGCGGTTGCCGCGACGGTTTGCACGTGGATCGTCTGAGCCAGAACGAGGGCGCGGAATCCACGTTGGCGTTCCTGCTCGCGCTGGCGGAAGAGCAGGCGCTGCAAAACACCCTCGCCAGTTTCAAGGAACCGCCGGGTGAATAGCCGCGTTGGAACCAAAGCCCCAAAGAATGAATGACATGACCACCACCCGACCCACTGTCCATGTGAAACGCATCGGGCCAACCCTGGTTCCGGACCGCGCGAGAGTGTTGCTGCGCCCCTTTTATCCCAGTACCGTTGATATCGCCCGTAGAATTGTCGCGCGGGTCATGGCGCTCTCTGATGAGAAAGTCGCCGGTTTATTGGGCCAGGTGCTCGGCGAATTTGCCGACCGCCACGAGCAGGTTGAAAGCATTCTCCGCAAACGCTTCGAGCAGGTGAGCCTTTATCTCGAATCCGATGCGCAGCCGTCACCCGAACGGCGGGCTCTCATCGGCGCTTATTTTACGCATGAGTATTCGCCGGAGTCCGCCGCGCTCTTCAATCCCTCCATCGTGCCGCACCCCGACCAGTCCGGTCTGCTCAAGGGAGCGTTACGTTTCATCCTGAGTTTGCGGGCCACGGGCGAAGGACACATTTCCTCCATCACCTTCCGCACCGGCACGGTCAGCGCACAACATCGGATTACGCTCACGCCGCCCGTGCCGTTTGCGGCCGAGCCGGAGCGCGTGTCCAACGCCGCGTACGCCAAGGGGTTGTTTGCCCATAAACTTGAAGAGGCGGGCGTGCAAAATGATTTTTGCCGGCGCGTCCTGGATCAGCTGCACGAAGATTTCACGTTGAAAGAGCTGCGCCAGGTTCTGCTGGCTTCGGGCCTGACGACGGACACTTCCGACGCCACGGCGACCCGGGCGGCCCGCGGCATCCTGTTGCTGGCGGAATCGAATTATGAAGTGAGCTTCGCGTCCGACAGCCGGCCTTCCCAGCGCGTCCTCTTTCCGACCGCGCCCAGCCAGAGCAACGGCATCGAAGACGCGCGCTTCGTTCGCTTCCAGAACGACGACGGCAGCTTCGGTTATTACGCGACCTACACCGCCTACGACGGCAAGATCACGTTGCCGCAGTTGCTGGAGACCGCGGACTTTCTCCATTTCAAGTTCAGCACGCTCAACGGTCCGGGAATGCAGAACAAAGGCATGGCGCTCTTTCCGCGCAAAATCAACGGACAATACGCCATGCTCTCGCGCCAGGACGATGAGAACATCCTCCTGATGTTTTCGGAAAATGTCCGATTCTGGCAAACGCCGAAGCTGCTGCTGGCACCCGCCCAGCCCTGGGAATTCTTCAAGATCGGCAACTGCGGCTCGCCGATTGAAACCGAAGCCGGCTGGCTGGTGCTGAGCCATGGCGTGGGCGCGATGCGAAAATATTGTCTCGGCGCGTTCCTGCTCGACCTGAACGATCCCAGCCGCGTCATCGGCCGCTTGCGCGAACCCTTGCTTTCACCGAACGAAGCCGAACGCGAAGGTTATGTTCCGAACGTGGTTTACACCTGCGGCGCGCTGCTGCACGGACGCGAACTCATCATCCCCTATGCCATGAGCGACTCGGCCACCAGCTTCGCCACGGTTCCCCTGGATGAACTGCTGGCCGCCATGGAGTGAGGCAGGAAGGGCTGGCCGGGTCGTACGCGCCGGGTTTTGACTTTTCCCTGGATTAAATGCGGCCGATGCACGCGCCAATGGCTGCCGGCCGATAGCCGGTCAATACCGCAGCATTCATCGCTGTCGTCCGGGCGGGGTTCTGACGTGGCGGTAGCTCACCAGTTTGCGCCGCTGTTCGTCCCAGAGTCGGAAGGTGAAGGACTTAAAGCTGGAGAGCAGCGTCACGGGTTTCACGGTTTGAAACAACGGCTCGGCCTGGTGGCATTTTTCCAGGTGGTAGTTTGGGATCCGCGGGCTGAGATGATGGATGTGATGAAATCCGATGTTGCCCGAGAACCATTGCAGCACCCGGGGCAATTTGTAGAATGAACTGCCTTTCAATGCGGCCGTGGCGTAATCCCAGTCATCCTTGCGTTCCCAATAGACTCCCTCGAATTGGTGTTGCACGTAAAACAACCACACCCCGGCCGAGCCGGCCACCATTAGCACGGTCAACTGGATGATCAGGTAAGCCTTAAGGCCGAAAATCCAGATCAAGCCGGCCGCGATGGCCCCCACTGCGAGATTTGTCCAATACACCGAGTAACGCTCGCGCAACGGCGCCTTGAGCGAGGGTACCCGCTCTCTGAAGACAAACAGGAACAGCGGCGCCAGCACGAACAGCACCAGCGGATTACGCGCCAGACGATACGCGAAACGCTTCCGGCGCGACGCTTCCTGATATTCCTGCACGGTCAATGTCCAGACATCGCCTGTGCCGCGCCGGTCCAAATCGCCCGCGCTGGCATGATGGATCGCATGTTCCCAACGCCAATGATAGAACGGCGTGAAGGTCAGCGCGCCGGTGATTGCGCCCAGGGTGTGGTTGGCGGCCGTGGTTTTGAAAAAGGATCCGTGGCCGCAATCGTGAAAGATAATAAACACCCGCACCAGGAACGCACCGGCAAGAACAGCCAGCGGCCCGGTAAGCCACCAGGAAATCGACACGCTCAAGTACATCAAATACCAAAGTGCTGCATAAGGAACCAGCGTGTTCACTACCTGCCAGAGCGCCCGGCCCGGCGACGGCTGTTGATATCGGGCGACAATCGGTTTCCAGTTCGGAACGTCCAACGGAGCGCCTGGTTGGGAGGAAGCGGGGTCGTGTTTCATAACTTTGCGCAACAAAAAGCGGGTGTTAATGACTGAATGGCAGATTCTGTTTGACACGATAAACATCGGTTGGTCCGAGGACCCCGGCGTTGCGCAACGACCGCCGGCGCTTGGAATTCTTGCCTTGAAGCAAGTGGCGCCGACCGGCGCCCCGGAAGAGCACTTTACCGGTGCCGGTTATCTTGAAACGCTTTGCCACGGACTTTTTGGTTTTAATGCCTTTGGGACGTCGCATAATGGTTTCTCCATCGGGAGCTTTTGAATTGTCGTACGCTCAAGTTGGACTATGGGAGATTTCTGTTGGAATTTCGAGTCGTTCCCCCGCCAGGCGACTCAAATGATCTCTAAATTTGACTGCGGCGCAATCCGTTCCGGCTCCGGGGTGTTGATACCAGCGGCGCAGTTCCGGGCGCAATCCTGCGGAGAGAAGATGCTCCATCGTCTCGTGGACTCTGGCAGAGTGAGCCCCTTCGAGCATCTGATAAAAATCATGTGTGGCGATCAGAGCACGGACCTGGCGCATGGCCCCGGAAGCATCACCCGACTCGACAAGGTTGCGGTCATAACACTGCTGCAATTGGGTGTCCTTAAAGTTCACGATGCTTCCTTAAGTGCCGGCTTGGCCAAGATGGTTGGAACGGCGGCGCGGACTTCGGTGCCGCTGGGCGGACTGGTGCCCTGTTCGTGAAGCCACGCTTCGCTTACGGTAAGGGTGCAGGTTCCCATCGCCTTGCCGTTGAGCGCTTGAATGGCCGATCGGGCGCCTTCGGATGTGGCCATGGTTACGAAGCCGAAACCGCGCGGCTTACGACTGATGCGATCAACCGCGATACTGACTTCCGCGACGTTGCCATATGAGGAAAACAGATCCAACAGCTCCCTTTCCGTCGTAACCGCGGCCAGGTTATCTACATATACCTTGTTGTGCTTGTTGTTCATTTTTAAATGTTTTTTTCAGATTGTTCTTCCGGATCGAATTTCAAATCATTTTCCAAGATACTTTGAAGGGTTGCGTATCCGATCGAGCCGTTCGGCTTCAAGTTCGTTTCGAACCGCCTGCTGCCGCCTTTGCTTGACGGCATTCGTGACGGTTTGAGGAAGCAGCCAAACCTGCCTGATCAATTGGATGATCGTCATACAAATGAGCTTCAATACATACATATAAATGGCTTCCTCATGCCGCATGGTGAAAACTAGCCTGCCTTGCTGTCGGCCGAAAACTGCCGGGCAAACGCGAGGAGATGATCGCCAATCTCCTTGTTGGCCTGTTCTTTGGTTTCGTCCCCGTGGGCGAAACGTTCGAAATGCCCGGCCAGGATTCTCATGGACCGAATCGAGTTCGATGAACTGGCGGATAGCGCATTGCTCAGGCTCATGCCCCAGGGAGTGAACGCCATCGCTTCGAGGAGATCAGCGGCGGCCATGCAAGCATCGACCTTGGTTTTGTCTGGATCCTCCGCTTCGAACAGCTTCGCGCCATAGGGTTTTCCTCCGAATTGCACGTTGAATTTGTCGAGCCGGTCCTTGAGTTGCTTTTCCTCTTCGGCGGGTGATGCCATGAACGCCTTTTCGAGTCTTCTAAAAGTGTAATAGGCATCACAGTAATCCCGGTTTTGCAGGAGATGTTCGAATATTTGCATGCCGAAAAGACCCTGTTCCAGCATGAATGACATCAAATGCTCGCGATCAATTTCTGCTCCCAGTATGAACAGCGCCGTGGCGAGAAAGGACCGACCGTGCTCTTTGCTGCCGACCAGCTCGTTCACGAGGGTGGCACTTCCCTGTTGATCGCCGGAGAATGACGCGAATCCCAACAGATGCTCGAAAAGAACCCGGAACAGCCGACAGGTCAACGTGCTGTTTCCGGCCAGCAGCGGTTTCAGGCTCTCAATCGTACTTTCGTGGTCAGCGTTCATCCGGACCGGGGCCGCGGGCGATTCAGTTTTGGATTGAGCCCAACTTGTTGAAAGGGACTTGGCCATACTCTGCCTTTGGGCGGGCCCCGGTGTTGATCCCGGTTGCGCGGCCGTTGCCGTCTGAAAATGTCCTGGGTCTATAAGCACGGTCAAAAGCACTTTCGAACTGTCGAAAATACGGGCAACACGGTCGGTGACGGAGGGTTCTCCCCAGATCATGACGAACCGCTGGGAACCGATTACGGCCGCAATTGTTTGCGGGTCTTTAAACATGGCATGGTCAAGCTCGACGAGTCGGCTGATCTCCCCCAAACCTTCCTTCACGCTCCTTTGGCTGGAAGACGTCGGCATCTTTCTTTTCAATTCCGATGAGTTCTCGAGCAGTCGGAGATACGTGTGCAGTGATTTAAGTGTCGCTACGCCGTGAAGTTCCTTCGTCTTCGGGATATTATCGGTGTTGGGTTGCATATCACTCTTGTGCTCTAGTTGGTATAAAACAAGGTGCAGAAAATGTTGATCGATGATTCCTCCGTCCGGGGCATGGCATTCGGTTCGGCGGGCGAGACCAGGGTGCTCATGTGCGCGGACACCAACTTCAGGTCCGGGTATTGATCGAGGAACTCGTTAATCTGCTCTTCCAAGGCCGTCGCCGGCGACTTGCCGGAGCGGAGCTTGTGAAGAACAACTTCGAATATTTTTACTTTCATTTCACATTTTCCGGTTAACCCTCCATGGAACGCAAAGTCTTGAAGAAAAGTTGAAGTTTAATACTGCGGTTGTGGCTCCTTGATCTATTCATTTTATTTTTTGGCTGGGGTCGAACGGCTTTCGGCACGCCGATAAATCGGTTTCACAAACGAGTCGGCTCGGAAGCCGCCCGGCCCGGCCCAGGGTTCAAAACCCTGATTCCCGTCCTCGACGAAGTCGCCACGCGTCACCAACTCATTCCATTTCAACCGCCGAAAACGTTCCGCGCCGCCGGCTCTTCCGCCCGTCACACCTGCAATCAAATGGCTGTGATGTGGAATCATGGTGTTATGGGTGAGCAGTTCGTTTGTTTTGCCAGCGCAGGCCCTGACTCCACCCGTCAAACCCGCCTGGGTCTCACGAGTAGTAATACGATTCCGCCAACGAGTGCGAGCGCGCCGACGACTGGCGGGATAAAGTGGCTGTCAGTCGTTTCAAAGTGCATTCCAAGGAAACCAACAGGTTTTCCCGGGGTCGTGAAAGTGATGCCCGAGTAAGCGAGCACCACAACACCCAAGGCGACCAGGAGGACGGCAACGATGGTTTTTGTATTCATATTGAGTCTATAGGTTGATTTCTTTGGTTACAGCACTGGCTTTCTGCCGGAGATGACCCGTAACAAAACTGCTACAATGGCGAGGAGGAGGAGAATGTGGATCAAGCTGCCCGCGGTGCCGGTCACCAGCCCCAGCAGCCACAGAATAATCAGTATTACCGCGAGCGTGTATAACATAAAATATTCTTTCGGTTGTTGCGTTATTGATATTTAAATACTAACAGCACGGTACGCTGCGAGCCGTGCCCTGCGCTATCAGGTCTAACCCGAAGGTGCATTTTGCGAACGGCCCGGCGAAATCCGGTTTAGCCTGAAAATCAGTTTGCAGGATCCCTCGGTGAATGGACCACTTTCACCGGCTGCTCTTCCGGCGTTGTCGGTTCGGACTGGGGGCGCAGGGGCGGCGGATTCGTCGGGTTTACATATTTGCGCAGGAGCCACGTTTTTTGCATGGCTTCAACCAACCGCTCCACCTCACGCATCGAGATCTGCGTTTGCAAAACCAATCCAGGAAGATCTTTGGCCTCCTTGCCAACGATATCGCTGATCGCCGGCAAATTGGTGCTGGCCTGCTGAAGGTTGTGCAACGTGACTTGCAGTCCGTCCACCGATTGGTTTGCCTTGACGAGCAACGTCTTCAGCTCGTCCGCGGTTGCGGGATCGTTCAGCCAGTTTCCCACCGTGCCCTTGCCCGCCTGAACGCCGGCAACCAGTTGGTCCAATCGCTCCTGCGTGTTGTTGAGGTTCGTGCCGAGCAAGGTCCATGTGTCCAGGCCGGCGCTGGTTTTTTTCAACACCGCCATGGCCTGGCTGCGGATATCCTCGACCGCCGCTTCCAGCGCGCTTTGGAACTGCTCGTTGCAGACAATGGATGCATTCTTTTCCGCCAACGGCCGGCCCTTGCCGCGGGAGATTTCAAAAAACGAATCGCCGGCCACGCCGAATTTCTTTTTGATGACCGCCGATGAATCCACACGCACGAACCGGAAGAAGTCGCGGCGGATGTTCGCCTGGGCTTCCATGTGGCCCGTTTCATCCACAACCACATCAGACACCGATCCCACGAGGGTACCCAGAAAGTAAACCTCCGAGCCCTGCCGGATGCCCGCTGCGCCGGCGTCGGGCAGAACAATCCGCAGGGTGACGCGGCTTTTGAACCAGCGCTGGCTGTGGCCCGTCCACATAACGGCGGCGACCAGCAAGGCGACCACGATGAGCACAAAAGTGCCGGTGATTTCATTGACGCGCCGGAATTTGAAGCGCTGTTCCAAACGCGGGTCGTGGTCATTTCGGCGGGCAGATTCAGGGATGTTGGTCTCTTCCTTCATAATCACAGGTAAGTCAGCAGCGAAACCACCGCGGAAATGACAAACAGTCCGGCGACGGAACGGGTGAGAGCCCGTTGCGTGGCCCGCGGTATTTCCGTGACCGATCCACCGACGCCCAGCCCGCCGAGGCAACAGGTCGCACTCGCAAACAATGCCGGCAGGATGCTTTTGGCGAGGATGTTGAAAATATCTTTGGGTTGAACCGCGCCCGAGACGGTGTCCGCAAACAGAAGCAAATCGCGGCTGCCCATCCCCATCCAGGCCGCGAACCAGTAACCGCTCGCGAAAGCGACGAGGATAAAAACTATGGTCAGGCAAAACGTGGAGACCGCTGTGCCCAGCAACCGCGGCACTACCAGTTGCAAGAAAGGATCCCCCCCTCGCGCTTCCAGTGCATGGACGTCCCCGTTGATTTTGAGAACGCCCAGTTCGGTCGTCATCGCGCTGCCGCTCCGGACGATCACCACAAGGTTGATGAGCACCGGACCGAGTTCACGGGCCACGACAGCCACCAACAGGGGTCCGAGCAGTTGGGACTGCCCTACTTGGCCGGTCCAGAAGGTGAGTTGCACCACCACGGATATGCCGACGAACACCGCCACTGCGCCGACAAACCAGAGCGGTTCGACGCCAACGGACAGAATTTGCAGGGCAAATGCTTTTCGCACCGCGCGCGCCCAGTGTCGCGGTTGAGCGCAGACGAAGAGCATGGTCCCGATCACAGCCGCTACATGCCGCAACTCATCCCATTGCGCCCAAACCCACTCTCCCAATCTGCCCACCGGCCGCATGAAGGGAGGGCCAAACATACCCGGTGCTTTGGTTGATTTGGCGAACATGGCGCGCTGCTCACTTCATAATTGGATGACTGGCGCTTGGAACGACCTCCGGCCAAAATCGCGGCGGTCACCAGGAGGAACTGAGGCGAATCCGCCATCCGGCAGGAAATCATTCTCAACGCCAGTCAAAGTTTGAAACATAAAAATTACATACTTGCCGGGCAGCGGTGTCGGCTTGCGCACGTCGCCGCCCGGCGCGAACAACGTTTTTCTCAGGGCGCGATTTTATCACTGACCCACTGGCGTGCCTGATTGAATCCATCCTTCGTCGCTTCGTAGGCCTTCTGGAATCCGCTTTGGACGCTGTCCCAGGTGGACTCGGTGGCGTTCTGGGCATCGGCCAGCTGCTGATTCAACTGGGCCACCTGATCGCGCAATACCTGGAGTTTGGGTTTGGCCTCGGCCTTGACCGCATCATTGGAACTGTCGATTTTGGCGGAGAGTTGGTCCAAATCCTTATTGAGAATATCCAACTGACCCTGCATGGTTTTAACGAATTCAGCCTTCTGCGCGAAGGTGTAACTCTTCATGTCCTGCGCGGCCTGCGTTGTTTCGGTTTGAACCTTGTCCATCTGCTGCGAGGTGGTCTGCTCTTTATTGCAGCCCACCGCGATAGCAGCGATGGAAAGGAATGTGATGACTAATGTTTTGTTTTTCATAATGGTGATATTTTTTGGTTGAGTGATTGTGTTTTGCGCCCAAACTATGCTCCCACGGGCTGTGGCACCGGGCTGGTGAGTGAAGGCTGATGTTCTGTCAACTCATCCGGGTGGGTGCGTTGGATGATCTCCCGGGCGTGGGTTGTTTCCCCGGCGGAACCGTGGGCAATAACGACAAACCTGCCGGTCTTCAGCGCGGTCTCGTATTGCAGAATGCTGTCCTTGGGAATGCCCAGGCTGTAAAGGCCGGCACCCATCGCGCTCAGACCACCCACCACCACCGCGCCTTCCAGTCCCCCGATGATCCAGCCGACGAGCGGCCCCGCCACAAGCAACGGCCCGACGCCTGGAACCAAAAAGAACGCGGAACCGAACAACAATCCCCAAATCCCGCCCCAGAAGGCTCCCTGTTTTCCCCAGTGTTTCATGCGGTCCCCGGTATTGTAGTAGCCCACCACATGTTCATCCGTGTGATGGTCGCGTCCGACGATTGAGAGATTCTTCATGTCAAACCCCGATTGCTGCAATTCCCGAACGGCGGCTTCGGCTTCGGTGTGGGACTTGTAGATCGCCACGACTGCGTTGTTCTTAATCATCATATTTATTCCTTCTTTTTTTGTTTTTTCGCAGGTGACAGGCTGGGCTGTGGATCGGCCGTTGGCTGTGGGGTGTAACCCTACCGGGACTGGCGCTCACAAAGCCATCTCCCGGCCTGTGTCGTTCTCCCGCCTGCGTTGACAAGCCAGTTACTGCTTATGCCACCGGACGCCGCCACCATTGACGAAGCCCAAAACCTGTCATGATTATGGCCGCCGCCAGCACGATGTAAATCGCCCCGCCCATTCTGTAACCATACGCCATCCCCAGCACCCACAGAACGCCCAGTGTTCCACCTATGGCTAAGTACATATTGTTCCTGTCTGTCTTTTGGTTATTGGTTTTAACATTGGAGGCAGGTTACGCCATCCGGCGGCCCTTTGTTATCAGGTGTAACCAGAACGTAAGTTATGGCTGGTGTTCAGCCCACGGTGGCATCTCGGGTGACAGACCCGGGGCGGCCAATGCAGCGTACTGGCGGATGAATTCCAACACGTGTTTGAAGCTCCAGAACGTGTCCGGGAATTCCGGGCATGGCAGCAATACCTTCATTTTTTCCAACATGTTCCCAAACCGCCTCGCGCCATACGGAGAACACCTTATATCCCGGATGGAGCAATTGTCCGACCTTGCTTCCGGATTCCCGGCGTGTCGCTGCGCGATCAAGCACCCGGGAGAATTCCGCCGAAGGCAGTATGGCAACATGAACCAAAAATTAATCCGGCTGTCCCAACGATATGTGGCGGCGCTGAAAAAGCACGTGCGGCAAGTTTCGCGGGCGATTGCGCCGTGCGAGCTGGCGCGCAGACTGGGACGCGAGGCGGCGGCCCTCAAGTTGGAGACGCTGGACGTGGCCCGGATTCACCAGGGAGCGCTCGCCACCCTGGAAGCCTCCCGCAGCCGGGACGGGCTCATCAAGCGGGCGGAAATATTTTTTGCCGAGGCGATCATCCCGATCGAGGAAACGCATCAGGCGGCGCTCAAGTCCAACGTCCACTTAAGTCGACTGCGCCAGACACTGGGTCGGCGCACGATGGACCTGGCGGCCTCCCAACAGTCCTTGAAACGGGGCATCGTTCAGCGCAAGAACGTGGAGCGGTCTCTCGAAAAAAGCAGGGACCACTCGCGGAAACTTTTGAAGGAATCACGTCGCCTCCAGAAGCATTTGCAGCGCCTGACCCATCAGCTTTTGTCGGCGCAGGAGGACAACCGAAAAAAGATCAGCCACGACCTGCATGATGAAATTGCCCAGACGTTGCTGGGCATCAATGTCCGCCTGTTGACATTGAAAAAGGAGGCCGCCCTCGATGCCGGAGGCCTCAAAAAAGAGATTGTCAGCACGCAACGGCTGGTTGATAAATCTGTAAAAAGCATAAAACAGTTCGCACGTGAATTCGGTATTCACCATCGGACGTAAAGTTGCACCTGAAATGGCACGAAAATTAGATGGCCTGTCACAACGATATGTCGCGGCGCTGCGCCAACACCTGAAGCAAGCTCCGCGGACGAATTCGCAGTCGGCGCAAGCGTTGGGACGTCAGGCCATGGCCCTGGGGCTGGAGACGCTGGATTTGGCCCGCTTTCACGAGCAGGCGTTGATTACCCTGGTATTGCCGGACTACTCCCCCGGCACCCGGGACCGGATGATCCGGCGGGCGGGAACTTTTTTTGCCGAGGCCATCACCCCGATCGAGAAGACCCACCGCACCGCGCGGGAGGCCAATGCGCATTTGCAACAAATGATCCGGATGCTGAACCAGCGCAGCTCGGACCTGACCGCCTCGAACCGGCAGTTGCAGCAGGAAATCCTCCAGCGCAAATTGGTGGAAGAGTCCCTCCGCAAGAGCGAGCAACACTACAGCGAGTTGCTCCAGCAATCGCGGCACATGCAGGAACAATTACGGCTGCTGTCCCGCCAGCTGCTGTCCGCCCAGGAGGACGAACGCAGGATGATCAGCCGCGAGCTGCATGATCAAATTGCCCAGACTTTGACGGGCATCAATGTCCGGCTGGCTTCCTTGAAAACCGAGTCCACGCTCAATCACAAGGGTCTCCAGAGAAAAATCTCCAGCACCCAAAGGCTCGTGGAAAAATCGGTGGACATTGTGCATCGGTTCGCGCGCGACCTGCGCCCGACGGTGCTGGACGACCTGGGGCTGATTCCCGCCCTGCATTCGTTCATGAAGAACTTTACCACGCGCACGGGTGTTCGCGCCAGTTTGGCGACCTTTACCATGAAGATTGAAGAATTGGATGCCGCCCGGCGAACGGCGCTCTTTCGCGTCGCCCAGGAAGCGCTCACCAATGTGGCCCGCCATGCCCATGCCAGCCGGGTGGAAGTGAGCATCCAGAAACTGGCGGGATTGGTTTGCATGAAAATCAAAGACGACGGGAAATCCTTTGATGTGGACCGCGCCTTGCGCGCCCATGGCGGCAAACACCTCGGGCTGCTCGGGATGCGGGAACGATTGGAGATGGTCGGCGGCAAATTTATTGTCGAATCCGCCCCGGGCAACGGGACCACGATCCTGGCGCAGATTCCCCTCGGCCAGGCCCGTGCCGGGAGGGGGCGGAAAACCCGCTAATTAATTTGATGCAAACAATTCTTGAATTTTCATGAAACGAATCACGGTTTTACTGGCGGAAGACCATACCATTGTGCGCGAGGGCTTTCGCAAGATGCTCGAACTGGAAGATGATATTGAAATTATCGGCGAAGCCCAGGACGGGCGTCAGGCCTTCATGCTGGCCAAGAAACTTCATCCCGACGTGGTGCTGATGGACATTGCCATGCCGAGGCTCAATGGTTTGGTAGCCACCCGGCAGATTCTCAAAGCCGAGCCGGCCACCAAAGTGCTCATCCTTTCCGCGCATAGCGATGACGCGTATGTCAAAAACGCAACCGAGTCCGGTGCCGTGGGATTTCTGCTCAAACAAACCTCTTCTCACGAAGTGTGCCGGGCAATCCGGGAAGTCCACCACGGGAAAAGATTTTACAGTCCCGCCATTTCCCGGCGTCAGGATCGCATCCATCCGCCGTTGCCGAACGGCGCGGGCGGGTTCAAGAAGAAAGCCGTCACGCTGACGGCGCGCGAGCTGGAAATCCTTCAGCTCATTGCCGAAGGCAAGGCCAACAAGGAAACCGCCTCGGAACTCGGCATCGGCATCAAGACCGTCGAGAAACATCGCGAGCATATCATGCAGAAGCTCGACATCCATGACACCGCCGGACTCACCCGCTACGCCATCAGCGCGGGCATCATCGAAAGCAGTGTCCAGTTGACCATTATTTAAGTTTGCGATTTGAATGGGTGGGCTGGGTTCACCTTCATCGCCCTCTTCGTTC
>Ga0335083_10006863_pt1 | contig 14110 bp, 8 predicted proteins | sample Lox_Sample_42_FD_206716 | JGI IMG/M metagenome (GOLD analysis project Ga0335083, IMG submission 206716) | Soil microbial communities from Loxahatchee National Wildlife Refuge, Florida, United States - Lox_Sample_4.2 | ecosystem: Environmental > Terrestrial > Soil > Wetlands | place: USA: Florida...
AGCTGCCATAGTGATTGGCGTGAATCCAAACATTATAAAGCCATTAGTATGAAAAACCCCATCCCCAAGTGCAGAAAGCAATATTCCTACACAACAAGCAAAAAATTCCATTTTATCTGCCACTATCAGATTCCTCTACAAACCACATGATTCCGGCAATAATTAACAAGGCGGAAATGAATACAATTGCCACTGCAAAGCCATGAAATTGGTAGATTGCCAACTCAAACGCGGAAAGCATTCCAACTATCCCGCAAATAAGAAACCCCACACGTGGTCTTATTTTCATATCCTGCACTATAGGGCCTTGACACAGAGAAAGCAAGTTACTAAGTAGTAAACCGTTAAACCACAGTAAGGATTTCAGACATTGCCAGTTCCATTCGTTTTAGGTTGTGCTGCCGACCAACACGGCTGCGGATTTCATAGAATTCAAAGTCCGGCTTATTGGCTTGCAAAGCATGGTGTGGCATTAGCCAATGCTGTTTTGGGGTATCCACCGCTCGACAAATTGCGGGAAATGAAACCAGATGTTATTGTCTGTCAGCGCCCGCGAGATGAAAGGGAACTTCATGTCATTAGAGATATTCGTAAGGAATTTGGCCACGACATAAAAATTATATTTGAAATTGACGATCTTTTAACTGATGTACCTGCACAAAACGTCCATGAACCTTACCAGCCACCGTCCGATGAAGTTGATATCAATATCGGCCAAGTTTTGGATTATTGTGATTGGGCCATTGCTTCTAGCGCGCCCATCGCAGAATGGCTCCATCGGCTAAATCCAAAATGCCCCATTAAGGTTATGAACAATTTCTTGCTGGAAGCAGATAGTGACGATTTACCAAAAATCGAAGTTGCGTCTGGTAAGCCTAAGATTGGCTGGGGTGGTTCTATTTCACATGATGGTGATTTGGAGTTCTTGGTCAAGGCAGTCGAAGAAATACCTGCCGATAAAATATCGTGGACATTCCTTGGCCACTATCCCCCAGCAAACTTCGATGGTAAAGATATAACTAAAATTCCAGGAGTTCCACCACACCAATATTTCCCACTTCTGGCGTCACAAGGGCTGGAACTTATGCTTGCGCCATTAGAAGATAATGCTTTTAATGAAGCCAAAACAAATTTAAAAATCGTGCAGGCTGGTCTTGTGGGCGCCGCAGTTATTGCAACACCACTCCGTTGCTATACAGACGACGCGCCGCCAGTTTTTGCTTACGCAACCACAGCAAGCGAATATAAAGAAAAGATTCAAGAATGGTTAAGCCTTTCAGAGAAAAAGAAAATCTGGCATCGCGCACGGATGCGCCAGTGGGCTAAAAATTACGGTGTTCGGCATAATCTGCATATCATTCAATCTTGTTGGGGTGTAACTGCGCCAGATTTGGCCCATATGCCAAAGAAAATAAATGGTGATTTGGTGGTTGCGGCGGCACCAAATACAGTTATTCTTGGTGAAAAAGAGCGCGTTAATGCTATCTTTGAACCAAATTTTTCTGTGGCGACAAAACTCGCTATTAAACTTTCCGCTCCACTTCTTGTTGCCTCTGTGGGCACAGCAATTTCCGATCAAAGCTTAGAAAAATTGCGCGATGCGTTACAGTCCGATACGGCTGCCAGTGCCTTTCCTATGTCAAACGACGGTGGAATGGGCATCAGTTTTCTTTCCATCCCAAACAATCCTGCTTTTGCAACTCTTGATTATGAAGCTTCAAGGGTATGTGAACATACCTGTCTTGAAGCCGGATTACCTAATAGGGTAGTGCCATTTTCAATGGGGCCTGCGGTTCTTCTATCGCCAAAAGCATTGGTTAGAATTGCACCTTCTGCGGACCAGTTATGGGATTGGGGTTTCTTAGCAAGCCTCGCAGGATTGCAGAATATTTTTGTGCCAAGTGCGTGGGCAGTTGCAGCTATGCCACAACAGCCACAAAATGTTTCTTGGTTAGAGATTCGCGGCCTCAATCCATTTTTCGTCCAAGGCGCGCTTACTGTCATGGAACGAATTGTTTTGGAAGCTAAATTCGTAAAAAACAGCACAAGTTTTATTGTCGGCACAACGCCTGGGGATGCAGCAACTTGGGCTGATGTTTTCCAACCACAAGATACTTGTGAAGCAGAAAGCGTTCGCATTATTAAATATTACGAGGGGCCAATAAATATTAATGAAATCAATGAAAGATGGGTACGCTATGAAGATGAGCGCACAGAAATCCGTCAGGGAATTGATGCAAAAATGGAAAAATTTGGCGATGAAAACATTGCAGATATTGTTTATTGTGATGCTTTTGGGCCAAAGTCCAGCCACTTTTTCAAACCAGCAACGTTTGATCTGGATTACTTCCTTGCCCTTGATTACATTTCCGGCTGCTGCCTAATCCGTACAGAGACATTAAAGCTACTACTCAGCAAGACAGAGAAGAAAACGATCAATAGCCGCCTTGAATTGTTCGGGTTCCTGCTTGGCTTTGCAAAAGTAAAGGCAAAATTCTCGCACCTTAATTACATCGGCTACGTAGAGCGGGAGCAACCCGCAGATGACGGGCGCGTACAAATCGTGCAACATATGTTTGCGGATTATACAGCCAAGAAGCTAGATGCTGGCCTATTGAGTGTAGAGCGCAAACTTATAGGGGCGCCGCCAAAAGTCAGCATTATGATCCTAACAACCGGCAAAACATGGATATTACGCCAATGCCTTGCAACATTGCTTCGGCGGACAGACTATCAGGGCGAAATAGAGATATTGCTTGGCAGAATGGGAACAAACAAGGGCAACCCCAAATCATTGAAAGAAACAAACGATCCAAGAATTCGTATTTTTGAATTGGGGGAAACTTTCAATTGGTCGAAAGGCAATAATCTTCTAGCCGAACAGGCAACGGGAGATATATTCCTATTCATGAATGATGATATCCTTGTCAGTGATAAGGAATGGTTAACCAAAATGATGGCGTATGCGATAAGAGAGGACGTTGGCGCAGTCGGCATACGCTTGGTTTATCCGCAAAATGGGGCAGTCCAACATATTGGTGTCTATACAGGCAGTGGCATTGCTGGGCATATTCTCAGAGGGCTTCCCCCACAATCAGCGGGTTATTGGGGTATTGCGCGAGTAACACATGAAGCAACCGCAGTAACGGGCGCCTGCCTTGCAGTCAAGAAGCATATTTATCAGGAAATTAAGGGATTCCGTGAGGATATGCCAGTAAATTATAATGATGTCGCATTCTGTATTGAAAGCAGAAAACTTGGATATAAAAACATCTGCGTATGCACAAAAGAAATGATGCATGTCGAAAGCAGCAGTCGCCCACACGCCTTTACGCCAGAATGGGCACAATCTAGCTGCGATTTGAATTCACATTATCCAGATTTTGTTGATCCGTATTGGAATAAATCATTGCGGGTTACATACAATGTACCGAAGTGGACCGTAGGTGGATTGAATTATGACAATCTAGACTGGAACCATAATTGGTCTGGTGTCGCATTAATGCTTAATGGAATCGACGCAGAAGAAGTTATTCGGCTCGCGCAAAAAGGCGTTAAACCAATATTAGCCGCCACAGAAAAAGGACGTTTGATGTTTATCCGGCCTGCACTCATGAATGCCCCGAGTATTGAAGTTGGAGAAAAGACATTAATAACAGATGTTCTCAAAGCATTCAATGTTAATTACTGGTACACAGTAAACCACACACCAGAATGTGATATTGTAAAGAAATGTTTTGATACACTATCAGAAACATAAAGATACCAGCGGGGGAGGGGGATGGCTTTACTTCGCTTATCTCGCAACCATTTCCGGGTAACAACACCAAATAATTGCAATTGTTTTCTTTGTGAAAACTGGAAAGATGCGCAGAAAGACCTTAAAGTTTTACGTAGTGTTAAAACAACCGACAAGCAGCGCATTGCCGCAGAGCGGACAGCCTTGGTGTCCGAATTGCGTATCAATCTTTGGTCAGAACTCTGCTGGTATGCATATGAAGAAGATTGGCAAGAAGGCTGGATGCAGAAAGCTGCCACTTTTCTTATGAGAGATGAACGTGACTGGATTATGAATCTACAATACATATCTATGGGGGAATGGTTAAATGAATTCACGGAATACCAGCGATAGAGAGCGTAGAATTGTTGCTGACATCTTAGAAGAACGCTTGACTCAGTACTGCGGAACTGATACAAGGCGCGTGGCCAGCCAATTGGCTACAGAGATCATAGACGAATTGATTCGGCAGGGATACCTTGAGCTATACTAAAATTCTGGTAGCTGGCGTTCATGGTTCCGGCACAACATGGGTATTTAATGTAATACGTATGTTTATGTGCTGGAACAGCATGAATCCCATTTCAGGATGGCTTGCTAAGTCTCCCCCGCTGGGAACCTTACAAAGTTTACAAAATTCCAATTGGGTCATGAAAACGCATGGATTTGGCGAAATCGTCCAATTTATTAAGAAAACTGAATGTAAGACAATTCGTTGCTGGCGTGTGCGTGAGGAATGTATTGCCTCAGTTCGTAGGCGAACAGGGAGTTTGGGTAAGGCAACCTTACTCTATAACCGCGACATGAAAACGTTAGGCAGAGCCACATACGATGCGGCATTTTATTATACTGGCGACGTTATTGGTTCTGCTGGCGCTATTAGACGGATAGCAGATTTATTTGGTTTTATTCCATCTGATGAAGAAGTGGCATTGCTTGAAAAAGTATTAAGCAAAGAAAGTGTCAGAGAATTTGTTAAAACATTTTCCAATGAAGATATGCTTGTGCAAAATGAATTTGGGACATTATACGAAAAGAATACGCTTTTCCAACAAAATCACATTGGCTAGCGTATTGTGCCATTACCAAAATAAACTTGCGCTTTGATATAGGCATTGGCAGCTTTTGCCGCTGCCGCATTTGCAGACGTTAGCGATATATCAGTTGTACCATTGACTGCGTTTTGGGTCATGCTTTGGTTTGCATCCGATGCAGACATATCCCAGCATCCAGGACAAACTTGTCCAGCGCCTTGAATTGCAGGGAAACTGTATTGCCAACTTCCGGGAGCCAGTTCAAGACTATTTGCATTCCAATAATAAGGAACCGCACCCGTTTCATACAGCATAACCGGAATGTTTCCGCCAACAGTTGATGCCCAATGATTTTGGTAAGACAGGCAGTTTGCCGCAAATCCAGCTTCTTGATTAAGTTCGCTGCTTGCTTCACTTCCAGTAAAAGAAGTTGGGTTATATGGATACTGATCGAAAACAGCTACAATTTGAAGATCATACCCACCGCCCGCAAGTGTCGGAACTTGGCGCCATACATCAACGTCTACATCTTGTGAGGCATCGTAATAAGTTCCGCCCATACCCAAAATCCAACCACCGCTTTGTGGCAATACAGAACGCAAAGCTTGGACCTGCGAATTACGTAATGGATTTGACTGCGTATTGCTCTTCTGATCCGCCATTTCACCAGAAGCAACAATCAAAAGCTGACTTGCGGGTAGGCCAGAATTCAATATAGCTCTAGCCGCCGTTGTGTACCAGCCAGAGCTTAAATCCGCAGAAATTTCGGAAGAGCTTTCATTGTCTGCCAAGCGCATACAAACTTTCAACCCAGCCTGAATTGCTAAGTTTGCGGCTGCCAACATTGGTGCAAAATAACCATCAGTTACACTTGGGCTATTTTCAGGAACTAAATTGATGCCTTGATTGCCATTACTAGCGTTCAGTGCTGTTCCTTGGCAGTACGGATAAGAGAAATAAACATGCGTAAATCCAAGGCTTGCAATATATTGAAATGCCGCAAGGCTTTGATAAACAACTGTACCATTATAAGTTAATGCTGTATGCTGCCCGCGTGGCATATGCACGCCCATTGCCAGATTAGCAACAAATGCCTGTGCATTTGCTAAAGGTGTGCCTGTTGGCGTTGGAGTTGGCGGTGGTGTTGGGGTGGGCGGTGGCGTAGGTGGTGTTGGCGTTGGCGGAACAATAGTTACTGGCGAGCTATAAGCATTGTAAGCACTCTGTCCCTCAAAGCCGCTAACAAATGAATTGAAGTAATCTCCTGTATTTTGGAAAGTGGCTGTGACTACTTGCCCAACGCTTGTATTTGTTACTTCCTCCCAGGCTCCCTCAGATGTATTGCCGGAAGTAAATACTTGCCATGAAACCGCGTTATAGCCATTAGCTGTTGTTATGGTTGTTGCCCATGTCGGATTTGCTGATGTTAATGTTCCCGGCGCAGTTGGAGAAATTTTGATGTTTGGTAATGGTGTTGGTGGCGGCGTTGGAGTTGGCGTTGGTGGCGGTGGTGTTGGAGTAGGTGGCGGCGTAGGTGTTGGCGTTGGTGATAATGGATTTCCGCTTCCCATGTTAGGGTAATTAACATAAGACGGAAGCGGCGATGGCAATTGATTACCCACAATCAAAGCAGGATCACTACGCGAAGTAATCCCAGAATTACCAGAAGCAGTTACCAGGACATATGCACCGTTTGAAAACGTAGGAGAAATAGTAGCATTATATGGCACTTGCTCACTACCAGCAGAAAGCGTAAGAGCATTTGGCCCATTCACCGCAGACCCAGCATTATTGTATAGAGTCCAGTTAACAGCAGAAACATTGGACCCCATAATATTCATTTTTAGTTGTAAATACTGCCCAATATACTGGCCGAAATTCAAGGCGCCCAAACCAACACCCGTTAATGCTGTTGTGACTGGTGTTGGGTTATGTGTTGTTGTTGGTGGCGGAACGGGAGGCGAAGGATTATCAGCAATAGGCAATACAGAACCAGCGCCAGTAATTGGCGCATCCAGCTTACACACAGTCATGGTTAAGGCTGGCAGGTAAGAAGCTAAAATATTCCAAGCCCACTGTGGTTTAACAACATCGTTTGTGTGCCAGTTATCGCTTGGAAGATTGAATGGCCCATAATATTCATTGTTGTAAAGATAATCCAAAACAACAGTGCCACAAGTTACGCGGTTAAGCCCCAAAGTCCAGTATGTTGGACCGCCATATGACCAGCCGGTTACGTTTACTTGACCGCTGGCATCATAAATATAGAAGGCGCTTAAATTACTTAAAATGTCACCACTTGTTGTTGTAGCAGAAGGAATAATTAAATCTGTGCCTTTATCATGTTGCACATAAACATTCATGACAGCGCCAGTTACAGTAAATTTAACAATATGCGGTCCTTGTTTTGGCAGGAAGGATAAATTGTTAACAGTATAACCATGATTGTAAAGCCAACGTGCCGTAGAGACAGCAGCACGCGCAGCCCACAAACAATCTCCCTGCGCATCAATATGTGAATTGTCGCCTCTATCATTTACGTCAAAGATTGATTCGCATGCCCAAAATGCCTGATAACCATTGTTGCCGCTCGCAATATCTTGAACCCACGCTGCACGAATTGTTTGCAATGCCGCAGGATTTGTGCTTTCCTGGAAGGCAGGCATAGAGTATCCGACAACAAATTGATTGGCAGGGACATTGCACCAACTTGACACCAGATTCATGAAACGACTATTTGCGGCTTGGTAATAACCTATATCTGTCGCATTTGTTTTTTGCGAATCATATTCAGAATGAAACCGCAGAATAATAACCGGCGCGCCATTTTTGGCTCCAACACCACCCTGCCCGCTTGCTGTATTTGGATTAACCCAATAATTAAGGAACGTTTTCATTTGCGTTCCCTGGGTTCCCGGTATCCACGTAGCAGGATTAGTTGGTGTTGGGGCACCCCAAGGGCTAACCCACCACCCCGAGCCGCTTTGATTTACAGAATCGTAGGTAGGTTCGCCTGACAAAATAGTTGAACCGCTGGAAGGATCGCCGCCTGTGGAAGCAAGAACAAAATGCGGTAGACCTGTAAGAAGTTCAACAATTGGTTGATAAATATCAAAATATGGATTATTGCCAGCGCCTTGATTGTCTTGCAAAAAGTCCGCGTTACTTTGCCCCTGCAAAACAGACATAGTAAATGGCACTGTTGTCGCAGTAGGAGTAGGAGTTGGAGTAGGTGTCGGCGTAGGTGTAGGCGTAGGTGTAGGCGTAGGCGTTGGTGGCGGCGTTGGAGTTGGCGTTGGTGGCGGCGTTGGCGGGCTACTTCCCGTTGATACGTAAGTAACAACAATAACGCCATTACCACCCGTGCCGCCATTGCTTGGTGGGCCAAAAGAACCACCGCCGCCGCCACCATAAAGCCCACCTGCGCCACCCGCACCCGGATGCGCATTGCTGTATCCGCCACAACCACCGCCGCCGCCAGCGCCCGCTAGACCCGCAGCAAGGTCAATTCCAGCACCGCCAGCGCCAGCACTTGGATTGCTAGATGATCCAGCAAGTGTGCCACCGCCACCACCGCCGCCACCACCATTGGCGCCAGGAAAACCAAGACCACCCGGTTGCCCGCCAGCACCGCCACCTGTTCCTTGATATTGATTTCCGCCAGCACCACCTATATTTGTAGTGCTATTGCCCCCAGCACCCGGTAGGCCGCCGCCCGAGCCACCACCGCCGCCGCCAGCATCACCAGAAATAGCACCGCCGCCCGCGCCTAAGCCGTTTGGCCCGCCAGCCCCGCCGCCGCCGCCGTTTGCTGCGCCCGCGCCACCACCATAAATTACAGTGCCAGAACAACCACTAGCCGCACCGCCCGCACCCGCTGTTCCTGATCCATTTCCACCCTGACCGCCCTTAGCCCCAACACTTGAACCACTGATAGCAGTGCCATTAAACCAAGTATCGCCACCATTCGTGCCGCCAATACCTGTACCGACACCACCACTACCAATCGTAAAATTAATAAGATTGCCCGGAGCAAGAGTGACATTCGTTACTCTAGCGTAAGCACCACCACCCCCGCCATCTGATAATGATGTACCGTTAGCACCACCACCGCCGCCTCCAATACATTCAACCGTATTCGTGTTTGTCCAGTCAGCAGGAACAGTCCAAGGTGAAGTGCTGCCTAACGTCAACAAAGAAACAACAGTTGTCGGCGGTGGTGGCGTTGGGGTTGGGGTTGGGGTTGGAGTAGGTGTCGGGGTTGGGGTTGGAGTAGGAGTAGGAGTAGGAGTAGGTGTCGGGGTTGGGGTTGGAGTTACCGGAGTCGGCAACCACATTCTAAAATACGCTATTTGTGTGTTTAATGGATTTGGCCCCAAAGCACCGCTAAGAGCATAATATGTACCAGTTCCCGGAACAGCAGTTCCTATGCCAAAATTGAATGAATTTCCGCCAGCCATTTGTGCTGATGCAACTGTGCTTGTATTTGCATTCCAATCAGATGGAGTTGATTGCTGCACACCATCAATCCATAAAATAAATCCGCCAGTTGAATATTGTGCTGTATAGACATGCCACGCACTGGTTTGTGCTGAAATAGCGTAAGTATAGTTAATCTGATTATTGCTCGATCCATAATGATAAGTAGAAACAGCCTGATTAGGCCCGCCAGGGCCATTTGGGTTGGCGCCAGATGTGTTTGGGTATTCAGCAATATCCCATTCCGGTGGCCAATTTTGCTCAGAATAAAATATAAAATATGGGCCAAGACCATTGGCTTGTGGAACAATAGCCTTAAATTCCACAGTCATATAAATTCCGCCATATGGACCAATAGCAATACCGGAAGGCTCTACAGGCCCAATTGTCTCCATCCCAGGGCCTTGCCAGTTGGCAGGAACATTAGCAGAACCAGCAGGCAACCACTGTTGCCACGTCAAACCGTTATTTACAATAATTCCAGAATTATTCCAATTTCCACCATTATTATTTACACTATTGCCGTAGGTGCGCCAAAGTTTGGTATTTAATGTTGTCCCAAGGAAATCATCTTCGATTGCCAATGTCCATCCAGACCCAAGATTAACCGGCGATGGAGATACATTAGGATTTGGCGGCGGTGGCGTTGGCGGTGGCGGTGGTGGTGTTGGTGTTGGCGGCGGCGGTGGTGGTGTTGGTGTTGGCGTAGGTGTAGGCGTAGGTGTTGGCGTAGGTGTTGGGCTGCTTGCCGGAGTATAGGTAATTACAATAATACCATTGCCGCCATTACCACCCGTATGAAGTCCATCAATGCATGAGCCACCACCGCCACCATAGTTACCGCCAGCACCGCCAGGACCACTAACAGTGCTTGAATAGCCTGCCTGCCCGCCGCCGCCGCCCGCGCCCGCCATGCCGTTGGCCATATCAGTGCCATTGCCGCCAGCACCACCTGATGGAGATGGAGAAGGCTGCGCCGCACTTGTGCCACCGCCACCACCGCCGCCACTTGTTCCTGCCGATCCAGCACCGCCATTTGTATTTTGAATACCACCTGCGCCGCCGCCAGTACCAGCATAGTTATTACCGCCAGCGCCGCCCGATGTTCCTGTTGCGATATTACCAGAAACGCCCCCGCCAGAGCCACCGCCACCGCCACCGCCAACATTGTTTGTATAGACAGCGCCAACAGCACCATTGCCGTTTGGCCCGGCTGCACCGCCGCCCGCACCATTATTACCGCCCGCGCCGCCAGAATAAGTAACCTGACCAATAGATGAACTAGCCTGACCGCCTGCACCGCCAGTGCCAGAGCCAGAGCCACCGCCGCCAAATTTTGCTCCAACTATAGAAGTCGCAACGGAAGTTCCGCCAAAGTAAGTATCTGTACCATTGCTTCCTGCTATACCATTACCAGAACCGCCGGTACCGACTTGGTATGTAATAGCTGCACCGGCTGTCAATGAAACATTTGTACTTTTTGCATAAGCACCACCGCCGCCACCATCTGATTTACTGTTACCATTACATCCACCCCCACCGCCGCCAATGCATTCAATTGTATTATTAGAATTATTCCAATTATTTGGAACCGTCCACTGTGTTCCGCTTCCAACAGTCAATATAGTGTAAACAGGTGCGGGCGGTGGCGGCGTTGGTGTTGTGACATAAACAGTAAAAGAACCCACAGTTGTAAGCTGCGCGGTATCTGCCATTTGAATATTGACAGGATACGTAGATTGCGGCGTTGGAGGCAGAGCCGTAGCTGTTTCCAGATATTCATTATTGACAATAGTGAAAAGGCCACCTGGATTTGTCGATAAAGAGAAAACAGGAGATAAAGTATCCGCAGATGTAATTGTGCCAATAATACTAAATGCAGGCGCCGTTGCAGTAATCGTTGGCGCTGTCAAAGTAATATTACTAGAAACCTGCGCCCCAGGTGGTGTTGGTGTCGGTGTAGGTGGTGTTGGTGGCATTGGCGTTGCAACCAATGTCGCACCAGCAGATTTTGCACTTACAGAAGTATTACCAATTTCTGTAACTAGTAAATAATCGCCATTCGCAGAAAAATTGACAGTAAGGTTAGCAAGACCACTTGAAAGAGCCGCAGAAACATAGCTCGCGTATGGTTGATTTCCTACGCTGAATACAGCATACTGGTAGCCGGTTAAAGTAGGCGCCGAAACTGTTGTTGACCAAGGATAAGTGCTAACGTAATTTGATCCATTATAGGACCATATCTGCTGTACACTGTTTGGCATCGAAGGGGATAGAGCAAAAACAGGCGTTTGCAAGAAAACACTCGCAGAATCCACGTAAATAGCGGACAGTGCTTGGTCTTGAGCATGAACATAATCTCCTGTATTTGAGAAGGTAACAGTTAGGGCGGCTGATGGAGCAGTCGCTACAGTCGTTAAAGTACCATATATAGCACCTAATGAATTAAAGACAGCATAAGCAGCACTGACAATACCACCTGTTTCTGTAAGAGTGCTCGTCCATGTAGGCGAAGCAGATGAAAGCGTTCCCGGTGAATTAGGCGAAAATGTTAAAGTTGGAAACGTAATCGTAACTGGCGAAGAAGCAACAGAAATAGCAGGATTGCTTGTTTCTGATAAAAGTAAGTAGTCGCCAGTATTGTGGAATGACGCAGTAATACCCCATTTACCGCTTACAGCAGTTCCGGTTATTGCATTGGAATAAGGCGTTCTTGCCCCTTGGGCATAGACTGCATATTGAAGATCGCTAAAACCAGTAACATAACCTGTGGTTGACCAATTCACCAAACCACTTGGCAGACCAGAAAGCGGCCCTGGGGCACTTGGAGAGAGAAGCAAATTAACTTGATTAATTATTATTCCAACAGAATTCGCCTGGACGTTAGTATCACTAACAGACTGGGCAATTATCATATCCCCATAATTCTGGAAAAATGCAGTAAATGAAGCAGTTCCATTTGTTAGATTGATAATTGCGGGAGAACCATATGGTGCCCCGGATGAATAAGCCAGATACCATTGAACCGTAGACAGCACACTGGACTGCACTGTCACCAAGCTTTGCGCTTGCTGGCCCGGCAACAAAGTAAAACTTGTTGTGTTAATTGTTATTGTAATAGCGTTAGAAACAAGCGTAACGGGCGTTGTTTGAACAGCATTTCCAGGATTTTGTGGATCAGAAATACTTAAATACTGGCCTGTTGTAGTAAAATAAGCGGTTATGAATGCTTGGCCAGCAGAGACTAAAACGACAACTGGCGAACCAACCCCGGTGCCGTTCGCATTGAATATCTGCCATTGAATAGCATATAGTTGAGTAGTAACAGTTACTTGGTAGCGTGCCGTGCCAGCATTGACTCCGACTGTCTCAACCGCCAGTGATCCAGGCTGATTGCTAAGAATAAAATTCTTAGTCAGAACAACAGGCTGCGACCAAGATTTAATACTTATATTGTTATATGCTGTAACAACAAGATAATCGCCCGTTTTGCGAAAAGTTACTGGAAGAGAAGCTTCGCCATTTGAATTTAGGGGCAATTTAATCCAAGGACCGTAAGCTTCATTACTTGAATTAAAAACTTGGTATTGAACAAGAGAAAGACCATTGGCTATAATAGTCGTCAACCAAATTGCCGTATTGTTTACGCCAACTTGCAGAGTACCAGGATCAGAAGGGTTTATTTCAATGCTTATGCCTGCGGAAGCTCTCTTTCCCAATCTCTCTTCAATAGAAGCAATTGTAAACAAATTCGCTGGCATGCGCGAAATGTAACATATTCATGCACAGCGTAAAAAGGGCTTGCTTTCGGCGCTTCACAGCCCCATATAGGCTATAAAAGGGCTAAAGGTGGGTCATGAACTACCGTGCAGCAAAGGGTTACTTTCTCTCGGCACTTTATATTATTCTCATTGGAATCAATATTTATAGACTTCCAAACGAATCAACATTACTGGCGCTTTTACGATTTGGGCTAATCATCGCATTAGCTATAGGCGCTTATTATTTTACAAAACAAGCTATAAAGCATACCAGCGGGGGAGATGCAGATTAATCCTTCTTCCACCTTGCTTCTCTTGCCCGCCGCATACGCTCGCCAGCGTTGACGCGCTCTTCTTCTGATATTTCCCTGTGCCTGAATGGATTGGTGCCCATACGATAGGGCCAGAAAGCGCAACTGACCATAGCGCATCGGCGGATTTCGCCGAGAGCGCCGCAGCAGCATTGAGTGCAGTTTTTCCTGATAACGTCAAGAAGAGGCGCCTTGACATGGCCAAGTGTTTCCAACTCTTCTTCTGACATGGAACGGGGATCGCGGCCCTGCCACTCCCCCGCTGGCGTTTTTTCACGATGTTGCAAGAGATTCGCGGACTTTCATCAAGAAATCAATAACATCACTGTGAGTGGTACGCCAGAAATCATTAAAGTGTACAACACCACGAAAATTACGCCGCACCGCTTCTTGACGGAGCGCCCATGCAACTTTTATCTTTGCGTGATCTGTTCTCTCCCCAAAACTATACTCGTTAAAAACCATCGTTCTAGCCCCGATCAAGCAAAAGCTTTGGCCTTTAACTCTTTGGTCTTTGCACCACCTATCTGGTGTGGACAAAATATCCAATATTTTGTCAATAATTTCAACTTCTAGTTGTATGGCTGGTGTTGAATCAAACGTCATTGATTGCTTCCTCTATGAAAGACTGGCGTGTTTTCTTTAACAAGGAAATAACATCTTCATAGGTGGTGCCTGAAAAATCATTGAAATACGATAATGCCCGAAATCTTTCTATATCCACCATAGAACATATTCTGTTATAAA
>Ga0335083_10006864_pt1 | contig 14109 bp, 7 predicted proteins | sample Lox_Sample_42_FD_206716 | JGI IMG/M metagenome (GOLD analysis project Ga0335083, IMG submission 206716) | Soil microbial communities from Loxahatchee National Wildlife Refuge, Florida, United States - Lox_Sample_4.2 | ecosystem: Environmental > Terrestrial > Soil > Wetlands | place: USA: Florida...
GTGATGGGGATGCCGCTCTCGGCGATGCGCGGCTCGGGGCGCGCGTTGTAGTACACGGGCACCTGCGAGACGTCGCGCGCCACGGTGACCGGGAGCTTCGCGCCTGGATTCACATCGCCGAAGATCGCGTCGGCCATGGCGGTGCCGCCTTCCTGCCCCGGATACCAGCACTCGAGTATTGCATTCGCCTTCACCGCGACGTTCGGATAGCTCGGCGGCCGGCCGTTGATCGCGAGCACGACGATGGGCTTGCCCGTCGCATGCACGGCGTCGAACAGCGTGTTCTGGTCGCCGACGAGATCGAGGTTCGTGCGATCGCCCAGGTGGTTCGCGGCGTAGGCCTCGCGGCTCGTCTGCTCGGTGTCGCCGACGGCGAGCAGGACCACGTCGCAGGTCTTCGCGAGCTCCGCGGCCTCGGCGATGAGCTTCCGGTTCTTCGCGGGATCGCCCAGCTTCACGTCGTCGGCCTCGCGCTCCTCGCTTTGCGTGATGAACATGCCCTGCGCGAAGAGCACCTCGGCCTTGCCCGCGAGCCTCGCCTTCACGCCGTCCAGCAGCGACACGGTGTGCCGGGGCCGGCCCGAGTAGCCGCCGAGGCGCGCGACCGCGGCGTTGGGGCCGATCACCGCCACGCGCTTGTGCGCGCCGGCAGCGAGCGGCAGGGTGCCGTCGTTGGTGAGCAGGCAGATCGAGCGCTGCGCCGCGCGAAGCGCCAGAGCACGGGCCTCGTCGTTCGCCGTGATTTTCCTGGCCTGGTCGGCGTCTGCGTAGGGATTCTCGAAGAGGCCCGCGCGGAACTTGAGCGAGAGCACGCGAGCGCAAGCGGTGTCGATGACGGATTCGGGCACGCGGCCGGCGCGCACGAGCGCGGGCAGCGCCCGGTACGCCGCGCCGTCGGGCAGCTCGCAGTCCACGCCGGTGGCGAGCGCGCGGATCGCCGCCTCGTCGTGGTCCGCGACCACGTGATGCAGGCTCTCCAGCTGCTCCACAGCGAAATAGTCGCTCACGATGGCGCCGTCGAATCCCCACTCGCCGCGCAGCACCGTGCCGATCAGCCACTTGTTCACGTGCGAGGGCACGCCGTCGATCTCGTTGTACGAGGGCATCACCGAGCTGATGCCGGTGCGCTCCACCACCTCGCGGAAGGGCGGGAAGAAGTTCTCGCGCAATTCGCGTGCGGAAATCGGCGCCGGCCCCACGTTCTCTCCCGCCTGGGGCTGCCCGTGGCCGGTCATGTGCTTCAACGTCGCGAAGACCTTGCCGGGGCCCAGCGTGCGGCCCTCGCCCTGCAGGCCATGCACCGAGGCCACGCCCATCTCGCCGCACAGGTACGGATCCTCGCCGAAGGTCTCCTCGATGCGGCCCCACCGCGGGTCGCGCGCGATGTCCACGACGGGCGAGAGCACGAGATGCGATCCGTGCGCATGCACCTCGCGGGCGATCACCGCGTTCACCTCGCGCACGAGACCGGTATCGAAGCTGCCCGACATGCCGATGGCCATCGGGAACATGGTGGAACCCGCGGCCATGTATCCGTGAAGGCATTCCTCGTGGAAGAGCACCGGGATGCCCAGGCGCGTCTTCCTCACCGCCCATTCCTGGATGGCGTTCACGAAGCGCACCGTGTCGTCCTCCGTGCGCCAACGCGTGCCGGGAATGTCCGTGGCGCCCTTGCGGTCCGAAGGCCGCGTCACCTGCCCGAAGCCATCGGGATAGAGCCTGCCGGCCTTCTCCGGCGAGAAGGCGTCGTTGCCGTCGAGGACGTCCTTCTTCGTGGCCCAGAGCGCGATGAGCTGCATCACCTTTTCGTTGAGCGTCATGCGCCCCACGAGGTCCTTCACGCGCTCCTCGACGGGAAGCTGCGCGTTGCGATAGGGCGCATCGATCGGCGGCGCGGCCTTCGCGAAGGGCGGCAGCGCGCCCAGGGCCGAGATTCCCGCGATGGCCTTGATGGCCTTGCGCCTTCCGTCGCGCGTCATTTGCCCGCTCCCTTGCGGACCCTGAGCACCACCGTCTTCAGCGCGGTCGAGCCCGGTCCTGTCATCACCTCGTATTCGCCGGGCTCCACCACGCGCCGCATGTCCGTGTTCCAGATGGCGAGGTCGCGCGCTTCCAGCGTGAAGCGCACGGTGCGTTTCTCGCCGGGCTTCAACGTCACGCGCTGGAAGCCTTTCAGCTCCTTGATGGGCCGCGTGGTCGAGCTCACCTTGCCGTGCACGTAGAGCTGCACGGTCTCGTCGCCCGCGCGCCTGGAATTGTTCCGCACCTCCACCGAGACCTGGACCGAGCCCTCGGGGCCTATGGTGGTCGTGGACAGCATCGGCGTTCCCAGCTCGAAGGACGAGTACGAAAGCCCCGTGCCGAAGGCATAGAGCGGCTCGCTCGAGTCGAAGAGATAGCCGCGGTGCGCCGAGGGCTTCGCGTCGTAGAAGAGCGGCAGCTGCCCCGCGTCGCGCGCGATCGTGATGGGAAGCTTGCCGCCGGGATTCGCGTCGCCGAAGAGCACTGCGGCGATGGCCTTGGGTCCCGCGACTCCCAGGCCCCACGCGGCGAGCACGGCTTTCGCGCGCTGCGCGGTCTGCGGCGCGATGTTCGGGCGCTCGCCCACCAGCACCACGATCACCGGCTTGCCGGTGTCCGCGAGCCCGGCAATGGCATCCCGCACGGCCGCGGCGCCGGTGTCGCCGAGCGCGAGCACGACGAGGTCGGCCTGGACGGGGGGCACGATCGTGCCGCGATCCCGCATGCGCGCGCGAATGTCTTCGGCGAGCGGCGTCATCGAGCCCAGCTCGATCACCGCGAGCTTGAGCGGCGTGCGTCCCGCGACCGGCAACTCGAGCGGCAGCGTGCCGTCGTTGGCGAGGAGCACGATCGCGCGCTGCGCCGCCTTCGCGGCGACCGCGTAGGAAGCGTCGGTCATCCTGCCGGACCATGGCGTGACGTCCATGGGACCCGCATCGGCGCCCGCGGAGCGCGCGAGCGCAAGCGCCGCGGCTTCGTTCGCCGCCACGCCGTACGTCGAATGCAGGTCGCCGATGCCCTCGCGCGTGGCGATCACGGTGCCGCCGTATTTCCATTCGCCGCGAAGGACGTCCTTCAGCAGCCACGGGTTCGCGTGCGACGGCACGCCGTCGATCTCGTTGCGCGAAGCGACGATGGCGCCCACGGCGGTGCGCTGGATCGCGCGTTCGAAGGGCGGGAAGTAGGTCTCGCGCAACTCGCGCTCGGCCACCGGCGCGGGCCCCACGCCTTCGGCCGGCAATCCCGGACCCGCGAAGTCCGTGACCGCCGCGAACACCTTGCCCGGCGCCAACGCATGCGGCTTGCCTGGTCCCTGGAGTCCTTCGATGGCGGCGAGGCCCAGCTCGCCCACGAGATACGGATCCTCGCCGAACGATCGCTCGATCCTTCCGCGGCGCGGATCACGCGCGATCGCGAGCGAGGGACCCAGCACCATCTTCGCACCGCTTGCGTGCGCGATCGCGGCCATCGCCGAATACGCCTCGCGAACGGTCGCGGGATCCCAGCTGCAAGCGAGCGACAGCGGCTCGGGAAAGCCCGAGTGCTCGAGGGAACGGAGCTGCGCATCAGCCATGGAGACGGAAGGCAATGCGGCGCATGCGAGGGCGGCCAGCGCGAGGGTGACGAGCCTTTGCCATCGGGCAATCACTTGGAGTTGTGGCATCCTTGAGCGGTAGCGCTACCATTTTTTATTCTGGCACAGATTCGATGACCCAGGATTCGACCCCGCAAGACACTCTCGCGAAGCTGCTCGCGCCGCTCGCGCTCGTGCATCCCGTGAACCTCGAATGCGGCCGCGAGGAGGACGGCTACGACCTCTGGCTTCGCTATCGCGCACTGCCGGGCGAGGCGAGGACGCGTTTCGCGTCACATGCCGCGTCGATCGTGGCGCCTTCGAATTCCTCCACCACGGTGCTCGCGGCGATCGCGGAGCTGCATCGCGCGATCACCTGCATGGCGGGCACGGCCCCCGCGATCGCGAAGGACTTGCGCGAGGGCGCCATCGTGCTCGCCACGCCGTCCTCGATGCCCAGGCTCACGGCGCTCGCGCCCCTGGAGCGCCTCGGCGAAGAAGGCTACGCGGTGCGCGCCGAGACCATCGACGGAAAGCACGTGACGCTCATCGCGGCCAACACCGACATCGGCCTGCTGTACGGCACGTTCGCGTGGGTCCGCGCGATCCTCTCGTGGGGCGATCCGGCGACGCTCGACGAAGTCTCGGCGCCCAAGGTGGGGCTGCGCATGCTGAACCACTGGGACAACCTCGATCGCACCATCGAGCGCGGCTACGCCGGCGAATCCATCTGGGACTGGTGGAAGCTGCCGGACGTGAAGGAGCAGCGCTACGTCGACTACGCGCGCGCCAACGCCTCGCTCGGCATCAACGCGGTGTCGTTGAACAACGTGAGCTCCAAGCCCGAGATGCTGCTGCCGCAGTTCATCGCGAAGGCCGCGGCGTTGGCCGACGTCTTCCGCCCCTACGGCATCAAGGTCTTCTTCGCCGCGCGCTTCTCCGCGCCGGTGGAGTTGGACAAGTATCCGACCGCCGATCCGCTCGATCCGAAAGTCTGCGCGTGGTGGAACGCCAAGGCCGACGAGATCTACGAGGCGATTCCCGACTTCGGCGGCTTCGTGGTGAAGGCCAATTCCGAAGGCCAGCCGGGACCGCACGATTACGGGCGCGACCACGCCGACGGCGCGAACATGATGGCGCGCGCGCTCGCGCCCCACGGCGGCTACGTGATGTGGCGCGCGTTCGTCTATTCGCCCGTCGATCCCGAGGATCGCCACAAGCAGGCTTACACGGACTTCAAGCCCCTCGACGGGAAGTTCCTGCCCAACGTGATGGTGCAGGTGAAGAACGGCGCCATCGATTTCCAGCCGCGCGAGCCTTTCCACCCGATGTTCGGCGCGATGCCGAAGACGCCGCTCGCGCTCGAATTCCAGGTGACCAAGGAGTACCTGGGCTTCGCCACGCACCTCGCCTACCTCGGCACGATGTGGGAGGAGGTGCTTCGCAGCGACACGTACGCGAAGGGCCCCGGCTCGACCGTCGCGAAGGTCACCGATGGAAGCCTGCATGGTCACGCGCTCACCGGCATGGCGGCCGTGGCCAACATCGGCACGCATCGCACGTGGTGCGGCTCGCATTTCGACCAGGCCAACTGGTACGCGTACGGCCGCTTCACGTGGGATCCGCATGCGTCGGCGCAAGACCTCGCGCGCGAGTGGGCGGTGCAGACCTTCGCCGCCGACGCGCCCACGATCGATGCGATCGTCGCGATGATGATGATGTCGCGCGAGGCGGTGGTGGACTACATGATGCCGCTGGGCCTGCACCACCTCTTCGACACGGGGCATCACCACGGCCCCGGACCCTGGGTGTCGGAGCTCTCGCGACCCGAGTGGAATCCTACCTACTACCACCAGGCCGATCGCGACGGCATCGGCTTCGACCGCACTGCAACCGGCAGCAACGCCATCGCGCAATACGCTCGCGAAGTGGCCAAGCCGTGGGCCGATCCGCGCACCACGCCCGACGAGCTCCTGCTCTGGTTCCATCACCTGAAGTGGGATTTCCGGATGAAGTCCGGCAAGACGCTCTGGGAGGAGATTGTCGCGCACTACGATCGCGGCGTCGCGGCGGCCGTGGAGCTGCGCAAGCGCTGGGATGCGTTGAAAGGCCACGTCGATGCGCGCCGCCACGCCGAGACCGCGACGCTGCTTCGCGTGCAGGAGCGCGAGGCGCTGTGGTGGCGCGACGCGTGCCTTGCGTACTTCCAGTCGCTGAACGGCCTGCCCATGCCCGCGGGAACGACCGCGCCGGCGCTCTCACTCGCCGAGTACCAGTCCCGCGTCTTCCCCTACGCCCCCGGCCGGGGCGGTTGACGCACCGCAATATTGACATCCCTTTTTTCTGCGGACACACTGGTATGGTTGCGCTACCAACTGTGTAGTGCAAAGGGTTACCGCTACCAATACAAAGAGTGGTTGGGCCGACAGGAGGAGTACAAATGCACAAGAAGCGTGAGGTCGACTCGCGTCGTCGTGGTCTGCATGGTCGTCGAGTCTTGTTGGGACTGTCGCTGCTGGGCCTGGTAGGGCAGGCGCTCGCGCAGCAGGCCGCTACCCCCGAAGCGAAGGAAACGGTGACCGTCACGGGCCTGCGTGCGTCGATCCAGTCTTCGACGCAGGACAAGCGCAACGCGACCGGCTTCGTCGACACGATCAATGCCGAGGACATGGGCAAGTTCCCCGACTCGAACATCGCCGAGTCGATCAACCGGATCCCCGGCATCCTGATCACGCGCGAGGTGACGGGCGAGGGCATCAACATCCAGATCCGCGGCCTGGGAACGAGCTTCACCAAGGTGCTGCTGAACCAGGCGCCGGTCGCCGTCGCATCGACGGGCCGCACTGATTCGCAGAACACCAACCGCGAAGTGGACCTGGACCTCCTGCCCACGGACCTCTTCACGAAATTGAGCGTTTACAAGAGCCCGACGGCGGCCATGACCGAAGGCGGCGCCGCGGGTGTCGTGGACATGCGCACGGCGCGCCCCTTCGATCACCCGGGCATGCAGGCCGTGTTGAACATCCAGGGCGTGGACAACAGCGTGGCGGACAAGTGGGGCAGCCGCGGATCGATCCTCGCGAGCAATACGTGGGGCAACCAGTTCGGCATCCTCGGCGGTTATGCGTGGGGACGCGACAAGATCCGCACCACGGGCTTCGAGACGATCGGCTGGACCAACCCGAACCTCTCGGCGGCGCAGAACCCCGCTTCCACCCGCAACAACACGGGCGGCGGCAACTGGACGATCCCGGGCACGGTGCCCGCCAACGCGGGCAGCGGCCTCACGACGGGTACCGCCGTGGACCAGGCGTTCCTGCTCGCGCACAACCCCGGCCTCACGATCCAGCAGATCGACAACGCGATCATCCCGCGCCTGGGCCGGCAGATGGACGAGTACGGCACGCGCGATCGCGACGCCGGCGTGGTGAGCATCGAGTGGAATCCGAGCCCCGGCCTGCACGTGTACCTCGACGCCCTCGACGCGAAGAAGAAGAACGACTTCAACCGCATCGACATGGACTGGGTGGGGCGCAACGGCTCGATGATCCCGCTCAACATGACGGTGGACCGCACCGACTGCTCCAACGGCTGCGTCGTGAATTCCGGAACCTTCGTGAACGCGCAATGGTTCCTGGAGTTCCGCCCCTATACCGAGGAGACGAAGCTCTGGAGCGTGAACCCCGGCTTCGACTGGTCCATCAACAAGGACCTGAAGGCCGACGGCATGCTCTACGAGACGAAGAGCACCTTCACCCGCCAGTCGCCGACGGTGCTGGTCAATACCGCGCTGGGCAGCGGCGTCACCGTGAACTACACGAACGCCGAGATCCCGAACATGGCCACGAACGTGGACCTGAACAACCCCGCCAACTTCATCTGGAACGGCGGCCGCGTGAACCTGCAGATGGAGAAGCGCGAGACCGAGACGAAGGGCGGGCGCATCAACTTCACGTGGGGACCGAAGTCGCTCAACTTCCAGGGCGGCTTCGCCTACGACGACATATCCCGCACGATCAACGCCTACGACAACTCCGGACCGTGGCAGGCGGCGGCGTGCGGAAACAACCCGAGCGTGTGGTTGCCGGGCCCGAATGGATCGCCTCCGTGTAACGGCGCAAATACCCCCGGCGCCAGCGCGGCGGCGCTCTATCCGGGCTTCGGCACGGGTTATACCGCGGGACAAGGCACGCCCAGCTCTCTCACGTACCAGGGCTCGCTCATCCCGCAGAGCAACCTCACCTCGTACCTGATGCCCGGCCCCGACGGCTTCATCACCGTGGACTGGGGCAAGTTCTCGAAGGACTCGAACTACGGGCAGTTCCTCGCCAGCGCCCCGCAGACGGGCTCGTCGAACACGGGCGCGAACGCGGGCTTCGTCGAGGAGAAGGCGACCTCGGCCTACGCCATGGTGAACGGCGACACGCAGCTCTGGGGCACGGACCTGCCGATCAAGTACAACGCGGGCCTGCGCTTCGTGAAGACGGACCAGACGGTGGGCGGCTTCCAGTCCAACCCGGATCCGCGCAACGCCACGCTCACCAACGGCGGCCTGTACCCGAACGCGAACTCGTTCGTCTATCTCAAGACGAGCTACAACGAGACGCTGCCATCGGCCACCGCGGCCCTCAACCTGCAGAAGGACCTGGTGCTGCGCATGTCCGCGTCGCGCACGATGACGCGCGCCGATCCGAACGCGCTGAGGCCGGGCCTGAACTTCAGCGACCCGTCGGCGGCCACGGGCACTGTCGGCAACCCGGCCCTGCAGCCGTATCTGTCCGACAACGTCGACCTCGCCCTCGAGTGGTACACGGGCGGATCGGGCTACGTGTCGGCCACGCCCTTCTTCAAGCACATCAAGGGCTTCACCACGAGCGCCAACACGACGGCTCCGTTCAGCTCGCTCGCCCCGTACGGCATCAACTTCGGGACGTTGTCGCCCACGCAGCAGCAGGCGATCAACTCGCGCGGCGGCCCGGACCAGGCGACTGTCGTGCTCACCGAGCAGGTGAACGCGCAAGGCTACCTGTCGATCCGCGGCTGGGAGCTTGGCTGGGTGCAGCCGCTCGACCGGTGGCTGCCGTGGAACGGCCTGGGCTTCAGCGCCAACTGGACGCGCATCCACCAGAGCACCTCGGGTGGCGTCTCGGGCGCGGTGGCGCTGGGCGTGCCTGAGAATGCGTACAATCTGGTGGCGTACTACGAGGACCACGGCGTGATGCTCCGGCTCGCCCAGACGTACAACGCGGGCAGCCAGATCTCGACGCCCAACCAGAACGGCATTACGAACGCGGCGCTGTTCCAGGCGAGCTACACCCAGGTCGATTTCTCGTCGGCTTTCGACATCGGCGAGATCATGGGCTACACGAGCAAGTACTGGCCGCAGATCACGTTCGACATCATCAACCTCAACAAGGCGAAGCAGCGCCAGTACTTCCAGTTCAGCAACGCGACCTTCACCGAGTACACGCCCGGCATGACGACGATGCTCGGGCTGCGCTTGAAGTTCTAGGTCCCCGCAAAGGGACACTCCGTCGGCGGAGGGCGACCGAAGCTCCTTCGGTCGCCCTCCGTGCTTCTAGGGTCCAGGATTCGTATCGAAGACCATGCCGAGCACCAAGAACAGATCGGGCGGCAAACGAGCCGCGGCCACAATCGCCGACGTGGCGAAGCGGGCCGGCGTCTCGCCCATGACAGTCTCGCGGGTGGTCAACGGCGAGGCGAACGTGCGCGACACGACCCGCGAGAAGGTGAACCTCGCCATCGCGGCTCTCAACTACACGCCCAACCAGGCGGCGCGCCGCCTCGCGGGCTCGAAGCTGATCCGCATCGCGATCCTCTACAGCAACCCGTCGGCGAGCTACCTGAACGAGCTGCTCGTCGGCGTGCTCAACCGCGCGAGCCTCGGCCACCTGCAGCTCGTGGTCGAGAAGTGCGAGGAGGGCGAGAAAGAGGCGCGCGAGCTCATCGACAACGGCATCGACGGGATCATCCTGCCGCCGCCGCTTTGCGACTCCCATAGCCTGCTCGACCTGGTCGCGCAGACCTCCACCCCCGCCGTGGCGGTGGCGAGCGGCCAGCCCGACAAGCGCGTGAGCGCCATCGGCATCGACGACCACCGCGCCGCCTACGAGATGACGCGCCACCTCATCAACCTGGGCCACCTGCGCATCGGCTTCATCAAGGGGCACCCGAACCAAACGGCCTCCGCGCGTCGCCTCGCGGGCTTCATGCAGGCGATGAGCGAGGCGGGCCTCGAGGTGCCCGACGAGCTCGTGAGCCAGGGCATGTTCAACTACCGCTCGGGCCTCGACGCGGCCGAGAAGCTCCTTTCGGTCGATCCGCGGCCCTCCGCCATCTTCTCCAGCAACGACGACATGGCCGCGGCCACCGTGGCCATCGCGCATCGATTCGGCCTCGACGTGCCGGGAGATCTCACGGTGGCCGGCTTCGACGACGCGGCGCTCGCGACCACGATCTGGCCCGAGCTCACCACCGTGCGCCAGCCGATCTTCGACATGGCCGGCACCGCGGTCGATATCCTCGTGCGCCAGATCCGCGCGCATCGCGAGGGCTCGCCCGAGCCCCACGAGCACCTGGTGATGGACTTCTCGCTGATCCGGCGCCAGTCCGACGCTGCCCCGCGCCTTCGCCCGCCGGTCGCGATTGCGAGCCGGGCTTGACGGGTCGCCGGCCCGCGTGCGCCATCGCCCGGGCATGCCGCTTCGCACTCGGGCTCACGGCTTCGATCGCGATCGCCGTCGCGCACGCGCAAGAGATCAGCGTCCAGCACATCCACGCGGACGAGCGCGCCGCGGCCGTGAAGTTCATGAAGGAGAACCCCGGAACGAAGATCGATTTCCGGGTGGTCTCGTTCCAGTCGCTGCTGGAAAGCCTGCCGGTGCAGCTCGCCTCGGGCGAGGGCCCCGATATCTCGATGGTTGCCGATTGGGGCGGCCTTTCGCGCTACTACCTCGACATCCGGCCGTATCTCACGGCCGCGCAGGCCGCGTACTTCGAGCGCGAGTTCGGCCCGATCCTCGCGCCCATGCGCGGCGGCGACACGAAGAGCAACGCGATCTACGGCATGGCGGGCGCGGTCACGTTGAACGGCGCGTTCGTGAACCTCACGCTCTTCCGGCAGGCGCACGTGGAACTTCCGCCGCCGGGCGCGACGTGGGACGACTGGGCCGCGGCCGCGCGCAAGGTCGCGAAGGCCACGCACACCGAGATGCCCATGGAGATGGACCGCTCGGCGCACCGCTTCGCGAGCCTCGCCTTGAGCTACGGCGCGCAGCTCGTGGACGACCAGGGCCGCTTCGTCGTGGACGAGGGGCTGAAGACCGCGGTTGCGAAGTTCGTGGGCTGGCACCGCGACGGGACGATGCCCATGGACCTCTGGGGCGCGGTGGGCGGCACCACGCACCTGGACCGCTTCTCCGACTTCATGAACGGCAAGGTGGTCTTCTACTTCGGCGGCTCGTGGTCACTCTTCCTCATGGACAAGACCGTGGGCGACAACTTCGACTGGAAGGTGGTCGATGCGCCGTGCGGCACCGCGGGCTGCGTGGTGATGCCCGGGGGCGGCGCGATGGTGGGCTTCAGGCACACGAAGCATCCGCGGCTGGTGGCGCGCTACCTCGCATTCCTCGCCCGCGAGGACAACATGCGTGAGGCCCTCGCGCGCCACGCCAATATCCCGGCGGCGGCCACGATCGTGAAGACCGGCGCGCAATATCCCAACGATTCAGAGCGGGTGAGGGCCGCGCTCGCCGCCTTCACGCGCCAGATGCCCAATGTCCCGGAGCGCGCCTACGCGTTCCAGGGCTGGCGCTTCCAGCGCGCGGCGCTGAATGCCCTCACCACGCGCATCAGCCAGATCCTCACCAACGAGCTCGACATCGACACCGCGCTCGCCTTCGTGAAGAAGGACGTGGACCTCGCGATCCGCGCCTCGAGCTACTAGCGCCATGGGATCGGGCGACAGAGGCGTGCGTCGCTGGGTGCCGTGGCTCTTCCTCGCGCCCAACCTCGCCATCATCGCGGTCTTCTCGCTGCTGCCGGTGCTCGTGAACGTGATGTACTCGGTCACGGGCAGCGACAACCTGTGGCCGAGCGAGCGGCCGTTCGTGGGCTTCGAGAATTTCTCGACGCTGCTCGAGTGCGGCAATTACTTCGATCCGGCCACCTGCTCGCGCGACCTCTTCTGGCGCGCCGTGGGCAACGCGATCGTGTTCGTGCCCACCCAGGTGGCCGTGATGATCGGATTCGCCCTGGTCACCGCCATCGCGTTGAATCGCAACATCCGCGCACGCGGCTTCTTCCGCGGCGTGTTCTTCTTCCCCGTGATGCTCTCGCCGGTGGTGGTGGCGATGACGTGGCTCTGGGTGCTGCAAAGGGACGGGGCGTTGAACGGCGTGCTGGGCGCGCTGGGCTTCGAGCAGGTGACGTGGCTTACCGATCCGTCGCGCGCCTTCCGCTGGTCCGTGTTCGTGACGGTGTGGGCGCACATGGGCTTCTACACGATCATCCTGCTCGCGGGCCTGCAGAGCATCCCCGCGGACATCTACGAGGCGGCCAAGATGGACCGCGCCTCGCCGTGGCGCGTGTTCACGCGCATCACGCTGCCGATGCTGAAGCCCGTGCTGCTCGTGGTCTTCATCCTCGCGGTGATCCGCTCCGTGCAGACCTTCGACGAGATCTACGTGCTCACCGGCGGCGGGCCCGGCACCGCGACCAAGATGATCGTGCACTACATCTTCGACACGGGCTTTGCCGTCATGCCGCGCAACTACGGATTGGCCGCCGCGGCCTCGCTCATCCTGGGCGCGGCGCTCTTCGTGTTCACGGCGCTGCAGATGCGGCTATCGCGCGGAGGCGGCAATGCCTGAGGCCGCCACGATGGCCGCGGGCGCATGGGCCTTCGTCGCGCGCCGCAGGGGCGGGATCCGCGCCGACTGGACCGACTGGGTCACCTACGGCTACCTGCTGCTGGGCGTGGTGGTGATGCTCGCCCCCGTGCTCTGGGTGGTGCTCTCGTCCTTCAAGAGCGAGGGCAACCTCATGGAGTTCCCGCCCACGCTCTGGCCCGAGGCCGCGAGGACCGTGGAAGTGAGGGGCTATCCGCGCCCGCTTCCGATCTACGAGGTGAGGATGGGAAATGCGACGACTACGCTCGCGCAGGTGCGGCGCGTGGGCATCGAAGCGAAGATGGTCGATCCCGCGCGCCCCGAAGCGGGCCTCATCACCGTGCCCATCGAGGATGCCAAGCCCCTTCGCGAGTTCCACCTGGGAACGGAGAATTACCGCAGGCTCCTCGCCTCCGCGGGCGGGACCATCTGGTCGTCGATCTACAACACGGTGTTCATCACGGTGGTGGCCACGGTGATCACGCTGGTGATGAACTCGATGGCGGCCTTCGCGCTTTCGAAGTACCGCTTCCGCGGATCGGGCGCCGCGCTGATGGCGATACTCGCCACGCTCATGGTTCCGGCGACAATCGTGCTCGTGCCGATCTACCTCATCGTCTCGGAGCTGCGCCTCGTGAACAACGTCTGGGGCGTGATCCTGCCGGTGATCTCCACGCCCACCGGCGTGTTCCTGCTGCGCCAGTACATGCTTACGATCCCCGACGAGCTGATCGAGGCGGCGCGCATGGACCACGCGAGCGAGTGGCGCATCTTCTGGAAGCTGATCCTGCCGCTCGCCACGCCCGCCCTTGCCGTGGTGGCGATCTTCTCGATCATGTCGCGCTGGAACGATTTCCTGCTGCCCCTCGTGATCCTCAACAAGCCGGAGGTGTACACGCTGCAGCTGGCACTCGCGGGCTACAGCGACGAGAACGGCATCCAGTACGGGATGCTGCTTGCCATGACCACGCTCACCGCGTTGCCGCTCGCGCTCGGGTTCATCTTCCTGCAGCGCTACATCACCACCGGCATCGCCTCGACCGGCATCAAATGACGCTTGGACCGCGCACCCCATGGCCAGCCTGACGATCGAGAAGCTCTCGAAGACGTTCGGCGTCGTGGACGTGATCCGCGAGGCCAACCTCGAGGTCGCCGACGGCGAGTTCGTGGTGTTCGTGGGGCCGTCGGGCTGCGGCAAGTCCACGCTGTTGAGGTTGATCGCCGGGCTCGAGGAGGTGAGCTCGGGCGACATCCGCATCGACGGCGAGAGCGTGGTGCGCAAGGCCGCGGCCGACCGCGGCGTGGCGATGGTGTTCCAGTCCTATGCGCTGTATCCGCACATGACCGTGCGCGAGAACCTCTCCTTCGGCCTCGAGAACATGCGGATGAAGAGGGCCGAGATCGCCCAGCGCGTGGACCACGCGGCGAAGATGCTTCGCATCGACCCGTACCTGGACCGCAAGCCCCGCCAGCTTTCCGGCGGGCAGCGCCAGCGCGTGGCCATCGGGCGCGCCATCACGCGCGACCCGAAGATCTTCCTCTTCGACGAGCCGCTCTCGAACCTGGATGCCGAGCTTCGCGTGCTGATGCGCCTGGAGATCTCCA
>Ga0335083_10006865_pt1 | contig 14109 bp, 14 predicted proteins | sample Lox_Sample_42_FD_206716 | JGI IMG/M metagenome (GOLD analysis project Ga0335083, IMG submission 206716) | Soil microbial communities from Loxahatchee National Wildlife Refuge, Florida, United States - Lox_Sample_4.2 | ecosystem: Environmental > Terrestrial > Soil > Wetlands | place: USA...
GGCGACGATTCGCGTCGGGACCTCGGCGCACGGTCAGGGTCACGCGACGTCCTTCGCGATGATCGTGGCCGATCGGCTGCAGATACCGCTCGAGAACGTGCACTTCGTGCAGTCGGACACCGCCGAGGTGCCCACCGGCGGCGGTACCGGCGGCTCGCGCTCGCTGCAGCTCGGCGGGTCGGCGGTGCTGAACGCGGCCGACGGAGTGATCGCGCGCGCCCGGGAGGTCGCGGCGACGATGCTGGAGGCGAGTCCCGACGACATCGTCGTCATGGACGGTGGCGTCGGCGTCGTGGGCGTTCCGGCGAGCGCGCTCTCTTGGGCGCAGCTCGCGGAGCAGGAGTCGTTGCAGGCAATCTCCGACTTCCAACAGGATGGCGCGACCTTCCCCTTCGGCGCGCACGTGGCCGTTGTCGAGGTCGACCTCGACACCGGACGGGTCACGCCGGTCCGGCACGTCGCGGTCGACGACTGCGGCCGGATCCTGAACCCGCTCATCGTGACCGGTCAGCAACACGGTGGCATCGCGCAGGGTGTCGCACAGGCGCTGTGGGAGAAGTTCGTGTACGACGACGACGGGAACCCGCTCACGTCGACGCTCGCCGACTACGCGATGCCGAGCGCGGCGGAACTGCCGTCGTTCGACACGTCGAATACCGAGACGCCCTCTCCGCGCAACCCGCTCGGAGCCAAGGGCATCGGCGAGTCGGGAACAATCGGGTCGACCCCGGCGGTGCAGAGCGCGGTGATCGACGCGCTCAGCCATCTCGGGATCCGCCACATCGACATCCCGTGCACCCCGGAGCGGGTGTGGTCGGCCATCCGCGACGCGGAGGCGGGCCGTCCGGCATCGCCGTGGCGGGACCCGCCCGACGTCTTCTCGACGGGTTCCGCACCGGCTTCGCGCACCGACGCGGACGCGGTCGACATCTGAATGCTGGTCCCGCCGCTCCTGCGCGCGCGCTCGAGTGACGAGTACGCGCCCCTTCCCTGGTCGGCGCCCGACCGCCGAGCGATCGCGAGCTTCGACTCCCGCGCGACGACCGCGTCCGCGCGGCTCGAGCAGGCTCCGAGGGAGTACGCGTTCGACCGCCGCGGGACGGCGGCCTCCTTGCGGGCGATCGACGCGGCCCACGGCGGCGGTTTCTATGACGTTTCCGAAGCCGCGACCCTCGACCTCGAGGCCGCCGAGGAAGCGTTCGCCGGGCGGGGGCCCGTCGTCGACGTGCAAACCCATCTCGTCGACCCGGCCCGCTGGACCGGAACCGGCGCCGAGGCACTGGCGGGTTTCCTCCGCATGGCCGACCCCGACCGCTGGACGGATCCGATCGACCTCCGTGCGATCGACGGCGCCGCGTGGGCCGCGCTCGTGTTCGGCGCGTCCGAGACCTCGGTCGCGCTGCTGACCTCGACACCGGGGCGCGCCGACGTGAACGTGCTGACCAACAACCAGATCGCGGCCGCCCGCGACGTCGTCGAGCGGTACGCGGGAACGGGCCGGGTGCTCACGCACACGATCGTGCATCCCAACCTGGGCGCGGCCGAGCTTGATGCGATGGTCGACTGGCGTGCAGCGCTCCGGCCGGCCGGATGGAAGTGCTACACGCTCTGGGGGCCCGCAACCGCGGCTTCGCCGACCGGCGGCTGGTTTCTCGACGACGACGAGGTCGGGTTTCCGTTCCTCGAACGGGTGCGCGCGCTCGGGCCCCGCGTCGTCGCCGCGCACAAGGGCCTCGGGGGTCCGGTACCCGACGCCTCGGTCGCGGCCGCGTCGCCGCGCGACATCGGACCCGCGGCCGCGGCCTTCCCCGACGTGAAGTTCGTCGTGTACCACTCCGGCTACGAACGCGATCCCGCCGGCCAGGAAGGTCCGTACGACCCGGCTGAGCCCGGCCCACTGTCGGGCGTCGACCGTCTCGTGCGGAGCCTCGCCGACGCGCGCATCGGTGCGGGCGGCAACGTCTACGCCGAGCTCGGCAGCACGTGGTTCCTCATGCTGCGCCGACCGGTGGAGGCCGCCCACGTTCTCGGCAAGCTCCTCGTCGCGCTCGGGCCCGAGCGGGTTGTGTGGGGAACCGACTGCGCGTGGTACGGAACGCCGCAACCGCTCATCGACGCCTTCCGCGCGTTCGTGATTCCCGAAGGGCTGCAGGCGCGATTCGGCTATCCGGCGCTCACCAAGGATGTGAAGGAGCGGATCCTCGGCGCGAACGCCCGCGCGCTGTACGACGTCGAAGCGGAACCACGGGCTGACGGCGCGTGGGCGGCCAATGCCGGTGGCGAACTGCGCCGGGCGATCGCGTCGGCCGGACTCGCGACGTGACCACCGGATCGCCGCTCCGGTTCGCGTCGTTCGACGGTCGCGCGATCGCGTACGAGACGTACGGGCAAGGTCGCGACGCGCTGCTCCTGCACGGCTTCGCGTCGGATCACATCGGGAATTGGGTGCGTCCCGGGATCGTCGACGCACTGGTTGCAACGGGTCGGCGCATGATCGCGGCCGACGCACGCGGGCACGGCGCATCCGACAAGCCGCACGAGGTCGACGCTTACGAGCACGATGCGATGGTGCGCGACGCGCGCGCACTGCTCGACCATCTCGCGATCCGGCAGGTCGACGTGATCGGTTATTCGATGGGATCGATCATTGCGTCTCGGTTGGTCGGTCAAGAGCCTCGGGTCCGGTCGGTAGTCCTGGGCGGCGTCGGCGGGCGGCTCGCACGGGGCCGGTCACCGCAGGCGCGGGCGCGCACCGCCTCCGTGCTCGAGGCGCACGGTGACGGGCCCGGTTCCCGGCCGCTCGACCGCGCCTTCCGGCGTTTCGCTCTACGAAGTGGCAACGATCTCGGGGCCCTCGCCGCGCTACAACGCGCGGCGTCGGCCGGTGCTCCCGGCGATGTTCGTTCGATCCGCGTCCCCACCCTCGTCGTCGCGGGAGAGGACGACCGGCTCGCGGGGTCGCCGGCCGAGCTGGCCGCGCTGATTCCCGGCGCGGAGTCGGTCGTCATCCCGGGCAATCACCTCACCGCGGTCGGGCCTCCCCTCGCGGCGGCGATCACTCGGTTCCTCGCACGCGTGGCGCCTGCGTAGGTCACCGGGGCGCGAGCTGGGCCGCGAGCTTCGGCGGGGCAACGCACGTGTACGCGTCGATCAGGATTTGCTCGATCTCTTTCCAGTCGACCTTGCGGTCGAGCCGCACGCCGATCCAGCCGCGGTGACCGACGTAGGCCGGGACGTAGAAGCGATCGGGCTCCTCGTCGACGAGCTGCTGTTGGATCCCTGTGGGCGCGGCGCAGACGAGGCCGAGTCGCTGATCGTCGTGGTGGTTGTTCCACACCGTCGCGAACGTCTTCTTGTCGCGGATGAAGAACGTCGGTGCACCGTGGCTCAGGCGCTCGTTCACCTCGGGAAAGCCCAGGCAGATGTTTCGAACCCGCTCGAAGGGATCGGGCTTGCTGGCCATCCCGTCAGTGTGCCATCCGGGCCAGTGCTATCCCACGAGCGCCGCGGGGAGCGGGAATGCCGCGCCGAACCCGCCGGTTGGCCCGTGTCATGACGGCAGACACCGCGCCGGCCCCGCGGGGCCGGGTGAAAGTCGAGCAGGGGTCGAAGCGGGTGCGCGCGTACGTCGGCGGGGTCGCCGTCGCCGACACCGTTCGCCCGCTGTACGTCTGGGAGACACCCTTCTATCCCGCGTACTACGTGCCGAAGTCCGACGTACGGGCGGACCTCATGGAGCCGACCGCCACGGTCACGCACTCGCCGAGCCGGGGCGACGCCGCGCACTTCACGGTGCGGGTCGGCGACGAGGAACGCATCGATGCCGCGTGGCAGTACGCCGGCTCGCCCATCGAAGAGCTGCGCGAATTCATCCGCTTCGACTGGGATGCGATAGACGCGTGGTTCGAGGAAGACGAAGAGGTGTTCGTCCACGCGCGTAACCCGTACACGCGCGTCGACATCCTCCCGACCTCGCGACGGGTGCGCATCGAGATTGGTGGCGTCGTATTCGCCGATTCACCGCGGGCGCTGGTGCTCTTCGAGACCGGGCTGCCGCCGCGCTGGTACCTCCCGAAGGTCGACGTCCGGATGGATCTACTCGTCGCGACCGACCAAACGAGCCGATGCCCGTACAAGGGCCAGGCGGAGTACTGGTCGGCGAGGATCGGCGACGAATTGGAGGCGAACGTCGCGTGGTCGTACCGTACGCCGCTGCCGGAGAGCGAACGCATCGCCGGTCACGTCGCGTTCTACGACGAACGCGTCGATCTCTTCGTCGACGACGAGCTGCAGGAGCGACCGAAGTCGCGCTTCGGCTGAGGGGGGACCGTGAGATTCGGCTTGGACATTGCTCAGCAGCGGATGCCCTGGAGTGAGAGCGCGTCGCGCGCTCGCTTCGCCGACGAACTCGGCTTCGACGGGATCTGGGGATTCGACCATTTCCAGCCGATGTACGGCGACGGCCCCGGGGAATGCTTCGAGGCGAGCACGACACTCGCGGCGTGGAGCGGCATCACCGAGCGCGTACGGCTCGGCATCCTCATCACCGGGATGACTTATCGCCATCCGGCCGTGTACGCGGCCGAGGCCATCACAATCGATCACGCGTCCGGAGGCCGGCTCGAGCTGGCGTACGGCGCGGCCTGGTTCGAGAAAGAGCACCGTGAGCTCGGCATCCCGTTCCCTCCGCTCAAGGCGCGGGTCGACGCTTTCGAGGAGGCCGTACAGATCCTCCGGGGGCTGCTCTCCACCGACGGCTTCACGTTCGAGGGTGCCCACTTCCAAGTTCGCGACGCGACGCTCCTGCCGCGTCCCGTCCAGCGACCTCGCCCGCCGATCTGGATCGGCGCGTCGGGCGAGAAGCGGATGATGCCGATCGCGGCCCGCTACGCGGACGTGTGGCACGCGTGGGGCTCGCCCGAGTCGATGGCAGCGAAGTCGCAGCGACTCAGCGCGCTCGCCGAGGGTGCGGGTCGCGACCCGGCCGATATCACGCGCGCGTCTTCGCTTTCGCTCGAGGACGATCTCGACACGATTGCGGCCAACGTCGAAGCATGGGAGAAGGCCGGGATCGAATACCTCGTGTGCGGCTGGCCGGGCGGCGGTCGCGAGCCGGTCGAGCGGTTCGCGGCGCGGTTCCTGGCCGGTTGAGGCCGGCGAACGACTGATCCGGCGCCGCGTCCTTTCGGCACGCGCACCGCGCCTCAGACCCGGTCGAGCTCCAACATCTTGATCGCGTTCCCGCGCAGCACCTTGTACGCGAGCTTCTCGTCGAAGTCGGCGAGCATCTTTTCGGCGTACTCCTTCGAGGTCGGCCACGTGGTGTCCGTGTGCGGGTAGTCGGTCTCGAAGCAGATGTTGTCCTCGCCGACCTCGGCGAGGGAGTGAAGACCGTGATAGTCGGCGGTGAAGCAGCCGAAGATGCGCCCGTAGTAGTAGGTCGACGGCGGCTCGGGAATCCGTTCCTTCGAGTGTTGCCAGCTGTCGTGTTGCTCCCACACGGTGTCGGCGCGCTCGAGCGCGTACGGGATCCAGCCGATCTGGCCCTCCGAGTAGGCGAGCTTCAGGCTCGGGAACTGGATCAGCTTGCCCGAGAAGAGCCAGTCGGCGAGCGACGACATCGAGTTGTTGAACGCCAGAGTGCCTCCGACGCCGCCGGGAGCGTCGGGCGACGCGGCCGGGTTGGTCGACGACGACCCGATGTGCATGCACAGCGTGACGCCGGTCTCGTTGCAGGCCGCGAACACCGGGTCCCAACCACCGCTGTGAATGGTCGGCAGCTTCAGGTGGTGGGGGAGCTCACTGAAGCAGAATGCGCGCACGCCGCGCGCGGCGTTGCGGCGGATCTCCGCCGCCGCGAGTTCCACGTCCCAGAGCGGCATGATGCAGAGCGGGATGTTCATTCCGTTGGAGGGGCCGCACCACTCCTCGACCATCCAGTCGTTGTACGCCTTCACGCACGCGAGCCCGAGGTCGTGGTCCTCGGCCTCGAGGAACGTCTGGCCGCAGAATCGTGGGAACGTCGGGAACGGGAGCGACCCGTCCACCCAGTTGCGTTCGAAGTCCTCGATACGCGCATCGCGGTCGTAGCAGCCGGGGCGCATCTCGTCATAGGTGAGCGCTTCCATAACCATCTTCGTGCGGTCGAACTTGGAAAGGTCGCCGCCGGGCGTGGCTTCCAGCGGGATCGCGACGAACCGCTTGTGCACGTAGATGAGCCGGTCCTCGAAGTACCACGCGTCGCCCCAAAGACCGTCCGGATCCTCCGTGTTGACGTACTTCGCGCCGGGCTTGTGCGAGAACGCTCCCCACCGGCGCCGCTCGATGCGCGGACCGCGCTCGCGGTACTTCTCGGGCAGCCAGGTTTGCCAGACGTGGGCCGGCTCGACGACATGGTCGTCGACACTGATGATCTTCGGCAGGTCCATGGACGGCGCTCCCTCTGCGGTACGTATCCCGACCTGACGTTAGCGTCAGGTCCGGATCACGCGCAGGTGCCGGATCACGCGCAGGTGCCGGATCACGCGCAGGTGCCGGGTCACGCGCAGGTGCCGGGTCACGCGCAGGTGCCGGGTCACGCGCAGGTGGTCGTCTGGACGTTCGGGAGTCCGGTCGGCGCGTAGGGGTCGGGGTTGGCGCCGTTCGCGAACCGGTCGCCGATCCAGTGCACCATGTCGGCGGCGGACGGCCCGATCACGCCCGCGTGGCTCTGGCCGGGATAGATCCACCGTTCGAGGTCTTGATGGAGCCCGCAGAGGTGGGCCGCGAGTATCTGCGTGGATACGGGCGGGATCTGCTCGTCGTTCGCGCCCTGGATGATCACCAGGGGGACCGGGCTCTTCACTTTGAACTGCTGCGGATCGTTGGCCGCGAGGACCGTCTTCCACTTCGGCACCGTGAACGGGTCGGTCTTCGTCACCGTCGAGATGTCGATGTTGGCGAGGTGGCTCGACACGTAGTCGGAGCAGCCCTTGTCGAGCAGCGGGATCAGCGCCAGACCCTTGGCCGTGAGCACCTCACCGAGCGGCGCCTGCACGTTGCCGTAGGCGGTGTTGAGGCCGCCCGCGGCCATGAGCAGGTAGTACTTGAACGGGCTCGTCTTCAAGAAGCTGTAGATGAGGTTGAACTGCGACGGGGGCGCACCGGCGACGACACCCTTCATGTGGAGCTCGGGCGCGTACGTGGGCCCGATGTGCAGCGTGAACATCGCGGTCTGGCCGCCCTCGCTGTGGCCCCACACCACGTAGTTGGCGCTCGCGTGCGCGCTGGGCATGTTCCGTGCGGCTCGCACGATGTCGATCGTGTTGCGCGCGGCGCTGTCGCCCGCGATGTAGGGCAGCAGGCCCGGAGTGCCCTCGCCCTGGTAGTCGCTCGCCGTGACCTCCCAGCCCTTGTCGAGCAGCATGTCGATCAGCGGCACCGCATCTTCAGGCGCGAGCGACGGCGTACACGAGTCGGCCATGCCGTTGGTGCCGTGACCCCACGACACGACGGGGTAGCCGCCGGGGGGCGGGGGAGTCTTCGGGACGAACACGAGGCCGGTGACGGGAGTCGGCTGATTGTGCACGGTCGTGGAGACGTAGAGCACGCGATACACAGTGCCCTTGATGTTCGGCGCCGCGACCTGCTCCGACTTGATGACCGTCCCGGGCTTGGTCGGGATCGGCTCCTTGAAGGAATAGAACGCCGGGAGGCCCGCGGGCGCGGGCACGATCGTGGTCGTCGTCGTCGCCGGGGCAGCAGGCGGCGCGGAGGACTTCGACGACGAGGAGCAAGCCGCGAGCACGAGCGCGAGGGCCGCGGACGTTGCGACGAGCTTGGAGACGCGCATCGGCGCAGCCTACGCAAGGAACGCGTCAGGCACCCGGCATCGCGGAAGTGGTGCGCGCGTAGGCTGCGCTCCCGTGGACCTCGACCTCCCGCTGTATCGCAAGGGCGTCCTGCCCTGCCAGTACCTCGAGCGCGCCATCGATGCAAAGGTGATCGATGCCGGCCGGTTCACCATTCCGCGCGAGAACGTCCAACCCGCGAGCCTCGATCTCCGCCTCGGCGAGGTCGCATACCGGATCCGCTGCAGCTTCCTGCCCGGAAGCCAGTCGGTGGAGCGGCGGGTCAAGGACTACATCATCGACGAGCTCGATCTGCGCAAGGACGGTGCGGTCCTCGAGAACAAGCGCCCCTACCTGATCCCGTTGAAGGAGCGGTTGTCGCTGCCGCCGAAGGTGCGCGGCAAGGCGAATCCGAAGAGTTCGACGGGTCGCATCGACGTGTTCACGCGCGTGATCACCGACGAGAGCTACCGCTTCGACGAGATCGCCGCGGGGTACGACGGGCCGCTTTACCTGGAGGTCGTTCCGCTCTCGTTTCCGGTGCGCGTCCGCGAGGACCTGTCGCTGAATCAGCTCCGGTTGTCCGTCGGGTCCGCCTTGCTGACCGACGACGACGTGCGCGCGTTTCACAACCAGCAGCCGCTGCTGTTCAAGCACGGCGAGCCGGTGCCGGGCGACGAGCTCGCGTTCGGCGGCGGCTTGTTCCTCGGCCTCGACTTGCACGGCGACGGCCAGGGCTATGTCGGGCACCGCGCCCGCGACAACGCGCCGCTGCTCGACGTCGCAAGGAGCTCGGTGGCCCCGGTGGATCCCGAAGGCTTCTGGGAGCGGGTCAAGCACGAGGACGGTGACCGCGTCGTGTTGACACCGCAGCGGTTCTATCTGCTGATGAGTGACGAGGCCGTGTGCATCCCGCCCACGCTCGCGTCGGAGATGACCGCCTACGACCCGACGAGCGGCGAGCTCCGCACGCACTATGCCGGGTTCTTCGACCCGGGCTTCGGTTTCGACCCCGCGGGCGACTCCGTTGGTTCGCGGGCCGCGCTCGAGGTGCGCGCGCACGACGTCCCGTTCATGATCGAGCACCGGCAGCGTGTCTGCAAGCTCACATTCGAGCTGATGCTCGACGCGCCCGAGCGCCTCTACGGGCAGGGCATCGGGTCGAACTACCAAGGGCAGAACGAGACGCTGAGCAAGCACTTCGCGCGCATGCTCTAGCGGGAGTGTTCCTAGCGCCCGGCGCCGATCAGGGCGTCGAGCACCTCACCGATGTGATGGACGATCGCGAGGTGACCCTCGTCGGGCCAGGTCGTGAGGCGCGCACCGTCGACGCGGCGAATGAGCTCGTCGGTGTGGCGCGGCGGCACGACGAGATCGCCGCTCGCGTGCCAGCAGTGAACCGGCACGGCAACATCTTCGACGCGGAAGCCCCAGGGCCGTCCGAGTGCGGCATAGTCGTCGACGACACCACGCGCGCTACGGCGGGCCGACTGCGTGAAGATCGCCAGTGCGGCCCGGGCCGAGGGGAATTCCGCCAGCACCGCGCGGTCCGGCGCAGACATCTCGATCTGCACGAACCGGAGCGCGGCGCGGGGAAGGGTGCGCGACGCGCGCACCGAGAGCGACAGCCCGAGGCGAGCGATCCAGGGAACGTGCTGGGCGAGCCAGGTCAATTGACGGTCGGCCGTCTCGAACTCCTCCAACGAGGCCCAGACGCCGACCTGGCCCGCGCCGGCGACGATCGCGAGGGCGTCGATCCGGTCGGGCCGCGCGTGCGCGGCGGCGAGCGCGTACGGACCGCCGCCGGAGTAGCCGATCAGGGCGAAGCGCGAGAGCTCGAGCGCATCGGCGAACGCCACGACGTACGGCGCATAGTCGCGGACGAGCGCGCCGCGGCCCGAGGGCCACCGATCGGAGTCGCCGACGCCGGGCCGGTCGGGTGCGAGGAACCGGACACCGCGAGCGCGCGCCGGCGCATCTGCCCACGCGTACCCGGCCCCGCACGCCGGAGTTCCGTGGAGCGCGATCACGGGCACGCCGCCGGGATCGCCGTATTCGTAGTAGCCCGTCACGGTGCCGTCCGCCGTGCGGATCTTGGAGGGCTCCGGCGACTCGACGAGGTCCAACATGTGCCCGGCATCTTGCCGCCCCCGCCTGTGACCCGGCGAACGGGCGACGCCCGGTAGGTCGCGGAGCCGTCACGCGCGGGTTCATTGCCGTTCATCACGCGTTTGCGGGCGCGTGATGTCGACGCCGTACCGTGGAGCGATGCAAGCCGCGCCGAAGGAGTTCGAACGTCAGCTTCGATTCGACGGTTGCTTCAATTTCCGCGACGTCGGCGGCTACGCGACGCCCGAGGGCCGACAGGTGCGGACGCGGCGGTTGTTCCGGGCGGACGGTCCGCACGCGTTCACCCCGCGGGACATCGCGCAGTTGCAGGGTCTCGAACTGGTGACGGTGATCGACCTGCGTACACGGGACGAGGCGCGTGAACGTGGACGCTATTCGGCGACGCTGACCGACGCGGTCGAGCACCACCTGCCGATGGTCGACGTGCTCCCCGATCCGGATGAGCTTCCCGGCTGGATCGACCCGCTGGTGGTCGCCGCGCATTACCGCGACATGCTCGACCGCGGTTCCCAGTCGGTCGCGGGTGCGCTCGCGATCCTCTCGGATCCGGCCGGCTACCCGGCGGTGTTCCACTGCAGCGCGGGCAAGGACCGGACGGGCATCCTCGCCGCGGTTGTGCTCGGCCTGCTCGGCGTCCCGGATGCATCGATCGTCGCCGACTATTCGTTGAGCGGCGCGTCCATGCAGCGACTCGTCGACTACTACACCGAGACGTACCCCGAAGCCGGTGAGCGGTTGGCGCGGATCGCGCCGGCAATGGTCGCGGCGGATCCCCTCGCGATGGCCTCCTTCCTGGAGGGCGTGCGGGGCGACTACGGCGATTTCGAGGGCTACGCCGAGAGCATCGCCGCGGGTGACGCGGTGCGCGGCCTGCGTGAAGCGCTCCTGAGGTAACTATGCGGTCGTAATCCGGTAGATCGTGCCGGTGGTCCAATCTCCGGCGAAGAGCGCGCTGTGCGCCGCGCCGGGCGTCGAGGCCAGGGCGAGCGCAACGGGATGCCCGATCCCAGTCAGGAACGGCGTGACCGCACCGGTGTAGGTCGCGCCGCTGCGAGTGAGCGCGACCCGCTGCACCTTGCCGAGCGCCCACTCCGCGACGAAGGCCGACGTGCCGATCCGCGTCCCGAGCTCGCCGGTCACGATGGCGACGCCGCTGACGGCCGCGTGCGGGTCGAGCACGGCGACCGCCGTGGGTACGCCCGCGCACGCGGAACCGCCCTGGCCGTAACAGCGGGGGTTCTTCCAATCCGAGCTCGCACGCACGAGCGCCAAGACATCTCCCGGCGTGGCGGCGCCGAGGTCATCGCGATAGTCCATCGTCGCGAGGAGATCGCTCGTACGGGGGACGTAGGTGAGCCCCACCGGCGCGCGTATCCCGCGCGCATACAGCGCGAGATGCGAGCCGTCCGGACGGAAGGAGATGATGGAACCCGAGTACTTCGAAACGGGCGCGCAGTGGTCGCACGGCGCGGAGATGCCGAGCAGCATGTCTCCGTCCGGCGCGAGTACGAGGTTGTTCACCTCGCCCACGTTCTCGGGCAGCGAGACGACCGTTCGGCGCGCTGCGAACGTCGTGCCGTGCAGCCCACTGTACGCATCGACGCGGCCCTTCGAGGCGACGAAGAGCGAGCCCCGGTACCAGAGCAGCCCGAGTGGGGTACGGAGATCACGGATCACCTCGACGGGCGCGGCGCCCGCGGAGGGAACGAGGTACACACCGTCGCGGCCGGTGTCGGAGTAGTCGGCGGTCGCGACCCACAGCCGATCCTCGCGGTCGATCGCGAAGGCGGCCGCATGCGTCAGGCCGGTCGCAAAGACGGACGCTCGCAGTCCGCGCGGTCCGTGGAGGCCCGCACCGATGTCGACGAGCGAGCTCGCGTCGGCGCCCGAGTGCGCGGAGCAGCCGGCGGCGACGGCCGTCGCGAGGATCATCGTCAGGAGGGTGTGTCGGATGCTCATGGTGATCGAAGCTCGTGACGCCGCGACGTGACTCCCGACCGCGTGCGTCGGGAGCCACGTCGGATGCGTCGTAGCCGGTATGTGTTGGCACTACATGTTCGGACAGTTCGCCGGCGCCGTACTCGAGGACCCGCTCGACGACGATCCCGGCGACGTCGACCCCGAGGAACCCGAGGAACTCGAGGAACCCGAGGACGGCGTCGTCGTGGAGCTCGTCGCGGCGTGGGCCGCGGCGGCGCCGCCGACAACGAGGGCGCCGGACACCGCAAGTACGGCGGTGGCTCTCCGTATTGCATGCATATTGCTCACCTCCTCGCTGCATCGCGTTTACCTACGACCAGTAGGCCACCGCGAGCTGCGGGCGTTGTGAGAGCAATACAAGAACGATTGAAGAGATCGCTCAGCCGTGGACTGGCGTGAGGTGCGCGCCGAAGAAGGCCAGCAACCGGCCCCACGCGTCGCTCGCGGCCGCTTCGTCGTAGCTGATCGAGCCGTCGCGCATGAAACCGTGCCCCGCGTCCTCGTAGACGACGACCTGACCGGGATGCTGCTCCTCGACGGCCGTGATGTCTTCACGCGGGATCCACTCGTCCGTGCCGCCGAAGAAGCAGAGCAGCGGGCAGTACGGATCGCCGAGATGTTGTGCGATACCGCCCCCGTAGAAGGGCGCGGCGGCGTCGACGTCAACGCCGCTGACCGCGGCCAGGTACGCGTAGCCACCGCCCATACAGAAGCCCGTGATGCCGACCGTCTCGGCGCCGAGCGCGCGCAGGCGCTGGACGACCTCGACGATGTCGGCGCGGCCGTCTTGGTGGCGGAGCTGCCCGAACGGATTCCCGCCCGCCTCGGGATTGCTCCCCCCGAACCGCCAATAGAGATCGGGCGCGATCACCGCGTATCCCTCCGCCGCGAGTCGCTGGGACACGCGCAACAACTGTGGCTTCATCCCGTCGCCCTCCATCACCACGACGACACCGGGCCACGGTGCGGGTGCCGCGGGAAGCGAACAGAAGAAGGGAACGGCGATGTCGCTCATCCGCGCACGCTAACGCGGCGCGTCTCCGCGCCGGTACGCGGCCGTGACCTCGTTCAGGCGGTCGACGAGGTCGTCGTCGAGTTTCGTGTCCACCGCAGCGATCGTCGCGTCGAGTTGCTCGGGCCGGCTCGCGCCGACGATCGGCGCGGTGATTGCCGGGTGGCGAAGCGTCCACGCGACCGCGAGCGTCGGCAGCGGTATGCCCGCGTCGTCGGCGATCTTGACCAGCTCGTCGACCGTATCGAAGACGTTGTCGTGCCAGTAGCGGTCTTGATACGTCTTGGCCGCGTTCCCGAGCGCGAATCGCGTCCCCTCGTCGGGAGCCTTGGTGCGGTCGTGCTTGCCCGACAGCATGCCGCCCGCGATCGGGTTGTAGGGGATGACCGCGATGCCTTCGTCGAGGCACAGCGGGAACAGCTCGCGTTCGAACTCGCGGAACAGCAGGTTGTACCGCGGCTGCACCGAGACGAAGCGCGCCCATCCGTGGACCTCGCTACGTCCGAGCGCGCGGGCGAGTCGGTACGCGAGAAAGTTGGAGCACCCGACGTAACGCACCTTGCCCGCGCGGACGAGGTCGTCGAGCGCGGCGAGCGTCTCGTCGAGCGGTACACCCTGATCGTCGAAGTGCAGCTGGTACAGGTCGACGAAGTCGGTCTGCAGCCGGCGGAGAGACGCGTCGATCGCGTCCATGATGTGACGGCGGCTGTTGCCCATGTCCCACCGGCTGCGCCCCATCGGCCCGAAACACTTCGTCGCCACGACGTACTCGGAGCGTCGTCCGCGTAGCCATCGCCCGACGATCTCCTCGGTCCGCCCCACTGTCGCGAGGTCGCCGCCCAAGGGGTACACGTCGGCCGTGTCGAGGAACGTCACGCCCGAGTCGGCGGCCTTGTCGAGGACGGCCCGGGAGACGTCCTCGTCGATCTGGAGGCCGAAGGTCATCGTCCCGAGGCAGATGCGCGACACCTGCAGGCCGGCGCGGCCCAATCGTACGTGCTGCATGTCAGAGATGTAGCACTGCGAGCGTCGCCACGCACAACGCGGTCGTCAGTGCCAGCACGATGCCGTCGACCGCCCCGAAGCGCTTCCCTCGCAGGTTGGCGGCAACGCCGATGCCACCGCGCGCGACGATCGCGTCGGCGAGATCCCGGGCCC
>Ga0335083_10006867_pt1 | contig 14107 bp, 13 predicted proteins | sample Lox_Sample_42_FD_206716 | JGI IMG/M metagenome (GOLD analysis project Ga0335083, IMG submission 206716) | Soil microbial communities from Loxahatchee National Wildlife Refuge, Florida, United States - Lox_Sample_4.2 | ecosystem: Environmental > Terrestrial > Soil > Wetlands | place: USA...
AAGCCGCTGAGCAAAAAGCATCCCCTTCGCCCCGAAGGCGGCACGTTTACGCTCCTGAAATGCACGGCTGAAAGAGCCTGCCCTGAGCGAAGCCGAAGGGTGCGCTTTCAAAGCTGGCACACAGTAACCCCGACAGCGCTTTAGAAACGCATGCTTTGCAGCATCTGCTGGAACGTAGGCCGAAACCTGTCGAACTGCGACTGCGGCGCAACGAACACTATGTAAATCGCTGACCCGTCGCTGCGCGGAACCGTCACCAGCCAATCGCGCTCCTTCTGCGGTCTACCCTGGTCATCAGGGAACGGTGATGTCGATTGCATCGTCACAGACCGGCCCTGTACGCCACCCACGGTTATGGGCTGCGGGCTTCCCAGGGCCTGCATGTTCGCCTGACCCTGGAAGCTCCGCACCAGGTCTTCAGTGATCTGGTCCAAGCTAAGGCCGTGTCCCTGTGCGGCTACGGCGTTGATTGCTACTCCATACCCGACCGCATTTCTGGTGAGGCCCGCGCGCGGTGCGATCATCAGATCGCCACCGTTTTGCCCAGGCGATATCACCTGCCAGTTGTCGGGTCGCGCGATCGTGACCGGACCAAGGTTCGAGGTCACTAGCCGCGAGCTCGGCAGCACGCTCTGAAGAGAAACTGGGTTAGACGCAATGGCTCCGCTGCCGGCCGAGGCCGGCTGGGTGACGGCAACTCCCGAAGGCGGACGGAAAATCGCCCCATTTCGCTGGTTGAGCGAAGCCCATTCGCCGCTCTTCGCTCCCTGCGCGATCTGCTGCGCCGTGTAGCTCTTCATACCTTCCGCCTGCTGCTTCACTTGCAGGAAGGCGGCGTTATTCGTGTCGTACCGTTTCGGCGGCCAGTTGGCGATTTCCTTCTGGATGGCCTCCTCGCGGTTCCCGGGATTCGGGTGATCGCTCAGCCACTGGGGGCCGCTGCCTCCCTCCGCAGCCAGCTTCTGGAAGAAGTCGGCCATCGCCTGCGGGTTGTATCCCGCTTTGTACATGATGATGGCGCCCACTGAATCGGCCTGCGCCTCATCAGTACGCGAATACTTCATGATGACCCCATTGGCTCCCATCTGAATTCCCAGCGCCGCCAGTTGGCCGACGAAGCCTCCGGAGCCGAGCACGGCTCCAGCGATACCGGCAATGCCTGCGATCCAATTGGTCTTACCCGCCTGCTTGGCCGAGTGCTGCATATACACGTGCGACATCTCGTGCGACATGACGCCCGCCAGCTCGGCTTCATTATCAGCGGCGGTGATGGTGCCCAGGTTGATGAAGATGGGCCCACCTGGTAGCGCGAAGGCATTAATCTCCTTTTGCGCGACAACGTGAAACTGGTACGGCCAGGAATACTGTTGCGGAATCTGTTGCACCAGCTTTGCGCCCAGCCGCTGCACATATTGCGTGACCGGGCTGCTGTCGGGCAGCACCGGCATCTGCTTATAGACCTGCGCGGCCGTCTGCGAGCCAACCTGTATCTGCTGCTCGCGGGTCATGCCCGTGCGGCCGGGATCGGGCAAATCGGGCCCGCCCACTACGGCATACACTTGCGACGCGAACAGCACCACCGCCAATGCCAGCGACAGTTTTTTCGGAATGAATTCAGCCTTTCTCATGTAAGTCTCTGTAGGAAAATTTGACGGCTGCGACGCAACGCCTTGGTGAGATTTTACGCAATCTCCCGCTGCGTCTCAGCAAGGTACGATGCAGATTGCAATCGGCGCGCCAACCGACGATCAGAGATGCACTAGCCGGTCGAGAACGAACAGGGCCGCCACTCCTACAAATACCACCAAAGCCATTTTTACTCCCGGCTCGCGATTGACCTCGGGAATCAGATCAGATGCGGCCACGTAAATGGTGACGCCGGCGGCGATCGGAAGGCCATAGCGCACGGCGTGCTGGCCCGCTGCCATAGTAAGAACACCCGCAACGGTAGCGATTCCGAGCATGACCGACGCAAACCACGACTTGCCCTTGCTCAACCCGCTGGCCAGCATGACCGAAGTCACGGTGAATCCCTCGGGAATTTTGTGCAGGAACACAGCGAGAAAGATTATCCAGCCCAGCCACGACGAAATCAGAAAGCCCGAGGTGATGGCAATGCCGTCGAAGAAAGTGTGAATCATCAATCCCAGCAGGACTGACGTGCGCTTGTGCGAGTGCACGAACTCATCAGCGTGAGTTTCTTCGCCGTAGTGAAAATGTGGCGTGAGCGTGTGCTCGAAGAAGTGGACCAGCAGGTAGCCGGAGAGCACCAGTAGCGCCCCGTAACGGGGTTCCAGCTGCAGGCTCTCCGGCACCATTTCTACCATTGACGTGGCCAGCATGAACCCGGCGCCAAGAGCGACAAAGTAGCGGAGATAGCTGCGCTCCCAGTCCTTTTGCACAATCACTGCGCCGCCGAAAACATTGGCAGCAGCGGCGGTTAATCCGAGCAGTATGCTGGTAAGAATCGGGCTCATGAGGGCAGCCAGCAGAATAGCAGACAGGAGTCAGGTATCAGGTATCAGGGTTCGGTCTAAGACTATTGTTCAGGCAGGTGTCATCCCGAGCAGACCGAGACGATGGTCGAGCGCAGTCAAGAAACCCGCAGTTGACTCGCTCCTCGCTGATGTCTACGCCTGACAGCTGATACCTGACACCTGATACCCTTGCTCCACTGTTCACCGCGCGAGCATCCAAAAGGCAATTCACGACACAGGACACCCTATTGCAATTCACCTACCTCACCGGCGGCCAGCCTGTCGGCATCGATGTCTTCGTTCCCGCGCAAGCTGGCCAGTACCCCATTGTGCTGGCGCTACACGGTTCCAGCGGCCTGTACTCCGGCTCGAACCAATTTCCGCAGATGCTCGCCGACCGCGGATTCGCCGTCTTTCTGCCGCATTTCTTTGAAACCACCGGCACCACTTGGGCCACTCCGCCCATCATTCGCGACAACTTCCCGACGTGGACGATCGCCATCTCCGACGCGCTCGACTTCGCCCAGGACCATCCCATGAGCGATCGCGGGCGCATTGGGATCGTCGGCTTCTCGCTGGGTGCTTACCTTGCACTATCGCTCGCGTCGCAGCAGTCGCGGGTGAAAGCGATCGTCGATTTCTTCGGAGGCATGCCCAACGACTTTGCGACCCAAGTGCGGCACCTGCCGCCGGTGCTCATTCTGCATGGCGATCACGACACCGTGGTCCCGGTGAGCGAAGCGCACAAGCTCGAAGCGTTATACCGCGCGCGACAGGCTCCCTATGAGATAAAGATCTATCCCAACGCCAACCATGGATTCAATGGCTTCAACATGCTCGACGCTGGCCAGCGCACCTATTTCTTCCTGAAAAAGTATCTGGCTGAAGAAAACGCGAAGTAACAGCTATTTTCGCGCGCCGCCTCGGCCCGCTCGCACGCTGTTGATTTCCAGGTCGAGCGCTCCCATAGACACTGTGATATCGCGGATCGAGTAGTACAGCGAGGCCACCAGGCACAGGAGGCACAGGGCGAAACATGGCAGCGCGAAAAAATCGAACTGGACCCTGAGAATGTATTCGGCAAACAGCGCCAGAATGGTCAGCGATACGAAGAAGATGCTGGCCGAGCCATAGATCATTGAGGAGCGCAGAAGTTTGGCGCGGCGGTGAGTGCGCTGAAGTTGCTCGTCGAGCCTGATCTCACTCGCCGTAGCAGCATCGCCCTGTTCCAGCTGCTTCAGCAGCGCTCGTGCGCGGTCGAGCACCCGGCCATAGCGGTTAGTAATGCTGAGCAGGACAAGTCCGACACCGGAGATGACGATGACCGGCGCAATCGAGCCGGTGAGAATCTGAACGACGGATGATGTGGGCATTGGGGGCTCCGGCCTCTTGTGCTTGATGTGATGGCGCAATCGCATCAGCAGCCGACAACTGTGCACCTGAATCACTGCTGAACCTTCTTCAACTATTACAATGCTGACGGTAGCCAGAGGTTTCATGGAAACAGCAGATGTAGTCATCATAGGCGGTGGAATCGTAAGCGCGAGTATCGCGTGGCATCTGACCGAAGCCGGATGCCGCAATGTTCTTATCGTTGAACGTGAGTCGCATCAGGGTAAGGGATCGACCGGCAAAAGCATGGGCGGAGTGCGCGCGCAGTTCGCGACCAAGCCCAACATCCAGATGTCGCTGTACTCCATTCCTTTCTATGCCGCGTTTGAAGAGCGGCTCGGCCAGCCTGCGGACTATCGTCCACAGGGATACATGTTCGTGGCAACCAAGCCTTCGCATCTCGAATATCTGAAAACCAATCAGGCGCTGCAGAAGTCGCTCGGGCTGAAGAACGTCGGCATGGTGACGCGTGACGAGATCGTCGACCGCGTGCCGCAATTGCGTTCCGATGACATATTGGGCGGGAGCTTTTGCTCGACCGATGGTTTCGTCGATCCCAACAGCGTGATGGTCGGCTTCACCACTGTGGCGTGCGAGCGGGGAGTGAAGCTGTGGCGCTCGACCGAGGTCACAGCGATCCGACGTAACGGGTCAGGCTTCGAGGTGGAAACTGCTCGCGGGCCGGTCAGCGCCAAGACCGTTGTGAACGCCGCCGGTGCCTGGGCGCGTGATGTCGCCGCGATGGTTGGCGTCGAACTGCCAGTCGAACCACTCCGCCGTATGCTGGTTCCGACGGAGCCGTTCGACGGCGTATCGCACGCAATTCCCATGGTCGTCGACATGACGAACGGATTTCACTTCCGGCCCGAGAGCCTTGGCTTTCTGCTGGCATGGAACGATCCAACGGAGACACCCGGCTTTAAGACGAACTTCGAGCCCAGCTTCATCGAGAAAATTCTGGAGCGCGCCGCCGACCGCGTGCCCTGCTTCGAGAACCTTGCGATCAATCCCAAGCGCGCATGGGCGGGGCTGTATGAGATGACGCCCGACCACCACTGCATCCTCGGGCCTGCCCCTGAAGTCGATGGGTTCTTCTGCGCCAACGGATTCAGCGGCCACGGCGTGATGCACGCTCCCGCGACCGGGAGGATTCTGGCAGACCTGATCACGACAGGGAACACCGACGTGGTGAGTGAGGTCGAGGCGCTCAGTCCGGCGCGCTTCGCCAAAGGCGAGTTGTTGCACGAGACGGCGGTGCTGTAAACGATGACATTCGACGAGTTCGCTCTGAGGAAGGCTGCCGCCGCGGATGTGCCCGCCATCGTCGATCTCATCAATCGGGCCTTCTCGGTTGAGAAGTTCTTCAAGACGGGTGAACGAATCGACGCTGCTGGGCTGACCGACATGATGAACAGCGGCGAGTTTCTTCTTCTCGAATCAGCCGGAGCGCTCATCGCTTGTGTATTCGTGAGGATCACCGGCGAACGCGGCTACGCTGGAACACTGGCGGTCGATCCATCGCAGCAAAAGTCCGGCTTGGGGCGGCGCATGATGCGCGAAGCCGAAGACCACGCCCGCGCTCGCGGCTGCGAGGTGCTCGACATTCGCATTGTCAGCGTTCGGCCTGAGCTGTCGGAGATATATACGAAGTTAGGCTTTGTACCAACCGGAATTGAATCCGCGGAGGTGATCAAGACGGCTACGCAGCCTGTACACTTCATCACCATGTCGAAGCCGTTGTGAACTGTTGCGAATTTCGAAGGTCCGCGTCAGGGCACGACCTTGGCCGTGCCGAATCGCACTCTCCTTTGTGTCATCCCGAGCGGAGCGTAGCGGAGTCGAGAGATCGGCAGGTCGCGCCCCTGAAATGAATGCGCATTGACTATCAAAGGCAGGTCCTTCACAGGATGACGCTCCCAAAGTGCGCGCGCAACTTTCGGTACGATTAAAATCGTGCCCTGACGCGAAGCGTTATACCGCGAAAATCATCGATACTAAAAGATTATGGAACTCTGCAAGCTCCGTCACACCGACCTCAACGTCTCACGCCTGTGCTTCGGCACCATGACCTTCGGCAAGCCGCTCGACCAGGCGGGCTCGACGCAACTCGTCGACCGCTGCATCGAGGCCGGCATCAACTTCTTCGACACCGCCAACATGTACCAGACTGGCGTAGCCGAGACCATGCTCGGCGAAGCCATCAAAGGCAGACGCGAGAAGCTGGTCATCGCCAGTAAGGTGCGATTCAAAGTCGGCGACCAGCCCGATCAGCAGGGGCTCACGCGCGCGGCCATCCTGCGTGCGATTGACGAGTCGCTGAAACGCCTGCAGACCGACTACCTCGACATCTACTACCAGCACGCACCCGATCACGCCACACCCATCGAAGAAACGCTGGAGACGATGAACTCGCTGGTGAAGCAGGGCAAGGTGCGCTACCTCGCCTCGTCGAACTACGCGAGCTGGGAGGTGGTCGAGATGCTATGGCTGGCGAAGGAGCGTGGTTGGACGGCTCCGTATATTTCGCAACCCATGTACAACCTGCTGGCGCGCGGCATCGAGCAGGAATACCTCGCAATGTGTAAGCGGTTCGGCGTCTCGACCATTGTGTATAACCCGCTGGCCGGCGGACTGCTCACCGGCAAGCATCGGCAACAGACCATCACGCCGGGCACGCGCTTCGACAACAACAAGCTTTACCAGGACCGTTACTGGCATGATCGCTACTTCAAGGCCGTCGAGAAGCTACGCGAGATTGCGCAGCACGCCGGGCGCTCGCTCGTCAGCCTCGCCCTGAACTGGCTGCTGCATCACACCGCAAGCGACGTCGTGATTCTCGGCGCGTCGAGCCTCGCGCAGTTGAATGAGAACCTCGCTGCAAGCGAAGAAGGTCCGTTGGACGAAGAGGCGCTGAACGCCTGCGATCAGGTGTGGCGGGATCTGCGGGGACCGCTGCCGGTGTATAACCGCTAGGGTAGAGTGGCGCTTCAGCGTCCGTTGTTCAGGTGGATGGGGATTCTTCTCTGGCAAACTCCGCGTCAGGGTACGACCTTTGGGTCGTGCCGAATCAGTTCATCATGACTTGTCATTTTGAGACGGCTTCAGCCGTCGAGAAATCTGTAGTTTGTGCCGCCCCTCAAGGGGCTTACTACCAGAGTAGCCAGCCGTTTCGGCACGATTGAAATCGTGCCCTGACGCGGATCGTCGCAACGACAACTTTGAACTCTGGCACTACACCCCGGTCGAAAGACTCTGAGCCTGGATGAAGCGCACCGTCTGCCGCTCCGCCCAGCGTCCGTCGTAGCCATTGGGTTCGGCCAGGAAGGCGCAGTGCCCGCCCGTAGCCGTTTCGATGAACGTGATGTGCGGATTGTTGAGTAGCTTCTCCCGCGTGTGAGGAAGGATGCGTATGAAGGGATCGTCCTCGGCGTGCAGCACCAGCGTCGGGACAGCAATGCGCTGGAGGACGTTAGCAGAAGCTGCACGCTCGTAATAGTCCTGAGCACCGGCGAATCCGCAGTAGCGCGCCGTGATCTGCTCGTCAAAATCGCGAATACTGCGCAGCCCGCGCAGATACTTCACATCGTAGCGCTCGGGATAGAGCTGTGCCTTGCGTCGTACGCGTTTGCGCAACGACTTCAAGAATCGGTACTCGTACACCCGGTTGGCGAGATCGTGCAGGGCGTCGGCTGAGGCCGCCAGATCCATGGCGGGCGACACTCCTACTCCGGCTTTTATTTGCGACGGGGCTTCGTCTCCCCATTCCCCCAGGAGCTTAAGCACGAGATTCCCGCCCATGGAATAGCCGACCAGCGCGATCGCCGGCAGCTGCTCATCGGCGATCAGGGTCTTTACTACGACTCCCACGTCGTCGGACATGCTGGAGTTGTAGAGGCTGGGCCCGAGGTGTTCTGTGTCACCACAGTTGCGCATGTTCATGCGAACCACGTTCATGCGCGCGGCCCAGGCCTTGCTCCCGGTGCCGATCATGTATCTCGACTCGACGGAGCCTTCCAGACCGTGCACGACAATCACCGTCATCGCTGACGTGCGCTCAGCTTGCCAATGACAATGACACAGCAACTGGATGCCGGGCTCCACGTCGAACAGGCGTTCTTCTGCAGGCGGCAGCAGATTCGTGCGGCGCAAGAAGTTGCCGGCGATGGTCTGCGCGTGGCCGCCGCGGAATAAGCGACGGGGCACAAAGGGCTCGGCCATGAAATTGTGAAAGGCGGTGTTAGCCATCGGGCGCTGCGGGAATTCAGCCTTAAATGATTTTAGTTTAGCGTTGCGAAAATTTTTCAGAGCAATTCATGAAGCCTCAAGCTGCTGCCAAAATCTAATTTCTCTGCGGCTACGCGACGGGAGAGAACGCCATGGACAGACTGAAGGGGAAGCGGGCCTTGATCACCGGAGGGAGCAGCGGAATCGGGCTGCAGACAGCGCGGCAGTTTCTTGCGGAAGGCGCTCGTGTCGCTATCACCAGCAACAACCAGAAGACGCTCGACGCAGCACGCCAGGAACTCGACCCTGAAGTTATGGCAATCATTTCCGATGCCAGCGATGTCGAAGCGCAAAAGAAGTTGGCCAAGACCGTCGCTGACTCTTTCGGTGAGCTTGACGTGCTGTTCGTCAATGCAGGAATCGTCGACATGCGGCCGATCGAGCAGATCGACAGCGCCGCTTTCGATCGTTCATTCAACATCAACGTCAAAGGCCCGTTTTTCCTGGTGCAGGCTTTGCTGCCGGTGTTCGCCAACCCGGCGTCAATCGTGCTCAACGGTTCAGTCAACGCCCACATTGGGATGCCGAACACGACGATATACTCAGCCAGCAAAGCAGCTTTGATATCACTCATCCGAACGTTATCGGGAGAACTGAAGTCGCGCGGCATTCGAGTGAATGCGGTTAGCCCAGGCCCGATCTCTACGCCCCTCTACAGCAAGCTGGGATTTTCGGAGGAACAGCTCAAGCAAGTCGCGACTTCCATTCAGTCGCAGGTGCCGGCGGGACGTTTTGGGAAGCCGTCGGAGATTGCCGATGCGGTGGTGTTCTTCGCTTCCGATGAGTCCGCCTTCACTCTGGGAAGCGAGCTGCTGGTGGATGGCGGGATGAGTAATCTCTGATCGAGAGTGTTCTAGTCCACGGGAAAATCCAGATTGAAACGCTCACCCGCTACAGGCACGGTGATGGTGATCGCGTAACTCTTGCTTCGGCGGCGGGCACTGGGATCGGTCGCGGCCAGGCGCGGCATGGGAAAGTACAGAACTCCTTCGATGTCGCATTGCGGCGGAATTGTGTTGGCCAAAAATGCCGTGTGTTGAATCGACTCCGACAGGTTCTGCTGCCAGCCCGACGACAAGCTTGAGTTCACCTCGCGGTTACGCAACTGACAGGCGGTATCGCAATCCGGGCCATCGACCTGCAATTTCTGGCTGGAGTACACGGCGGCAGTTGAGTTGGCGCGCGCGCTGGAGGTTATCTCCGGTTGAAGAGCGCGAACCAGCTCGTTCCACTGCGGATTGACGAGGTCGCCCACCGGCTCTCCCGGGCCCGCAACGTTTCCAGCGAATCTCATCCAGGTGGGCTCGCCGCGCTTGCGATTGACAACGTCGACGGCCGGAACCGGGGTGAGGCGTCGCTTGCCGATGGCGTCCACCACGGTAATGTCCTCCGGCCGTACGGTGATGGACTGCCGGCTGCGATTGAAAACGTGAACCTTGATACCCAAGTACTTGCCGCCGAGGCCGGTGGTCGCGGCAGCTACCACAGCGTAGGACTCTGCTGCGGCGAAACGATAGGCGATTCCGTTGATGTAGAAGAAGCTGGAGCTGGGCTCCCAGACTCGAGCCTCGCTCTGGGCTTCGGCGCCAACGATCGATTTTGCATCCTCCGCCAAATTTGGCAGCGCGATGAGGGTCCATAGGATCAGCAGTGCAGCAGGGGTACGCATTTCGCCTCCGATTGAGACACGACAGTCGGATATTTCATCGGCAGGAAATGGGCGAACTTGCGGGCGTCATTGCCGAACGCGAGAAAATCAGAGCTCCTCACCACGGAGAACACGGAGGTCACAGAGTCTTGGGATATTGAGCCGAATGAGCTGGTTTGAAGAGCCGTGCTCGATAACTCTGAATGGAAATTTCTCGGTGCCCCCTATAGTTCATTTTCTTTGCCGTTACGCCAGGTGCGAATTTTCTTCCTGCTCGAAAGGAGTCACTCCCTCCGGTAACGCTCCGCCGTTGTACTCGGCCATGCGGTTCTTCCACTTCAGGAACTCGGTGATGGATTGCGGCTCGATGCGCAGCTCGACCCGCCGCAGGCTGGCCAGCAGAAGGTTCATCTCTTTCATCAGCGCGGCTGGGCTGCGTAGATCGGCGCGGCCTGGTTTGGCGGCGAGATGTATTTCGCGAGAGCGCAGCTCCAGCAGTCCCCAGTGTTTGGGAAGATCCTCGCGATGAATGATTCCAGCCGGCGCCAGGTAGAAGCGTTCGCAACCCATGCCCTCCTCGGGATGCTGACGGAACGGCTTGGCGGCGTCGGCGAGGAAGTCGGCACGTGAGACTTTGCACTCGACGAGCACCGAGCGGCAGAAGCCTTTCCAGCCAATGACATCGGGAACCTCTCCGGTAGCACAGTATTGCTCCGAGAGGATTACGCCGCATCTGTAGGACGAACGCAGCCAATGGACGGCATGCTGAACAAGCCGGGCGTGTTTTTTGTTGTCCAACGCAGCGTCCATAGTTTGGTTGTAGCGCGTTCAGAATTGCGGGGGAATAGCAACGAGGTTACGTCCAACAGACGGCCCCTTAGTCGAGAATACGTGCCGCCCCCGAGGGGCTCAGAGACATTTGGAGCAGCCTACCCAGGACTTCCGTCCTGGGCTACAGATTGTTGCGCTCTTCGAGCTCATTCGGTGCCTGACGTGGGGAGGCTGACCTGGATCACAGATCCACGACACAATTGCCAGAGTCGAAGTACCAAAGACAATGCAAGAAGCGAAAAGCGAAAAGCCAACCGCCAACCGCCAACCGCCAAAAGTCGCTCTCCCCAGCCAACCGCTTTGCTTCATGTAAGATCGAAGATTCTCCATGCCGTTGATGATCCAGGTAGAAGATGTACGCAAGACCTATCGTGTAGGCAAGGTCGACGTACCTGCCTTGCGTGGGGTTTCGCTGGCAGTGGAAAAAGGCGAATTCGTCAGCATTGTTGGTCCGTCGGGCAGCGGGAAGTCGACGCTGTTCTACATCATGGGAGGCCTGACCCATGCCGACTCCGGGCGGGTCATCATCGATGGCATAAACTTCACCGAACTTTCGGATGCCGCACGCACGCGCATGCGCAAGACCAAGATCGGCTTCGTTTTCCAGAAGTTCAACCTGCTGCCGACGCTGACGGCGCAAGGCAACATCGACATTGCCCTTGACATCTCGGGACACAAGAGCAGAGCCGATCACGCACACATCGCCCGTATCACGCAGTTGCTTGGCATCGACAAGCGCCTGAACCATCTCCCGTCGGAGATGAGTGGCGGAGAGCAGCAGCGCGTCGCACTGGCCCGCGCGCTGGTCAACAAGCCAGCCATCGTGCTGGCCGATGAGCCGACCGGCAACCTCGACACGCAGAACTCCGAAATCGTCTTGCGCATGCTCCGCCATTCCAATAAAGAGCTGGGACAGACGGTGCTGATGATCACGCACAATCCTGAAGCCGCCGCTTATGGCGATCGCATCATCCACATGCGCGATGGCCATATCGAGCCGGTGGGCAAAGGCGAGCTGCAACTCGTGGACGACGAAGAAGATTAGGAAGCGCACTGTGGGCAAACAGATCGTATTTCGCTCAAGCCGCATATTCGACGGGGACTCTGCGGACCTGCAATCCGGGATGGACGTGCTGGTCGTCGACGGAGTGATCCGGCAGGTTGCCAAAGCTCCGTTAGCCGTATCCGATGAAACGGAAGTCGTGGACTGCGGTGGCCGCGTGCTGATGCCGGGCCTGATTGATGCCCATGTCCACGTCTACGCTTACGGATTGAACGTCACGCGAATCGTGCAGGCGCCGCCTACGTACGTGGCGCACTTCGCAGCGCAATTTCTGCGGGCCACGATCGATCGCGGATTTACCACCGTTCGCGATGTAGGTGGCGGAGATGTGGGCCTCGCAGGTGCGATCCGCGACGGTTTGCTGTCGCCTACGCCGAGATTCTTTTACGGTGGCCGCGTGATCTCGCAAACCGGAGGTCATGGCGACTTCCGGCCTGGCGATCACGACCTGCCGATGGAATGTTGCGGCTGCCACTGCGATTTCTTCAGCGTGCTGGCTGACGGTGTGGACGCGGTGAGACATGCGGTGCGAGAGGAGCTGCGCAGGGGAGCTTCGCACATCAAAGTGATGGCATCGGGAGGGGTGGCGTCGCCCACTGATCCGCTGGAGCGCTGCCAGTATTCCGACGACGAGATTCGTGCTGCCGTTGACGAAGCGACGAGGGCCGGTTCGTATGTAGCTACGCATTGTCATCCTGCTGAAGCGATTCGCCGCTCCGCCATGCTGGGGGTGCGCTCCATCGAGCACTGCACGCTGGTGGATGATGAGAGCGCGGCTGTGATAGCCGAGAAGGGTGCTTATGCTGTTCCAACGATGGCAGTGATTTTTGCACTTCTTGAGGAAGGCGAGCGGTTGGGACTTCCACCGGTCAGCATGGACAAGCTGCGCCGGGTCTCAGATTACGCGCTCTCCTCGCTGACAGTCCTCAAGCGCGCCGGGGTCAAGATGGGCTTGGGAACCGACCTGCTCGGGCCGCAGCATGTCCGCCAGAGTACCGAGTTCACATTGCGTGCGCAGGCGCTGGCGCCGCTTGATATCTTGCGCTCGGCTTGTAGCGTCAACGCTGAAATCCTCAATCAATCAGGCCGACTCGGATGTGTTCGCGAAGGTGCGCTGGCCGATCTGCTGGTTGTGGATGGCGAGCCGCTTGCTGACGTTTCCGTGCTGGCGAATCACGAAAACCTGCGCGTCATCATGAAGGGCGGCGAGTTCCACAAGCGGGCGATCTGAGATGTGCCGGTGAGTCGAGGTTTGCCGCTCCCCGTCACGTTTCGCTATAATCAAGCTCGTCGAGCGGGAGTAACTCAGTGGTAGAGTGCGACCTTGCCAAGGTCGAAGTCGCGGGTTCGACCCCCGTCTCCCGCTCCAGAGTTCGCCGCCCTCGCCCCCGGCGAGGGTTTTGCGTCTGGTCCGCTTTGAAAGGCACGGCCTTAGCCAAGCAGGGCCGGCTTTGAAAGGACACGGCTTTAGCCGTGTCGAACAGGGGTCCTCTCTTCAGGGCTTCAGCCCCGGAGGAAGATCGCCCCTCTAGGGCGCGGTAGCCAAGTGGTAAGGCCGAGGTCTGCAAAACCTCTATTCGGCGGTTCGATTCCGCCCCGCGCCTCCAAAAAACAGTTGTCAGTTGTCGGTGGTAACTTGTCAGTGGAAAGCTGCCCGCCGCCTCCCAGCCGCAGAAATTGGCTTTTCAGCCGCCAGCTATCAGTGCGTTACTTCAGCGACAGCTGGATACCTCTCCTAAATTCTGATATCAGGCACCTGGCCGGTTACAAGCTGGCGACTTGCGAGTCCTTACCGACAACTGACAACTTCTTCATTCCGCCAGGAACTTCACTATGTGCCCCACCAGCTCCTGCGGCTTCTCCAGCGGCGGGATGTGTCCACATTGCGGAATCACTTCCAGTCTCGCGCCGGCGATGAGTCGCTGATAATTCTCGGCCACAGACAGCGGAGAAATGCGGTCGCAGTCTCCCCAGACCAGTAGAGTAGGCGCCTTCAGCCGATCCAGTTCTTCGTCGAGACGGTCCACCTTGAGCCGGATGTTTTCCAGCACACTGGCGATCGTCGGCCCATCGTTGCGTTCCAGATGGGACTCGTAGGCCAGCTCGACTAATCCGTCGGTCGCCAGATTCTTGTCGCAGAACATGAACTCCATCACCTCGCGCATGTTTTGCAAGCTGGATGGCCGAAGGTCGATGGGAATTTCGACTGATCCGGCGACAATACCTATCGCATCGTTGAGCACCAGTTTGTTAACTCGCTCGGGAAACCAGATCGCGAATGACGCTGCAATCCAGCCGCCCATGGAATTGCCGACGAGCGAGAGCCGCGGCACAGCCAGAGCTTGCAGGAAGCGGTCCAGCATCTCGACGAATGTCGTGATGCGATAGTTGATCAGCGGCTTGCTCGACCGC
>Ga0335083_10006868_pt1 | contig 14107 bp, 12 predicted proteins | sample Lox_Sample_42_FD_206716 | JGI IMG/M metagenome (GOLD analysis project Ga0335083, IMG submission 206716) | Soil microbial communities from Loxahatchee National Wildlife Refuge, Florida, United States - Lox_Sample_4.2 | ecosystem: Environmental > Terrestrial > Soil > Wetlands | place: USA...
ATCCACAAAGCGCAGGTCCTAAGTTACATGAAACTTCTTAATGTGCCGCTCGGGCTGCTACTGAATTTTCACGAACTGAAGCTAACAGACGGCATCAGTAGACTCATCCTGCCTGGAGCAAATATTTGACACAATGAGAAATTTCCCGAAACCAAATTTTACAGGAGGAAACGGAGGAAACAGAGTTCCGCTGAAGAAATTTCGTCTTTTCCTTCTGTTGGTTTCAGCGAATATCTTTTTTTAGAAAAAGAGCTAAAACAAGCGGCAACTAAACAATTGAATGTGTTTCTGAAAGTTTTTCTCTCCGTTCCCTCCGTTATCTTCTGTTCAATGTCCGGTTTCCGACAGCTTTACCAACAGCGTTATGGCCGAAACACAACCGCCGGAACCACGCCGCAGCCGGGAGGAAATTCTAGCGACGGTTCGCGCACATCAACCGCTCGCCAGTGAGTTGCCCACGCTGGATCGCCAGTGGATCACCTACCCAGACCGGCCGGCCCAATTCGCCAAGGTTCTTTCTGAAATCGGCGGGCAATTTGTGCGCGTGTCCTATGCGGCAGCGGCTCATGTTGCGCTGGGCGAAATTCCAGCGTATCGCGATGCCAAGCAATTCATCTCGCTCGTGCCTGGCATTGGCACATCAAATGTCGATTTGACCGCAATCAGCGATCCGCACGCCTTGGAGCCGATCGACTTCGCCATTCTATCGGGCAATTTCGGCGTGGCGGAAAACGCCGCCATTTGGGTGACCGACCGCAATTTGCCGCTGCGGGCCCTGTTTTTTATTGTGCAGCATTTAGCACTGGTGTTGCCGGCCGGCCAAATTGTTGACAATATGCACCAAGCCTACGAACGAATAAAGTTCGATCGGGCGGAGTTCGGCGCGTTTATTGCCGGGCCTTCCAAAACGGCGGATATCGAGCAATCGCTGGTCATTGGGGCGCACGGGCCGCGGTCGCTGACAGTGTTTTGCATCGGATGACGCGGGCTACCGCTCATGCACCAGAAATCGGCTGGAACGCGGCCTCCGGCTGCGGGCCACTGCCGGCGACCCACACCGCGGGCGAATTCGTAGAAAAAAACATTGGACCCTGATTTTGTCTCACGGCGAGGATGTTCATGATGATTCGGCAGAACTGGCATCGACTGATTCCCTGCGTACTCCTTGGGTTAGTGATGAACTGGGCCGTCAGCCTGCGGGCTGATACGATCGAAAAGCCGCAGTTGAAGAGCGGCATCGACCGCGACACATTCGATTCATCCGTCAAGCCCGGCGACGATTTCTTTCAATACGTCAACGGCCAATGGATCAAGGAAAACCCCATTCCCGCCGAATATAGCCGCTGGGGCGCGTTCCCGAAGCTGCACGACGACAATCTCACGCACTTGCGCGAAATTGTGGAAGGGCTTTCCAATCAAACCACGCCGCTGGATGCCGATTCGCGGAAGCTCCGCGATTTCTATCAAACGGCCATGGACGAAAAACAGCTCAACGACCAGGAAGCCAAGCCGCTGGCGGACACGTTTGAGAGCATTTCAAAAATTAAAAGCACCGACGAATTGATCTCGCTGATCGGGCAGTTGCGCGCTTCGGGGCTTTCAGCGGGGCTATTCGGATTTTCCGCCGATCAAGACGAAAAGCACAGTTCGCAGTATACCATCGTCCTTTGGCAAGGCGGACTCGGTTTGCCGGATCGCAGTTATTATTTAGACACTACCGACGACTCAAAGCGCATTCGCGATCAATATCGGCAGCACATCGAAAACATGTTTAAGCTGCTCGGAGATTCGCCGGAAGCGGCCAAAGCGGCCGCCGACACAGTCTTGCGAATTGAAACACAACTGGCCGAGGCTTCCCGCACGCCGGTGCAATTGCGCGATCGGGAAGCGCAATACAACAAAATGACCTCGGCCGAACTGGCCGAGTTGACGCCGAATTTAGATTGGAGCGCATTTTGGAAACTCGTGAATGCCCCCGCAGTGACCGAAGCGGTCGTCGGCCAGCCGGAATTTTTCAAGCGCGTCAATGAATTGCTGAAATCGACACCGATTGCCGATTGGCAAACCTATCTGCGCTGGCACGTCATTCACTCCGCCGCGCCCTATTTGAGCGACGATTTTGTCAACGAAAACTTCCATTTTTATGGCGCCCAGTTGCGCGGCATCAAGCAATTGCAGCCCCGCTGGAAACGGGCGATTGGCACATTGGACGGCCAAATGGGCGAGGCGCTGGGCCGGCTGTACGTCCAAAAATATTTTCCGCCGCAGGCCAAACAGCGAATGGACGAGCTGGTCAAAAACCTGATGCTGGCCTACAAGGAACGCATTGAATCGCGCGATTGGATGAGCCCGGAAACCAAGCAGGAAGCGCTGGCCAAGTTGGCGGCGGTGCGACCGAAAATCGGTTATCCGAACAAATGGCGCGATTATACCGCACTCGAAATTGGGACCGATTCTTACCTTCAAAACGTAATGCGGGCCGATGCCTTCGACATGCAGTACCGATTGGCGCGACTGCACAAGCCCGTGGATCGCGACGAATGGTCCATGTCGCCGCCGACGGTGAATGCCTACTACAATCCAAATCTCAACGAAATTGTCTTCCCCGCGGGCATTTTACAGCCGCCGTTTTTCGACATGACCGCTGACGACGCCGTGAATTATGGCGGCATTGGCGCGGTCATTGGCCACGAAATTACGCATGGCTTTGACGATCAAGGAAGCCGCTCCGATGCCGACGGAAATTTACGCAACTGGTGGACCGCCGACGACCGCGCTCATTTCACCGCCAAAACCGACAAGCTGGTCAAGCAGTACAACGAGTGCAATCCCATCGAAGACCTGCATATTAACGGCCTCTTGACATTGGGCGAAAACCTGGCCGATTTGGGCGGCGTCACCATTTCCTATGCGGCGTATCAAAAATCGCTGAACGGCAAGCCGGCGCCGGTCATCGACGGCTTCACCGGCCCGCAGCGGTTCTTCATCGGTTACGCCCAGGTGTGGCGCGGCTCGCAGCGCGACGCCGATTTGAAAGTGATGCTCCGCACCAATCCGCACTCGCCGGAGCATTTCCGTACTTTGGTGCCGCTTTCCAACGTCCCGGCTTTTTACGAAGCGTTTGACATTCAGCCCGGGCAGAAAATGTATCGCCCACCGGAGCAGCGGCTGGAAGTGTGGTAGCAGACCTCGGAAATTTACACTTCGCTGTGGCCTCTGAGCACGCTTTTAGGCGTAGTCCACGGTTTGGCATAAGCCGAAATCAAGAAGGCAGGCGGCCACAACAGTCATGTCTATTCAACCACGGCAAGCAACCGTCGTTTGCGGACGGCCCGCACGAATTCCCGGTAATCTTTTTCATTTTGATCGGCGTAAGATTCCGCAAAGTCGGCAATGGATTGATCGAACCGATCGCTGGCCCCAAGATATTCGCTGATCGTCTTGGGGTTCCCGCTGCGGGCATGAGCACGCGCCAACACCCATCCGCAATATTGCGCATAGACATTCATGGTAGGCGGGTCATACACCTCGACCATGGGCTTGACTTTGACATCGTGCAATTGGCGGATGTAGAAATGCCGGCCCCCGCGGCCGTAAGTCCAACCGAGGAATAAATCGCTGGCCGCCTGCATCAGCCGCTGCCCAATCACCACACGCTCGCCATGACTATCGTATTCCGACTTTCCTAAATACGGCTCCAACACCGACGAATTGGCTTCCTTCACCTGCAAGAACAGCGGATCCTCAGGGCCAGCCATCAGCAGCAAAATTCCACAGCGCGTTCCGACGCTGCCAACCCCGACGACCTTGACGGCATGATCGGTCAACGTATAGCGGTCGATCAGCACTCGGCGCTCGTCAGGCAGCGTTTTGCGGTAACGATGAAAGGCTTGCTGCAAGTCTTCAATAAACTCGCGCGCTTCGGCATGCCGTGGGTGATACACCAGCGGCGGATTATCGCGGATTTTCGGCTGATCTTTCTCCAGTTCGACGAGTTTTGGAAAATCGTGTTCCGTACCGCCGTGGGCAGCCTTGCGAATGTCGGCTTGGGCCTGCTCGCGAAACGATTTTTCGGGCAAGTGATCGAGCAATTCGTCGACATCGATTCGCTCATACCAAATTTCGAGGGCCGGCATTTGCGAATATCTGGCCATTTGCTCGCGATAGCTGCAGGCACAGGCCAAGGCCGCGCCGCGCGCTTGCCCACGCTTAAATTGGTTGTGGCGACCGGCGATCATGAAGCTGGCGGTCAACCGTTTCAAATCCCATTCCCAGGGCCCGGGCAAGGTTTCGTCGAAGTCGTTCACGTCGAAAATTAAATGCCGCTCAGGCGTGGCGAAGACGCCGAAATTCATCAAGTGGCAATCGCCGCAGAGCTGGACCTTCAAACCCGTGATGGGAGTGCGCGCCAGGTCGGCGGCCATAATCGCGGCGGCCCCTCGATAAAAAGCGAACGGCGATTGGAGCATCCGGCCATAACGGATCGGCACCAAATGCTTGACGCGCCGCGCGCTGGAGGCAACCAGAATCGCAATCGGATCGTCCCGATCGGCCGGCGCCGACCAGTCGGCATGGCTGGAACGCGGCACATGCTGACGCAATTCTTTGCCATGCACGTGGCGGTGGCTGATCAGGCGATGCTTGCTTGCCAAAGCATTTGCACGCGATGGCGAGGGAGCTTTTTCGGTTTTCTCTCGTTCGGTTACGATTGTTTTGTTCATGACATTCACCTAGCTGGTACGTCGGCGAAAATCGTCGGTTTCTATAGAGTTAATAGAACAGTGAAAAAACCTCAGTCAAGCATAATCGAGGGATAGTAGTGGGCCAATTTGAACATAGCCCGACTGTGTCAGTCGGGAAAAGCGGCTGTCGGAATTTCAAATTGTCCCAACACCCGAGGGATTGTGGCATCGGCCACGCCCAGGCCATTTTTTTCAGGGCCATCAAGCGAGTTACAGAAGCGGGAAGGCCAATTGATAGCAACTGTGCTTTCGGCAAAACGGAGAGGATGGGATTCGAACCCATGGTGGGCTGTGACACCCACACCGATTTAGCAAACCGGCGCTTTCGACCACTCAGCCACCTCTCCAGCGATGGCGCAAACCGCCACAGCGTAACGGTTGCCAGGCCGTAATTCTATTGATTCCACTCCACGCCGCAAGGTTCAGTTGATTCCCGGTGGAGTGGATGGCAAGAAGTTTCCGGATTTTATCTCACCAGGCCGGGTTTGACGTCGAGACTCAATGGCTCGGTCAAACCTGCTTTCAGCCGCTCCAGGGCAATCGCCCCCATCACGGCGTTGTCGGTGCACAGTTGCGGCGGAGCAATGTGCAGCGTGAAGTCGCGCTGGCGGCAAGCTTCCTCCAGGCGCTTTCGCAACCGCAAGTTGGCCGCCACGCCGCCGCCGACGGCCAACGTCTTCAGGCCGGTTTTATCGAGCGCCAACGCCGATTTGTCGACCAAACAATCGACCACCGCTTCCTGAAAGCTGGCCGCTAAGTCGGCCACGGTTTTTTCGTCCAGATGCAATGTGTCGGCCGGCGGCGCCTTGCCGGGCGGATAAATTTGATACCGCACCGCTGTTTTCAGTCCACTAAAACTGAACGCCAGTCGATCGCGGTCTTGCAAAAAGGCGCGGGGAAAATCGTAAGCCTGCGGATTTCCGCCGGCTGCGGCCTGCTGAATCGCCGGTCCGCCAGGGTACGGCAATCCCAGCAGGCTGGCCACTTTATCGAACGCTTCGCCCGCGGCGTCGTCGATGGTGCCCCCCAGCAATGTGAAGTCGAGCGCCGTCTGGCAGCGATACAAACTGCTGTGCCCGCCGCTGACAATCAATCCTACGCAGGGAAACAAATGCTCCGCGCCGGCCACGCGGCAGGCGTAAATGTGCGCTTGCAAATGATCGACTGCCACCAGCGGCTTGCCCGTCGCCACGCACAAGGCCTTGGCCGCGGCCAGGCCGACGAGCAGCGAACCGGCCAGTCCCGGCGTGTTGGCCACGGCCACAGCATCGAGTTCGTTCACCGTCAGGTTCGCCCGGCGAAGCGTCTCGTCGATAACGGGCAAAATCCGCTCCATGTGTGCCCGCGAGGCAATTTCCGGCACCACGCCGCCGAACCGCCGGTGCAAATCGTCCTGCGACGCCACCACCGAGGAAAGCACCACGAGCGGCTCGGCAATCACAGCCGCCGCCGTTTCGTCGCACGTAGTTTCCAAAACAAGGATGCGCATGGGGCAGTGCCAGTTGTCAGTGGTTGGTGCCAGAAGTAATTGGTCATTGAGCGGTGGCCGGGCGGGTTACGAGCGGAACACGCTGTGCCACAGCAAGGCGGTGCCGGCGACCGCGAACATAATCCCGGCGGTAACCACATGGTAGGCATTGTGGTTGGCGCCCAGCATCACATTTTGGTGATGCGTCGACATGCGATCCATGGCCGCCAGCAGGTTGCCCCAAAAGTGCGACAGGCCGCTGTCAGGGCTGAGGGTGATTAAGCCCGCCATGAGAAGCAGAACCAGGCCGGCCATCAGTTCGAGGATGCGGCCGGCGGAGCCGCCGAGAAAGCGCAGCGGTTCGTCGTCGGCCGGCTCCCGTGGACCGCGCTCGATGAGTTTGGCCTCGGCCACGGCTTTGGCGTGCAGCTCTTCGGCGGCCTGCTGTTGCTGGACCACGGAAACCTGATTGGCGCGAACCAGGCCGCCGTCGTGAATCCACTGGATGATGCGCGGCAAATCGTCGGCATCGAGCCAGACGCCGTGACGACCGCAAATATCGATAATCACGCTGCTGCCGTGGCCGTAATTTTGGCGGATCATCAATTGCTGACAGGTGGGGCAATGTCGGTAGTACAAATCACCGTCGGGCGGAGGAGCATCAGCGTGCGGCGCGCGGGCAGTGGTGGGAGTTAAACGGGGATCGATATTCAACCCTTGCTGGGCCGCTTGCTCGGTGAGCTGTTGAAACGACGCGTGGCTAAGCCACAGGCCGCCGCAGCGCTGGCACTCCATCGTGGAAACATCTCCCAGAGCGCGGCTGCTGAGGACGTGGCCCTCGCCGCAGGCGGGGCAAACCAATTGCGAGGCGTCGCCGGCCGTGGTTTCCGGGTGAATGGCGGCGCCGCAGAATTCGCAAAACCGGGCCTGATTGCTGACGCGGGCAAAGCAGTGCGGGCAAACGGTGTCGAGATCGCGGTCATGGAGCGAGAATTCCGCGCCACAGTACGCGCAGCTGAGGGCGCCTTCGGTGCGCGGGGCGCCGCAGTGAGAGCAGCACACCGGTTTGGCTTCCTGTGATTGCGGGGCCGGAACGGTGAGAATTTGCCCACAGCGGCAGTGAAAGCGAGTGCCCACGCCCAGTTGGGTGGCATCGTACTGACGTTTGCATTGCGGGCAAGCGACCAGGAGGCGGCGCATGATGATACGATGCGGCAGTAATAAGATGAATTGTTTTGCGGCGGTAAATGACGGCCCGGCCACGCGAGCGGGAGCCTTTTGTTATTCGCGATACGGGAGAAAATATTGCTGCGGAAGGAAATAGCCGGACGGCCACGCCGTCCGGTCCTGAGGCTGTGAGCATCCAGCTATGGCTACCGCAGGTTCGTGAAAGTGTTTATTGCGTGTGGGCCAGCTCGGTGGACAAGTAATCCAGCGCTTTTTGCAGTTGACGGTCGGTGAACTTCGAGGTGTGAGGGACGAGGGACGAGGGTTGAGCGGCGGCGGATTTTTCCGATTTGCCCGGTGCGGTGACATCGGCGGAGGATTTGGCGTCGTCGTGGTGGACCTCATCGTGATGCGCGTCGTCGTGATGAGCATCATCATGCGCGTCCGCGGATGGTTTTTCTGGGCTGGCGGCGGCCAGGGTTTGCGGCGGTTTCTCCTCGTGGGAGTGGCCGGGGACAATGTCGCGCTGGCGGCGGTCTGCCAGCAGGGCGCCCATTTCGCCGTCGGACAAACGCACCTCGTAGCCGTCGTTGGGCTTCACGCCCCATTCGTCCGTTTCCTTGGAATCGGGAAAGCGATGGATGTTGTGACCGTTGGGCCGCGTGTAAGTGGCGGTGGTCAACTTCAGCGCGCTTTTGCCGTCTTCCAGCTCGATCACGTTTTGCACGCTGCCTTTGCCCCAGGTCCGCTCGCCGATGATGACGGCCCGATCGTGGTCTTGCAGGCAGGCGGAAACAATTTCGCTGGCGCTGGCGCTGTATTCGTTCACCAGCACGGCCATGGGGAAGCCTTCGAACTTGGTCGCGGGGGTGGCATCCCACACGCGCTCCGGACTGTTGCGCCCCTTGGTGCTGACAATGCGCCCCTCGCTAATGAACATGTTGCACACGTCGATGGCCGACGTGAGCAGCCCGCCGGGGTTGAATCGCAAATCGAGCACCAGGCCGCGCATTTTTTGCTGCTTCAGCGTTTCCAGGGCGCGCTTCAAATCGTCGGCGGTATCCCGGCTGAAGGCGGAAATGCGGATATAGCCGATGTGCTGGTCCGTGTCGAGCATGTAATTCCACGTATCGTCGCTCTGGTGCGAATCGCCCATCACCGTGTCGACGTGAATCAGTTCGCGCTGGATGGTAAAGGTTTCTTCCTTGCCGGTCAGGGCGTGGCGCACGGTGAACGAGACGGTGGTGCCGACTTCGCCCTTCAGCTTGCGGACCACATCGTCCAGCGACATGCCGCGAATCGATTCGCCTTCGATCCGGATGATTCGGTCACCCGCCAACACGCCCGCCTTATAGGCCGGCGTGCCGACCAGGGGCGTGCTGACTTTCACCTGGCCGTCGTCGGGAGTGATTTGAATGCCGATGCCGCCGAACTGGCTTTCGACCGTGGTGCGGAAGCCGTTGATTTCGTCGGGGCTGATGTAACTGGAATAGGGATCGAGCTTGCCCAGCACCCCTTTAATGGCGGCTTCCATCAGCTCGCGCCGGTCGATCGGCTTCACATAGTTGCGTTCCACCTGGTCGATCGTGTCGGCCAGCGATTTATAAAATTCGTAATCTTGATCTTCCAACTGGCGACGGGCCGCGGCTTCGGCAGGGGTAACCGGGCCGGGTTTGGCGCCATCGGCGGCTGATCCTGAGCTTTTATCGTCGGCGGGTTTCGCGGAATCAGTCGATTGATCGTCCGACGATTTGGCGGAGTCGCCGGCAGGCGGGGTGGACTTTTTCTCAGATTTCTCCAGCGATCCCGGCGCGTCGGGGTCGGCTTGCGATTTGCCCTCGGCGGGTTTTGCGTCCTCGGATTTGGGGTCAGCGGGTTTGCCGTCGGCGGGTTTAGCGTCCGTGGCGGCGCCGTCGGCCGCATGGGCGGTTCTGGCCAAAGGAGTTGTGAACACCAGCGGGGCCACGGCGGCGCCGCAGGCTGCGGCAAACATCCACAATCCAAGCAGGCGGCCCAGAGCAGAAAATTTGCCGATGCGACGAACAGACGCCTTCATTGCAAGTACTCCAATTTTCCTTGTTCCATAACGCCCAGGTGCAATCGAAAAGCCCGGTCCTCAATGGTCACTTCATTATAAACGACTTTCTGGGAGGGGAGCATAGCGTTTATGCAGAACATTCTGGCCTTGCGGGGAGCATGCCACCGAGCCCTTGCCGCACGAATCGGCTTGTACGGCAGCGGCTGAAAGACCGTCCTGCACGGCATTTTACGCGCCACTGGTTTGTGGCTGCGGTGACTACAGTCGTTGCCCGGAGACATCCGATTGGTAAGAGCGGCATGGTCTAGCGCAGGGCAGCGCATAAGTTCCACCACCGCGCGAAAGCTGGGAGCCCTAACGCGCGCATTTTCGTGTGGAAGGGGGACCCGTTTGAAACCGTCGTTAAGCGTGCTGCTGTCGGTCCATAACGCCCAGGCGGTGCTCCAGGCCGGCGTGCATAAATTGTTGGACACGTTGCCGGAACTGACCAACCGCTTTGAAGTATTGATCATCGACGACGGCTCGACCGATGCCACCTCCGAAGTGGCCTACGATTTGGCCCGCGATTTCCCCCAAGTAAAGGTGACCCGCCACGCCACCGCCTTGGGTTGGGCCGCCGCCCTGGCCAAGCAAGCGCGATGTGCCCGGGGTGAATTTTTGATGATTCATTGCGGCGGCGCGATCGACGCCGACGAAGTGGTTTCGCTGTGGCGAATGCGCAATCGCATGGCCGCGGCGGCAGGTGCGCACACAAATGCAAAGGATAAGGCCGGGCCGCGCGGAAAATCGTGGCGGGTGGACGCCCAATCGCAGACAACCGTGCCGCCGGCGGCGGGGAAAATCCAGTTCACCCAACTGCTCGGCGGAAAGTGCCTTCACGCCCGGGCCCCCAAATCCAACTTCTTATTGCTCGGGCGGGGGCAGTTGGAGCGGCTGGAGCATTCGCTGGCGGCCATTCCGCGGCCCAATTGGTTGGAAGCACCCGCCCCGAAACGGAGCCACAGCCAGCAGGCACTGAATAAACAGCACAACCTGAAATCGCCCAGCATTTTGGGGCGCGTGCGGAATTTCACGTTGGGTGAGTAAGCCGATAGGCAGAACCTGCCCAGCTGTAAGCCGGTGATGTCATGGCCGGCGATTTGTGGCGCTGCAGCTCGCTTTGTTCCATCCCCGTCCCCGTTTTATTGCGCCGAACTCTCGGTTAGAATGCACCGCTTGCGGCAATCACAGAATTGCCGACTTTTCAGTCTAAATGCGCGGTGCATTGGGTCCGCGCTTTCTTACGGGGAGGTTTCGGCCATGAGGCGTTCGAAAATCGCTTCGAAAGATAACGTTAGCAAAATTCTGGAACGCGCGCTTGACGCCGGCGAGGGTCTGCTGCGGCTCACGCCCACGTGGGTGCCGCGCAGCTTTTTGCACCCAGGCAAGCGCATCAAACTGCATCCGGACGATTGGTATGCCTACGGCGCCCAGCGCGGCGGCATTGACGAACGCTGGTTCGCCAGCACCACCGAAGCCGCCAACGAAGGCCGGCTGCCCGACGAAGGGTTAAGTTACGCAGCGTTTGGCGGCGAGCGATTCACGCTGCGCGATGCCGTGGCCGAGGCGGGAGCGCGGCTGATCGGCCGAGCGATGTTCGACAAATACAAACACTGGCCGGTGTACTCCAAATTCTTCGACAACATGGGCCCCATTCCGCATCACATGCACCAGGGCTTCGAGCACGCCAAGCTCGTGGGCCAGGAAGGCAAGCCGGAAAGTTATTATTTCTGCCCGCAATACAACAACTGCGACAATCATTTTGCGTACACCTTCATGGGCTTGGAGCCGGGCACGACGAAAGCCCAAGTGCGGCGGTGCCTGGAGAATTGGAACCAAGGGGACAATGGCATTTTAGATTTGTCGCGGGCCTACCGGTTGAAGCGCGGCACGGGTTGGTTGATTCCGCCGGGGGTGCTGCACGCGCCGGGCTCGCTCTGCACGTACGAGCCGCAATGGGGAAGCGACGTGTTCGGCATGTTTCAATCGATTGTCGAAGGGCGGTACGTGCCCTGGTCGCTGCTGGTGAAAGACATGCCCCAGGAAAAACACCACGATTTGGATTTCATCGTCAGCGAGCTCGATTGGGAACGCAACGTCGACACGCATTTCAAAGAACACAATTATTTGGAACCGATTGCGGACAGCGCGAAATCGGGCTCAGGCTTCACCGACCGCTGGATTGTGTACGGCACAATCGACGGCGTGCAGCTGTTCAGCGCCAAGGAATTGACCGTGGAGCTCGGCGCGAAGTGTGTGCTGAAAGAACCCGGCGCCAGCGGTTGGATCACCGTACAAGGCAAGGGACGGATGGGGAAGCTGAATTTGCAAACCCCGGCGATGATTCGCTTCGGCGAGGAAACCGAGGACGAAGTTTTCATTTCGCACGAAGCAGCGGCCCGCGGCGTGGAAATCGAAAACACCGGCAGCGAACCGCTCGTCGGGCTACGTTATTTCGGCCCCGACGTGCACGCCAATTTGCCGAAGGTGGGTGATCACACGAGATAACCCAAGCCGACGGCTCCGCCGTCGAACGAATTGCAAAAAACATAACCATTTCAACCCCAAGCCGACGGCTCCGCCGTCGGATAACCGACGACCAAGTCGTCGGCTTGGGAATGAAATTGAATCCTCAATGGAATATATCCATGCCCAAATGGTGGCTCATCACCTGGACGACTTACGGCTCCTGGCTGCCGGGCGATCCACGTGGATTTCGCACTTGGCGAAAGCGCGAGTATGTGCCGCCGCCCAAACGGTACGCGGCTCCCGGAGAACCCGTTTACAATCCATCGGTTTATGCCGAGAGGCGTCGTATTGCACAGCAAACAACCGCCGCATCGATTTCGTTAACCAAGCGGCAACAACTGTGCGTACTCAATGCGACAGTCGACGAAATCCGACAGATGGATGTAGTGCCAGCCATCATTTCCATCGGGACAACACACGTGCACTGGCTGGCGCAATTTGAACGGCTTTCAATTCGCTTGGCAGTCGGTCGTATCAAAGCAAAGGCGACCCTCTCGCTAAGAGAGATTGGCTTTGACGGTAAGCGACCCTGGACCAAAAACTGCCACATGGAATCGAAACAAACCGACGACGAATTTCATGGTGCCTTTCGATACATACACCATCACGTACATGAAAATTGCCTAATCCATGTCTGGCCGAGCTTTGCGGACATTATCGACGAGATCTTAAACTCGTAATGCCCAAGCCGACGGCTCCGCCGTCGAACGAATTGCAAAAAAACATAACCATCCCAACCCCAAGCCGACGGCTCCGCCGTCGAATAACCGACGACCAAGTCGTCGGCTTGGAAATCCATATTTCAAATCCGGAATCATCCATCATGCCCACGCACACGCTGCCCAAGTTGCACAACGCCATGTGGCCGGGTTTGGTCGGCAAGGAAGCGGGGACCGATCATCCGCCGATCAGTTTGGACCGCATGCTGGAATTGACGGCCGCAGCCACGGTCAACGGCCAAAAATTCGACGGTGTCGATCTATTTCTCTTTCATCCGCATACCGATCCCGATGCCGGCGAAGATGAAATTCGCAATATGGCCGATAAAATTGCGGCCCACGGATTGGCCGTCGGTTCACTTGTCGCGCCGGTGTGGCCGGGCACGGTTGGCGATTCAGCGATGGGGGACGCCACCGCCCGGAAAAAATTTGTGTTGGCGGTGGAGAAAGCCTGCCGCATTGCGCGCATCCTCAATCAACACGGCGTGCGGAAGTACGGGGTGATTCGCATTGATTCAGCGGACAATCCCGCGCATTGGGCAGCCGATTCGAAAGGCAACACAAAAAAAATCGCCGACACTTTTCGCGAAGCCGCCAAAGTGGCAAAAAATTTCGGCGAACGCTTGGCCGCCGAGGGAGAAATTTGCTGGGCCGGCATGCACAGTTGGCGCGACATGCTCAATTTGCTGGAAGCGGTCGACATGCCCGACACGGTCGGTTTTCAGGCCGACTTGGCTCACACGTATTTATATTTGCTGGGCTGCAACGCCCCGGAGCACGCGCTGGCCAAGCCGAATCACAGCGACGCTGAGTTTTGGCACGCCTACGAAAATATGGTGAACGCCTTGCGGCCCTGGACGATCGATTTCCACGTCGCCCAAAACGACGGCAGCGTGCACGGCACCGGCAGCCACGACAAAACCGGCCGCCACTGCCCGGCGGACGATCCCAACGGCAAACTCGACATTGTGAAGTGCGCCGGCTACTGGCTCAAAGACGCCGCCCAGCGCGGCATCAAACACATCTGCTGGGACGGCTGCATGTTCCCGAATGCGATGCTGGAAACGCAGCAAACCTGGAACACGATTTTGGGCGTGATGCTGAAAGTGCGGGAAACCTGCGGTTGGAATGACTAATGACGAATGTCTAATGTCTAATGAATGACGAAGTACAAATGTCGAACGATGGCCAGCCACAACAGCGCTCAAAATATGATCTCGAAGAACGAACCGCTAAGTTCGGCGAATCGGTGGTTCGCTTCGTTAAAGGCATTCAATTGACAGCGGTCACCAATCCAATTATCGGTCAACTAGTTCGTAGTGCGACAAGCATCGGGGCCAACTACTGCGAGGCCGACGATGCCGGCTCTCGAAAAGAATTTCTATATCGCATCAGCGTTTGCAAA
>Ga0335083_10006869_pt1 | contig 14104 bp, 16 predicted proteins | sample Lox_Sample_42_FD_206716 | JGI IMG/M metagenome (GOLD analysis project Ga0335083, IMG submission 206716) | Soil microbial communities from Loxahatchee National Wildlife Refuge, Florida, United States - Lox_Sample_4.2 | ecosystem: Environmental > Terrestrial > Soil > Wetlands | place: USA...
GGCCAAGCCCGGCCTGGTCTACCTGGCCTTCAACAAGCCGGCCAAGGTGCTGACCGCGATGTCGGACCCACGCGGCCGCAAGACCGTGGCTGACTTCCTCGGCGAACGATCCGAGCGGCTGTTCCATATCGGCAGGCTGGATTACGACACCGAGGGCCTGATGCTGCTCACCAACGACGGCGAGCTCGCGCACCGGCTGGCCCATCCCAGCTTCGAGGTGGCCAAGACCTACCTGGCCGAGGTGGCGGGCCCGGTGCCGAAGGACCTCGGCCGGCGCCTGATGGCCGGCGTCGAACTGGACGACGGTGTGGCCAGCGCCGACCGCTTCCGTATCGTCGACCGGTCCGGGAACCGGGCGCTGGTGGAGATCACCCTGCACGAGGGGCGCAAGCACATCGTGCGGCGGATGCTGGACGCGACCGGGCATCCGGTCAGCCGGCTGGTCCGCACCGACGTGGGCCCGATCAAGCTCGGCAACCTCAAGCCGGGCAGCACCCGTGAGCTGCGGACCGGCGAGATCGGCGAGCTGTTCGCCGCGGTCGGCCTGTAACCCGTCGGCTTGTCGGACAGCGAGCCGGTACCCTGTGGCGATGGGAGGAGCTGGCAGATGACAGTCAGGGCGGTCCGCGGCGCGGTGCAGCTCGATTCCACCGACCGCGACGCGATACTCGAGGCGACGGCCGAGCTGGTCACCGAGGTGATGTCCCGCAACGACCTCACCACCGACGACGTGATCAGCGTGCTGTTCACCACCACGCCTGACCTGACCGCCGAGTTCCCCGCCCTGGCCGCGCGCAAGATCGGCTTCCACGACGTGCCGCTGATGTGCTCAGCGGAGATCGCCGTGCCCGGGGCCATGCCCCGGGTGGTACGGCTGATGGCGCACATCGAGACGGACCGGCCGCGGTCCGCGATCCAGCACGTCTACCTGCGCGGCGCCATCGCCCTGCGGCTCGACATCGCCCAGTAGGGGGACATGATGCGGGTCGCGGTCCTCGGGACGGGGCTGATCGGGACGTCGGTGGCGCTCGCGCTGCGCGAGCACGGCGCGAGCGTCTGGCTCGCCGACGCCGACCAGGAGGCGGCCAGGCTCGCCGCCCACCTGGGCGCGGGTGAGCTGCTGCCAGCGGATGCCGGGCCGGCTTCCTGGGTTCCCGCGGATGTGGCCGTGATCGCGGTGCCGCCGTCCGCGGTGGCGGGCACGCTGGCCGCCGCGCAGGCCCGCGCCCTGGCCGCCTGCTACACCGACGTGGCCAGCGTGAAGCAGCTCCCGGTGGAGCAGGCCCGGGCCCGCGGCTGTGACATGGCCAGCTACGTGCCCGGGCACCCGCTGGCCGGGCGGGAGAAGCACGGTCCCGCCGCGGCTCGCGCCGACCTGTTCCTCGGCCGGACCTGGGCGCTGTGCCCGGAGCCCGAAACCTCCGAGCAGGCTGTCGCGGCGGTCACCGACCTGGCCGCCGGATGCGGCGCGGTGCCGCTGCGGATCGCCGCGGCCGCGCACGACCGCTGGGTGGCGCTCGTCTCGCACGCCCCGCACCTGGTGGCCGCGGCCATGGCCGCCCGGCTCGAGAGCGCCCCGCCGCAGGCCCTCGACCTGGCCGGCCAGGGGCTGCGCGACGTGACCAGGATCGCCGCCGGGGACATCGCGCTGTGGACCCAGATCCTGGCCGCGAACGCCGGGCCGGTGGCCGAGGTGCTGGCCGCGGTGGCCGCCGACCTGGCCGAGGCGGCCCGGATGCTGTCCGACGGCGACCCCAAGTCGGTCGCCACCCTGCTCGACCAGGGCCAGGCCGGCGTGGCCAGGATCCCGGGCAAGCACGGCGGCGAGCCCCGCGAGTTCACCGTGGTCCAGGTGGTCATTCCCGACCAGCCCGGCGAGCTGACCAGGCTGTTCGACGCGGCCGGCCAGGCCGGCGTCAACATCGAGGACGTCAGGATCGAGCACTCGCCGGGACTGCCGGTCGGCGTCGCCGAGCTGTCCGTCCGGCCCGCCGAGGCCGGCCCGCTGCTGGACGCGCTCGAGGCGGGCGGCTGGCCGGTCCGCCGCTAGCCCGCGGCCCGGGCGTGACGGGGGCGGTGCGGATCCCACCGGAAGAAGCGCACCGACAGGAGCAGGCAGCCGGCCGCCCAGGCCGCCAGCACCGCCAGGTCGCGCCCGGATACCGTGGCGGAGGGCCCGAGCGCCCGGGTCACCGCGTCGATCATCGGCTGGGCCGGCAGGTAGCTCATCAGCGTGTTCAGCCAGTGCGGCAGCCCGGACAGGCCGCCGAACCCGCCGGAGAAGATGATCAGCGGGATATACGTCAGCGCGAGCAGCTGGTTCGCGCCCTGCGCGGACGGGATCACCCGGGTGATGGCGGTCCCCGCGGCGGCCAGGGCGAGGCCCCCGACGGTGCCCGCCACGAGCAGCCAGGCGACCCCGGCACCGGTCAGGTGCAGGCCCGCCATGGCCACGCCGACCAGGACCAGGATCAGCGCGGCCCCGTCGGTGATCAGCACGGCGGCCGCGATCCGCCCGGCGAAGTACCCCCAGGACGGCAGCGGCGTCGCCCGCCACCGCCGCAGCACGCCGTCCTCCCTGGCCGCGATCAGGCTGGCCGCGTGGGTCAGGTAGGCCACGCTCATCGCGCCCAGCACCACGAGCCCGGCTACCCGGGCCGCCAGCAGCTCCGCGGCGGCACCCTGGCCGAGGTGCTGCACCCGGCCCAGCTGCAGCGCGAGCAGCGCCCCGGGCAAGATCAGGCCGGCCATGAGCGTGCGCGGGGTACGCAGCAGCAGCGTCAGCTGATAGCGCAGCTGGCCGCCGAGGACGGGAACAAGCCGGGGCAGCCCGATGACGTCATCCATGGTTCAGCGCTCCTTCACTGGTGAGGGCCAGGTAGGCGTCCTCCAGGCTGGGCGACCCGACCTCGAGCCCGGTCAGGTCCACCAGGTTGTCCCTGGCCCAGCCGGTCAGCAGGGCCAGGTCCGCGGTCACGTCGGCGGACGGCAGCGTGAGCACGCCGTCGGTCACGTGTTCGGCGAGCCCGGCGGGCAGCTCCGGGGCGGCGCCGCCGGGAGGCAGGACCGGCAGCCGGTACCTGATCACCGGGGCCCCGCCCATGGCGCGCAGCTCGTCAGGGGTGGCGTCCGCCGTCACCCGCCCGTCGGCCAGCACGATGACCCGGCGGGCCAGGCGCTGCGCCTCGTCCAGGTAGTGGGTGGTCAGCAGGACCGTGGTGCCGCCCGCGGTGAGGTTCTCGATGACCGTCCAGAGCCGCCGCCTGGCCTCGGGGTCCAGGCCGGTGGTCGGCTCGTCGAGGAACAGCATCTCCGGCTGCCCGATGATGGCGATGCCCAGGTCCACTCGCCTCCGCTGGCCCCCGCTCAGCGCGCCGATCCTGGTCCTGGCGTCCGCCGCCATGTCGATGACGTCGAGAACCTCACCGACCCGTCGCCGTCCCGGGTAGAGGCCGCCGAACAGCGTCAGCGTCTCGGTCACCGTGAGCTGGGCGTCCAGGCTGGTCGACTGCAGGACCAGCCCGATCCTGGCCCGCCAGGACCGGCCCGCGCGGCCCCCGTCCCGCGGGTCGGCGCCGAGCACCCGGACGGTGCCCTCGGTCGGGGCCTGGAAGCCCTCCAGGATCTCGATCGTGGTGGTCTTGCCCGCGCCGTTCGGCCCGAGCAGCGCGGTGACCTGGCCCGGCGCCGCGGTGAAGCTGACCCCGGCGACTGCCGTGAAGCCGCCGTACCGCTTGACCAGGCCCTCGACCGCGATGGCGCTCATCGCGCCGGTCCCCGGGGTCCCGCGGCCCCCTGCTTGCGGTGCAGCCACTGGGCGGCGCTGATCACGATGGCGGCCGCGCCGGCCGCGCCGAGCAGCACCATGTGCAAGAGCACCCCGATGACCAGGATCACGACGCCGACCGCGGCCCGGATGGCGGGATGGATCGTTCCGAGCAGTCCGAACAACATGTCTGCCTCCTCAGGTTCGTTCGTCTGTCCGAGCCTGCCGGGCGCCGGGCCTGTTCGTCTTCGGCGCTGCGGCTGATCCTGGAAGCCACCCTCGGGTGGAGACCGGCCTCCACCCTGGTGCCGGCGACCGGCGGCACCCGCCTGCGTAGGCTGGCTAGCGTGAACGATCAGCCCGTCGCCGGGTCGTCGGCGCTGACGCTGGCCGCCCTGCGGCGGGCCCGCGCCAGCCGCGAGGCACTGCTGCGCAAGGCCTTGCCGGTCGGCCTCGGCGCCCTGGTGATCGTGGTGGTCGCCACCTCCCGGGCCAAGCCGGGCGCCGGCCTGCACGGCGCGTCGCTCGGCGTGACCCTGGCCCTGGCCGGCTTCGCGCTCGCCGCGGTCGTCGGCTTCGGCGCGCTGGTCGTGCGCTGGTCAGGAACCTGGCTGCTGGCGCCGGTGCTCGCCCTGCTGATGGTGAGCTCGTCGGTGCTGGTCTGGCTCCAGCCCGACGGGGCCGGGGCGGTCGGGCTGCTGATCGCGGTCGGCATCGCGGCGCGTATCGTCCCGGGCCGGATCAGCGTCGCGCTGCTCACCGCCTGCCTGGCGTTCCTGCTGGTGGCCGAGTCGGTCAGCCAGGACCGCAAGCACCAGGGCGCGCTCGCGCTGCTGGTCAACGCGCTCCCGCTGGCCGCGATCTACATGATCGTGCTGTTCGGCCGGCGGATCCGGATGCAGGAGGCCCAGGCCGAGCAGCTGCTCATCGAGCTCGAGGAGACCCGCGGCGCGGAGCTGCGGGCCGCGGCGCTGGCCGAACGGCAGCGGCTGGCCCGCGACATGCACGACGTGCTGGCGCACTCCCTGTCCGGCCTGCTCCTCCAGCTCGAGGGCGCCCGGCTGCTGGCGGTAAGCAACCCGGGGGACGAACGGCTGGCCGGCACCATCGACCGGGCCCACGAGCTAGCCAGGAACGGCCTGGACGAGGCGCGCCGGGCCATCGGCATGCTCCGCGACGACGAACTGCCCGGCCCTGACCGGCTGGCCGCGCTCACCGGATCCTTCCAGTCCGACACCGGCGTGCCCGCCCGGTTCAGCTCGTCGGGATCGCCCGGGGAGCTGGCCTCGGCGGTCAGGCTGGCGCTGTACCGGGTCACCCAGGAGGCCCTCACCAACGTGCGCAAGCACGCCCGCCCCACCCGCGTCGAGGTCACCCTGGAGTACCTCGCCGACGAGATAATCCTGACCATCGAGGACTTCTCCCTGCCCCCGGCCCCGCCCTCGACCACTCACCAGGGTGGCGGCTACGGACTGACCGGGATGCGGGAACGCGCCGAGCTACTGGGCGGCACCCTGGACGCAGGTCCCACCGATACCGGCTTCCTGGTCAAACTGCGGGTACCGACGGGAGACGGCTCATGAGCGAGAGGATCCGGGTACTGGCGGCGGACGATCAGCGGGTGGTGCGGGAGGGCCTGGCCATGCTGCTTGGCCTGCTGCCCGACGTGGAGGTGGCGGGCACCGCCGCGGACGGCGAGGAGGTGCTGGCCCTGGCGGCCGAACTGAAGCCCGACGTGATCCTGATGGACCTGCGGATGCCCCGGATGGACGGAGTGGAGGCCACCAGGCGGCTGCGCGAGCGCGACCCGGCCGTCAAAGTAGTGGTGCTGACCACCTACGCCGACGACCGCTCGGTCATCGACGCGCTGCGGGCCGGTGCCCTCGGCTACCTGACCAAGGACGCGGGCGCGGCCGAGATCCAGCAGGCCCTGCACCGGGTGGCCGGCGGCCAGGCCGCCCTCGACCCCGCCGTGCAACGTCACCTGGTCGAGGCGATAGCGGAAGGCCCAGTCGCCGAGCTGTCCTCGGGTCCGCTGCCCGACGGGCTGACCGCGCGGGAGGCCGAGGTGCTCACGCTGATCGCGGGGGGACTGTCCAATACCGAGATCGCCAAGCGCCTGGTGGTCAGCGAGGCCACGGTCAAGAGCCACGTCAACCACCTGCTGGCGAAGATCGGCGCGCGGGACCGCGCCCAGGCCGTCGGCTACGCGTACCGGCACGGACTCGCGCCCCGGTAGCATCGCTCGGGTGAAGACTTCAGCCAGCCTGGACAGCGACCAGGAGAGCGATGTGGATCGCGGGACGGACCTCGTCGTCGCGATCGACGGACCCTCGGGCGCGGGCAAGTCGAGCACCTCGCGCGGCGTGGCCAGCGCGCTCGGCCTGCGCTACCTGGACACCGGGTCGATGTACCGGGCGCTGACCTGGTGGCTGCTCGACCGCGGGGCCGCCACGACCGACGCCGGCGTGGTGGCCAGGCTGGCCGCCGAGCCGGTCATCGAGGTCAGTACCAACCCGGCCGTGCCGTGGACCAGGGTCGACGGCACCGACGTCTCCGAGGCGATCAGGACCCGCGCGGTCACCGACGCGGTCAGCGCGGTGGCGGCCGTGCCCCAGGTCCGCGCGCGCCTGATCGCGATGCAGCGGGAGATCATCGCCGCCGCCGGCGGGATCGTGGCCGAAGGCCGCGACATCGGGACCGTGGTCGCGCCGGACGCGCAGGTCAAGGTGTTCCTGACCGCCGACCGCGGGGCCCGGGCCGGCCGCCGGTCCGCCGAGGCCAGCTGGTCCACCCAGGCCGACCAGGATCGCCGCGACCGGCTGGACGCGGCGCAGAGCGCGAAGGCCGCCGATGCGGTCGTGGTCGATTCCACCGGGCTGGGGCTGGACGAGGTCATCGGCCTCATCGTCGGGCTGGTTCCGCAGGCCCTGCAGAAGAGCAGGTAACAATGACGAACGAGGCCCATCCCGCCTCCGGCCCCGTCCCGGTGGTGGCCGTCGTCGGCCGGCCCAACGTGGGCAAGTCGACGCTGGTGAACCGGATTCTCGGCAGTCGGCAGGCGGTCGTGGAAGACGTCCCCGGCGTGACCAGGGACCGGGTCACCTACGACGCGCTCTGGAACGGCCGGGCCTTCACGCTGGTCGACACCGGCGGCTGGGAGCCCTCGGTGGAGGGCACCGAGAGCCTGGCCGCCCGGGTCGCCGCCCAGGCCCGGGTGGCGGTCGACGCCGCCGACGCGGTGCTGTTCGTGGTGGACGCCACGGTCGGCGTGACCGACGCCGACGCGGCCATGGCCAGCGTGCTGCGCCGCTCGGGCAAGCCGGTCGTGGTCGCGGCCAACAAGGTCGACGACACCCGGGCCGAGCCCGATGTCGCGGCGCTGTGGTCGCTCGGCCTCGGCGAGCCCGCGCCGGTCAGCGCGCTGCACGGGCGGGGCAGCGGCGACCTGCTCGACCTGGTGCTCAACGCCCTCCCTGACACCCCCCAGTCCGCCGAGGCTGAAGGAGGACCGCGCCGGGTGGCGCTGCTCGGCCGTCCCAACGTCGGCAAGTCCAGCCTGCTGAACAAGCTGGCGGGCCACCAGCGCTCGCTGGTCGACTCGGTGGCCGGCACCACCAGGGACCCGGTGGACGAACTGGTGGAGCTCGGCGGCATCACCTGGCGGTTCGTGGACACCGCGGGCATCAGGCGGCGGTTCAAGGAGAACCAGGGCGCGGACTACTACGCGGCCCTGCGCACCGCGGGCGCCCTCGACCTGGCCGAGGTCGCCGTGGTCCTGATCGACGCGAGTGAGCCGCTGGCCGAGCAGGACCTGCGCATCGTGTCCATGGTCATCGAGGCGGGCCGGGCCCTGGTCATCGCCTACAACAAGTGGGACAAGGTCGACGAGGAACGGCAGCACTACCTGAACCGCGAGATCGAACGGCAGCTGTACAACGCCCGCTGGGCGCCCCGGGTGAACATCTCCGCCGCCACCGGGCGGCACATCGAGCGGCTGGTGCCCGCCCTGGAGACGGCGCTGGACGGATGGGAGACCCGGATCCCGACCGGCAGGCTCAACGCGTGGCTCACCGGCCTGGTCGCGGCGACCCCGCCGCCGGTGCGCGGCGGACGCCAGCCGAAGATCCTGTTCGCCACCCAGGCCGGGATACGACCGCCGCACTTCGTGCTGTTCGCGTCCGGCTTCCTCGAGGCCTCCTACCGCCGGTTCGTGGAACGGCGGCTGCGCGAGGAGTTCGGCTTCGAGGGCAGCCCGGTGCAGGTCTCCGTCCGCGTCCGCGCCAAGCGCGAGGGCTCAGGACGCCGCCCGGCGCGGGCTGGAAACAGGCGCTGAGGCGGTGAGCCCACCCGTTCGGTCCGATGATCTTCTCCGGGCCGACCGGCGGCACGTGTGGCACCCGTACGGGCCGATGCCGGGCCGGACCGAGCCCCTGGTGGTGGAGTCCGCGGCGGGCGTGCGCCTGCGGCTGGACTCGGGAGCCGAGCTCATCGACGGCATGTCGTCGTGGTGGGCGGCGATCCACGGCTACCGGCATCCCGTGCTCGACGCCGCGGCCGCCGGGCAGCTGGAGCGGATGAGCCACGTGATGTTCGGCGGGCTGACTCACGAGCCCGCGGTGCGGCTGTGCGAGCAGCTCGTCGCGCTGGCGCCGCCTGGGCTCGAGCACGTGTTCCTGTGCGACTCGGGCTCGGTTTCCGTCGAGGTGGCGGTCAAGATGTGCCTCCAGTACTGGCGCTCGGCCGGGCGCGCCGCCAAGCGGCGCCTGCTGACCTGGCGCGGCGGCTACCACGGGGACACGTTCATGGCCATGTCGGTGTGCGACCCCGAGGGCGGCATGCACGCGATGTGGGACGGGGTCCTGCCCCGCCAGCTGTTCGCCCCGGCGCCCCCGGCTGGCCCTTTTGATCCTGGCTATGCCGCCGCCCTGGCCGGGCTGATCGCCGGGCGCGCGGACGAACTGGCTGCGGTGATCGTGGAGCCGGTGGTCCAGGGCGCGGGCGGGATGCGCTTCCATGACCCCGGCTACCTGCGCGTCCTGCGCGAGGCCTGCACCGGCTGCGACGTGCTGCTTGTCTTCGACGAGATCGCCACCGGATTCGGCCGCACCGGCTCGCTGTTCGCCGCCGGGCACGCCGCGGTCAGCCCCGACGTGATGTGCGTGGGCAAGGCCCTGACCGGCGGGTACATGTCGCTGGCGGCGACGCTGTGTACCCCGGAGGTGGCCGCGGGCATCTCCCGCGGCTCGGTCCCCGTGCTGGCGCACGGGCCGACGTTCATGGGTAACCCGCTGGCCTGCGCGCTGGCCCTGGCGTCGCTGTCCGTGCTGTCCGACCCCGCGTGGTACCCGGGCGGCTGGCAGGCCTCGGTGGCGCGCCTGGCTGCCGGGCTCGAGGCCGGGCTGGCGCCGGCCCGCGGCCGTCCCGGGGTAGCCGACGTCCGGGTCCTCGGCGCGATCGGCGTGGTCCAGCTGACCCGCGAGGTCGACATCGCCGCGGCCACCGCCGCCGCGGTCGCCTCCGGCGTCTGGCTCCGTCCCTTCCGCGACCTCATCTACACCATGCCCCCCTACATCACCAGCGACGCCGACCTCGCCCAGATCACCCGCGCCATCCTCGCCGCCATCGACTCCCAGCCTTCTGCTCAGTACGTCACCATCTGCGGATGATTGCCACAACATGCACGTCCTGGGGTAGACATTGCAGCAACCATCACACAATTACGGGCACACGCACTCCATTTCGAATGCGAGCGGCGGTGGGATCGGCGTACCGCTAGCTACTTCAGCATCACAGGCCGTGGCCGGGAAGCGGTGGGACAGCGTCAGTTGCGCGTGGTTGCCGCGTAGCCCGGATCTTCCGTGCTGATCGCGCTTGGCCGTGGGATGGCGCTCGGCGGGCCCTATGCGTCCTTGGCCTAGAAGGCGAATGCCTCGGGGGGTGCGGCGGGAGAGGGGGCGGCGGTCGCGTCGGTCACCGGCTTGGCCCCGGCAGTGAAGCGGTCCAGGTCACGCCCGTCCACCACGCGCCCAGGCATCGGATCCCCGGCCGCCAGGCGGGTGAGCGCGCCGGCCGGCAGCGGTTCCGCGCTCGCCGCCAGCACCAGGTTGCCGAACCGCCGGCCGCGCAGCACCGCGGCGTCCGCGATCAGGCAGGCGTGCGGGAAAGCCGTCCGCGCGGTCGCGACCTGGGCCCGGGTGTGCGCCAGCGGCGCGCCGTCGGCTACGTTGGCCACGACCACGCCCGCGTCGCGCACCGCCCGCCGGGCCGCGGCCCAGAACTCCGCCGAGGTCAGATGGGCTGGGGTACGTCCCCCGTCGAACACGTCCGCGATGATCACGTCGAACGAGCCCGGCCGCAGCCGCTCAAGCTCGGCCCGGGCGTCACCGACGCGGATCCGGAGCCTGGGGTTCCGTGGCGGCAGCCGGAGCCGGATCAGGTCTACGAGCGCGGCGTCTAGCTCCACCGCCAGCTGCGGCGAGCCGGGCCGGGTGGCCGCCACGTAGCGGGCCAGCGTGAGCGCCCCGGCCCCCAGGTGCAGCACGCGCAGCGGCCGCCCGGCGGGCGCGGCCGCGTCGATCACGTGCCCGAGCCGCCTGACGTACTCGAAGTCCAGGTAGGCGGGGTCGTCCAGGTCTACGTGCGACTGCGGCACCCCGTCGATGAGCAGCATCCAGGCGTCCGGCCGGTCGGCGTCCCTGAGCAGCTCGGCTCGCTCCGTCCCTGCCGTTTCCCGGTGCCTCCCCATACCGGTCATTATCGGCGGTTCCCGGTCAGGGCCGGGATACCGGTTCGGTGAAACGGCCCGGATGTGCGACCCTGTGTACGTACTTCTCTGCCGCAGGAGGTCCGAATGGCCACGCAGCAAACCGGAGCCGAGGCGCCTGGAGCCTCTGAGGGCTCCGGCCCGGAGAGCACAGCCCAGGAGAGCGCAGCCCCCCAGGCGGCCGACGCCGCCGCGGAGCAGGCTTCAGCCAAGCCCGACCTTGACGAGACGAAGCGTAAGTTCCGCGAGGCGCTCGAGCGCAAGCGCGGAAACCACGCCAGCGCCCAGGGCGCCGATAACACCGGCAAGGTGCACGGCTCGCACGGGCCCGCCACCAGCCGCCGCTCCTTCCGCCGCAAGAGCGGCTGACGCCGGGGCGGTATCCCGCCGCGGCCCAGTGGCCCGCGCCATCCCGGCGTCCCGGGGCGCGGTGGCTCAGGCCGGGACGGCCCGCAGCCAGTTGCGGTCCTCGGTGAGGTAGCGGTCCAGGCGCAGCCCGGACGCGGCCAGCACCGCGGTCAGGTCGGCGTCGTCCAGGCGCCTGGCCGTGAACGTGTGCGTCCACATCCGGTCGTCGTCCACGTATTCCATCGTGGCCGAGACCAGGCCAGGGCCCGGGCGGGACACGTCACGCACCCGGATTATGATCCCGTCCCTGGTGCTCTCGGTCTCGGCCGCGGAGTCGAACCAGCCGGGCGGCTGCTGCTGGATGATCACGCTGCCGTCGTCGGCGACGTGGCGCAGGCAGGTGGCCAGCAACGCGTGCCTGACCGCGGCGTCGTCGGCGTTGATCAGGTGCGAGGCCAGCAGGACCACGTCGAAGCGGCGGCCGAGGGCCAGTTCCTCGATCCGGGCGTGCACGGTCTCGGCGCCGCGCACATGGGCCAGCATCTCCGGTGACTCGTCGACCGCGGTCACCGGGTGGCCGAGCGCCACCAGCGGATGGGTGACCCGCCCGGCTCCGCAGCCCAGCTCGAGGATGGACGCCCCGGCCGGGATCGCGTCATGCACGATCTCCGGCTCGCCCATGGCCGTCAGCCGCGCGTAGAAGTCCACCGCACAGCCGTCCGGCGTGATCACGCCGGGGCCCGTTCCTGGCGGGTTCTGGCGATCGGTCATGATCCCATTGTGCCGTGCCGCGCTGCCGGGGGAGGGGTCGGCGGTGGGGCAGGGATGGCGCGGTTCAGGCCGTGGCGGGCCGTACGGTCGCGGCCCAGAGCTGCGTCGGCCGGCTGTCAGGCCGGCCTGGCGGGCGGACGGTCCGGGTAGCAGCCCGCGGGTCGGCGGACTCAGGCGCTAGTTGCGGCCGGTCGGCCGCGGGAAGGTGGAACCAGACCGTGGTGCCGTCCGGATCCCTGAGGTATCCCCACTGGGCGGCGAGGTGCTGGACCAGGTACAGGCCGTGCCCGTCGGCGGCATAGAGGTCACCCTTGACGACCGGGGTGCCCGCGGCGCCGTCGTCGATGACCTCGACGAGCACGCCGCGCGGCACCTGGATGACCACGATGGTGACGGCGCCGTCGTCAACGCCTGACTTGGTGTGCTGGATGGCGTTGGTGACGATTTCCGACGTCAGTAAGGTGGCCACGTCGGTGTCCGCCCCGATCTGGTGCGAGCTGAGCGTCCGCGCGACGAATGCCCTGGCCGCGGCGACCTGCTCGGCGCGCCCGGGTATGCTCAGCGAGCCGAGGACGGTCGCGCGTGTCCCGCCGGCGGTCCCGCGAGATCGCTGTGAGCCCGGCCCATGCCGCGGACCGGGCCACGCTCGCCGGGAATTGCCTTCGGGCGTTTCCATGTTGGGTCCCTCCAAAATCGTGATCCACCTGCTCGCGACCGGTAGCGTGACGTCACATTAACTTCAAATGTCACATCCATGACACTGCCACCGTGATTCACTTAGTCGCTATAAACCTCAGCCGCACCGCTGGTCAGCTCGCCATCGGGACGCCGGGAAGGCGCACGTGATTTCCTCAAGGTTCACATTTGCACTATGTCCTAATTTGCGCCCTTGGGCCGGGGTGCGCTTACCGCTACCAGAACCGATGATGGGGGTGCCAGCCCACGCGGCGCAAGTGCGTGAAGGAAATTTCCTAGCTGAAATCCCGGATGGGATTTCATCCATGGCGTTAGTGCGGTATCGTACTGCTTGTCAGGGAGCAGGGGGAGTGGTCCGGTTACAGTCTGATGACCAGATTGGGTCGCGTCCGGTTTCCTCCGCGAACCCTCTGGCCGCAGACTCCCCGCATGCCTCATGAGGAGGCGAGCTTCTCGTGCCTCTTGGCCCTACCGTCCGCCGCCGCCGTCTCGGCGCCGAGCTCAGGCGCCTGCGCGAAGGACACTCGCTCAAGCTCGAGGAAGTAGCCGAGAAGCTCGGGCTAGCTCCGTCGACGCTGTCCCGCATCGAGACGGGCAAAGCCCCGACCAAGTCGGCCTACCTGACCGCCATGCTCGAGATGTACAAGGTGGAGGACCCGGGCGCGCGCAAGGTGCTCGTCGACATGGCCCGCGAGGGACACCGCAAGGGCTGGTGGTCGATTTACGACGACGTCCTGCCCTCGGGTTTCGACATCTACGTGGGTCTCGAAGCCGAGGCGTCCGGGCTGCGCAGCTACGAGTCGGACGTGATCCACGGGCTGCTGCAGACCACCGACTACGCCCTCACCGTGCTGCGCGAACTGCGGCCCAAGGACAGCGACGAGCAGATCCGCCGGGTGGTGGACCTGCGCATGCAGCGACAGCGGCTCCTTGACCAGGACCCGCCGCTCGAAGCCTGGATCATTCTCGACGAGAGCGCCATCAGGCGGAGCATCGGCGGTGCCGCGATCATGCGGCGCCAGCTCGAGCACCTGGTAGAGACCAGCCGGTGGCCCAACGTGACCGTGCAGATCCTGGCCTTCGAATCCGGTGCGCACGCCGGGCTAACCGGCCCGTTCGCCATTCTCGAGTTCCCGGAGCGGACCGATTCTGACGTCGCTTACACCGAGTCCCTGGGCGGCTTTATTTACCTGGAGAAAGACCGCGAAGTGCGGGCCTGCGCCGAGGCCTTCGACCGGATGCGGGCGGCGGCGCTTTCCCCGGTCGCCTCGGTCGAGCTGATCGAGCGAGTGCTGCGTGAGCTGCGCTGATTAGGACGTTCCTGGAACCGCACACAACCCAATGGAAGGAGAGGCGGATGGAAACCGACCTCACCGGTCTGCGCTGGTTCAAGAGCAGCGCAAGCAGCGCTGCTGGCTGCGTGGAAATTGCGCACCTCCCCGCGGGGGGAGTCGCGGTCCGCGATTCGAAGGACCGCAGCAAGACCCCCCATGTCTTCAACCGGCACGAATGGGAATGCTTCCTGATCGGCGCGAAGAACGGGGAATTCGACCTCCCGGTTACCTAGGCCTTTTCGTCTCCTGAGCGTCAGCGGGACGTGGCGGGCGGGGCACTACCCCATTCCGGCCCCTCCCGTCCCCACCGCGGCAGCCTGCGCGCACGGGCAGATGAACTGGGGGGAGGAGCGGAGGGCGGGGGGCCCCCCCGGCCCCCCCCCCCCCCAATGTGCCCCCCCGGGGGGGAAAGGCCCCGGCGAC
>Ga0335083_10006870_pt1 | contig 14103 bp, 11 predicted proteins | sample Lox_Sample_42_FD_206716 | JGI IMG/M metagenome (GOLD analysis project Ga0335083, IMG submission 206716) | Soil microbial communities from Loxahatchee National Wildlife Refuge, Florida, United States - Lox_Sample_4.2 | ecosystem: Environmental > Terrestrial > Soil > Wetlands | place: USA...
CCATCCAGCGGCACGCGATGGCTCGTGCCAGTCCCTGCTGCCCGTAGTTGCGCAGACCGGCCACGGTAAGCCACTGCAGCGGCGCCCAGCCATTCGGGGCGTCCCACTGCTGGCCTGTGTTCAGCGGTGTGGTCACGATTCCGCCAGCCTGCAGCAGACTGCCTGCGATCGCTTTGGCGACGGACCCGGCCTGGCTGGCCGAAGCGGCTGAGGCGAACAGCGGATAGACGGTCGCTGCAGAGAGCCGCGCGATGCGACTGGCGCGGGTCCACCGGTAGTCCAGATAGGTGCCGGAGGCCGGATCCCACAGATACCGGTCCATCGCTGCGCGCCGGGAGCGAGCCTCTCGTGCGAACGAGGCCGCGCATCGCCGGTCTCCCTTGCGCTGGCAGGCGGCCTCGATGGTCTTCTCGAGGCCATACAACAGGCTGTTGAGGTCGACCGGAATGATCTCGGTCGTGTCAATGGTCGCGAGGGTGTGCCCATCCTCGAACCAACGCGAGCTGAAGTCCCAGCCGCTCTCCGCGGCGGCGCGGATGTCCCGGTACAACTGCCGGGGCTCACGCCCACTCGTGCGGGCGAGTTCCACGTCCTGCCGGTATGACTCGGCCCGCGGCGTGTCAGCATCGTCCCAGTAACGATTCAGGACGGTTCCGTCCGCAAGGGCAACCACGCGGCCGCGACTCGATCCGCGCGCCAGACCCGTCGCGCCTTTCATCCAGAACGCGTGCTCGCGCAGCAGCTGCGGCAGATATTGCACGGAGCCACTCCCCAGCAGACCCACCATGGCGTAGAAGAACGGCGGCTGCGATCGACTTAGGTAATACGTGCGCGTGCCGTTGGGTACGTGCCCATAGGTATCGATGAGGTATGCGAAGTCGCCGGTCATGTCCTCGAGCAGGTCACGGCGCCCGCTCTCGGCGAGCCCGAGCATCGTGAAGTAGGAGTCCCAGTAGTACAGCTCGCGGAACCGGCCCCCGGGCACAACGTAAGGATGTGGCAGGGACAGCAGCGAGGAGTAGGGGGGTGCGGCCGGGGTGGAGCGGGTCAGCAGATTCCACAACCCATCGATGTGGGCAATGATGTCCTGGTGGCCGGACGGAAGCGCGACTGACGTCGGTTCTCCGGGAAGGGTGAAGTGGGACGCGACGAAGCGTTCCAGTTCCTCGGAGGTGCGCGGTTGCTGGTGGTGATAATCGGCGAGGATCGTGGCTGGCGCGCCATCGGGAATCGCGTCGACGAAGGTTTTGCCGTCCGGGAAGACTCGGGCGCCTTGCACCGCGGTGAACAGGTCGGCGAACAGAATGTCCGGCGGCTGTGAAGCGGGCGCAGGCCGGGAGACATCCGCGCGCGCCGCCACGACCGGCAGCAGCAGCGTGATCGTGAGAATCAGAGTGCGCCGCAAAGAGCGGCGCACCTGAGGAGCTTCACTGCGAGGAAATGAAGTCGGCTTCACGGCGAGCATGGGGTGCGTGACCTCCGCGATCGGCCACGCACCCCCCGCAGGCGTTGCCGTCAGAATTTGTACCGCATCTGGACCTGGACTTCCCGGCCGAAGATCGGCCGTGCCATCTCGAAGCTGTTGGCGATGCCCGAGCCCGAGCCGACTTCGATACGCGCGTTGCCCTCGGTCAGGCCGATCTGATTGGTCAGATTCGTGCCCTGCACGCGGATCTCGAAGTGACTGCCGATCTCGCCGACCACACCCGCGTCGAGCGTGTAGTAGCTCGGCAGCACCTGCTGGTTGGCGATGTCCGAGTAACGCAACCCGATATGCGAGTAGGTCGCGAAGACGCGTATGCCACCCCAGTCCGTCGGGACATCATACGAGGGTGTGAAGCGGAACTGCAGCCGCGGCTGACGTTGCAGCACCAGACCCGTGTAGTCGGCTCCGCCGGCGGTTGCTGAGGAGTACGACGTGTAGACCGCATGCTGCCAGTCGCCGCTCAGATCGAGACTCAGATGCGGGATGGGCTGCCAGCGACCCTCGGTCTGTACGCCATAGGCGGAGGCGCCATAGGTCGCCGTGACCTGCTGTCCGCCCGCCGTGAACTGCTGGAAGGGCACGCCGTAGAACGTCCGCCGGAATACATCCACGACTCCGTAGATCGTCTCGGTCTGGGCCCGGTAGCCGACTTCGTAGTTATGAATGGTCTGGGTCTGTGGCGTCCCGGAGCGCAGGTCATCGAATCCCGGGAAGTGCACACCGTAGTTGATGCGCCCGAACACGGCCATGTTCTGGCTGAGTTCGTAGTTGGCACCCACCGACCAGGAGCCCAGCGTGTGCTTGTACTCGGTGCATTCACCCGATCCGGACGTATCGCAGTTCACGCCCTGGTTGAACGTGCCGTTGGGGACGCTCACGCCCTTGTTGTAGAGATTCAGCGGATTGTTGTCGAGATCCATCGCCGAGTCGTTTTCGATGGTGCCATGGTCACGCTGCGTCTCTATGCGATAGCCCGCATCCAGCAGCCAGGGTCCCATGCGCCACTGGTCGGAGGCGAACAGCGCGGTATTGAACCCCGTCCAGTTCTCCACCAGGGCGAAGAAGGTCGAGCCGAGCAGGCCGGCGGAATTGGTGACGTTCACTCCGTTGTCGAGTGTCAGGTCGATGAGCTGCGCGTTCGGCGTGGCGGTCACCAGCTCGTTGTTGCCGAGCCACCAGTGGTCGTCCGAGGAGTACGCGGCCAGATAGCCGCCCACGGTGAGCGAATTGCCCTGGAACAGGTCGAACGTGAAGCGCAGGTCATCCGTGAACGACTGGATCTGTTTCTGCACGATCCAGAAGCCGAGCGAGGCGACATAGGCGCTCTGATCCACGGTCGCGCCCGTGCCCACCAGCTTGCCGATGCCGCTGCTGGCCGGGCCGGCCAGTCCCGTGATCGCCGTATTGCCGTTGACGGTGGTGATCTGGTCCTGGATGAAGGACCCGAGTGTCTGTGGCGCGAAGTTGTTGAACAGGCAGTAGCAGTCCACTTCGCCGGCGGTGTACATCATGCGGTTGGTGACCGCGATCTGGTCGGTGATCTGCAGGTCGAGGTTGCTGCCGAAGACGTGCAGGTCGGCGCCACGGCCGTTGGCCAGGTCGGCCGTCACCGGTGGGGAATTCGGCGCCTCCTGCACCGAGATGCCGCGCAGGCCGGAGCCTGCGAAGGTGCCGGTGTTGGGATTGAAGCCGGGGAAGGCGGAGACGCTCTGGCCGCTGCCCGTGCCGCTGACCGTCACCGGGACGTCGGTGATGAACAGGTTCTTGTCGTTGAGCACGCGCGCGAAGAACATCACCGTGCCGTTGTCCATCCTGTGCGCCAGTGTGGCGGTCAGCTGGCCGCCGTTGTCCGCCGGGAACTGCGAATCGCGTACGCCGTTGGAGTAACGGTAGAAGCCGCCGATGCTCATCGTCCAGCCTTCGGCGAGCGGTCCGCCGAAGAAGCCGTCGATGCGATACATCCCTTCGTCACCGTAGGTCAGGCCGATGTCGCCGTGCGCGGTGGTCGATCCCTGGCGCAGGATGAAGTTGGCGGTGGCTCCCATCTGTCCGTTGGAGAAGAGCACGCCCGGGCCGCCCTGCAGCACTTCCGCGCGCTCGACACTCTCGTCGATGCGGAACAGCGAGGAGTTGTCCATGAACGAGATGTTGCCGGACGACGGAAAGATGGGTGAGCCGTTGATGGAGTAGGTGACGTAAGGGGCATCGCCGCCGCCGGGAAATCCCGCCAGTTCGATGTTGGCGCCCGCCTCGCCACCGCTCGACTCGGCCCACACGCCCGGCACGATCTTCAGCAGGTCGGCCGCGCTGGAGGGCGCGGCATCGCGGATCTCCTCCAGGCTCGCGGTGGTGATGGAGAAGCTGGCGTCGAGTTTCTTCACGCCGCTGGAAGAGGGTGTGCCGGTCACGACGACTTCGGCGAGCGAGGCGGTGTCGGCGGTGCTGGCATCCGCTTCCGGTGCCGCCTGGCCGTGCACCGGACCAGCGGTCAGTGCAGCGCCGCTGAGCGCGAAGGCGCTGGCGAGCCGTGTCCAGAATCTGCGTTGATTCATGTTCTGATCCTCCTGAGGATGTGGGTCATTCCCGACGGGATCTCCTGCCGCGGCGGGTTTATCGGAAGGCGGCACGCTGCCATTGCCGGGCGAGCCGGGCGCGCTGATGGCGATCGTCCGATCGCTCACCGCCTTGAAAGTCAGTCGCGTGCCGTACAGCAGCTTCTGCAGCGCATCCAGCACGGTGTAGTCGCCGCGCACGGCGGCGGTCTGATCCTCGGCAACCAGCGCCGAGGAGAAGATCAGGGTGATGTCGGCCTGGCGCGCGAATTCGTTGAGGGCCGATGCGGCCGGCTGCGCGTCGATATCGAAGTGATGCATGCCGGAGTCCGCGTGCGCTGGCCGCGTGAGCGTGCCCAGAACCAGGCAGCAGGCGAGATGCAGCAGGCAGCGGCGTGCGACGGTGCGCCATCTCGGGGTACGACGATGGGTCGCCTTCGGATGGCCAGCCGCTACCGTTCCGCGCCGAGTCAACGCAGTTTTCATATCCCCCTCATCACCCCGCCGTGCGACCGAGCCGTGCCCGGCAAGGGTTGTTACTGAGAAAAGACGGGTGGTGGGCTAAAAACCGCCATCGCCGAAAGTCCCGGCTGGCGGTCGCGACGGGGATCGCGGGGCAGGATCAGTGCTGCGGATCGACGTATACGAGACCGTCGCTGGTATGGCGAATCGCCACCGGCAGCGCGGTCTGCAGAGCGTCGAAGAAGCCCTGCAGGTCGTCGGTCCGGAATCGGCCACCGACCCGTAGCGCTGCGATCCGTGGATCGCTCACGACGATGCGGGAGTCCGTGTAGCGCTCGATCTCGGCAACGGCCTGCGACAGTGGCTCCTCCTGGAACACGATGGCGCCCTGGCGCCAGGCCATCTGGTTGGCGAGTTCCGTGGCGCTGACCGGAATGACCGTCTCATCGCCGACCCCGATGGAGAGCCGCTGGCCCGCGCTGAGGGCCCGGCTCTTGAGGGTTCGCGCTTGCGACGGATCGGTGGCGGCATCGGGTGCGGCTGGACTCTGTACCTCCACTCGCCCTTCGGCCACGACCACATCCACATTCTGGCCGGCGCGCAACCGCACCGCAAAGGCAGTGCCCACGGCGCGCACGACGGTATCGCCGGCATGCACCAGGAATGGCCGGGAGCGATCGTGCGCAACCTCGAAATGGGCCTCACCCTTGCGCAGGTACACGTTGCGGATGCGACCCAGATTCGCTTCCACGATCGTGTTGGTGTTGAGAGTGACCACCGAGCCGTCGGCAAGAGTCACGAGGCGTTGCTGGCCCACCGCCGTGGCGATCGTCTGGACGGCAGCGCTCTGGCGCATCGATACCACACCCACGAGTGCCGCAACCAGAGTCGCGGCCACTGCCCCCCACCACAGGTTGCGACGCACGACACTGCGGCGTGAGGCGCCCGTAAAGGTCGCGATCTTCTCGTCCCGCTTGGCCTCGGCGAGATTGTCCAGTGCACCCCAGACCTTGCCGAAATCATCGAAACTGCGCCGATGGCGCGGGTCGCGCCGCAGCCAGGCCTCGAAGGCCTGACGATCCGCTGCGCTCAGCGCTTCGCCGTCCAGGCGCCAGGTCCAGGCCGCCGCCTCGTCGTCAATCTCAGCCTGCGTGCGCAGCTTGACGATTTCGCTCATGCACCCTCTCCGCCATCCCGTAACCTCCGTCCGCCCTCGGCCTGTATGGGTGCATCCAGCGAATCCAGCAGGCCCCGTTCGCGCAGGTAGTCCCTGCAACGCACCAGGCCCTTGGCCACATGTTTTTCGATCGTGCTGTGGGAGACTCCGAGGATCTCCGCAATCTCGCCGTGCGAGAGCTTGTACACCTTGCGCAGCACGAACACGCGCCGGCACAGCGGTGGCAGGCGCTCGACCGCGGCGCAGAACGACTCGAATGCACGGCGGCGATCGAGCTGTTCCTCGGGCGCCGCCTCCACACAGGAGACGTCCAGGCCGTCGAATTCCGCCACACTATCGGTGCTCTGGCTGTTCCGGCGCCGGGCGCGTTCCACGGCCAGGTTATGGGCAATGCGGAACAGCAGCGCCCGAGGGGATTCGACCGCGCGATAATCGGGGAGGGAGTAGACGCGCACGTAGGTCTCCTGCACGAGGTCTTCGATGTCCTCGCCGCCGGAGGTGAACTTGCGCAGATACCGGTGCAACGCGGCGCGGTGCCGGAATATCTGGTTCAGAAACCACTCATGTCGGGCGTCTGCCATGCTGGGTGCGCGCCGGGGGTCTGATCGCTCCCTTTGCGGTCAGTGTACTCCCTGCGGGCTCGAAGAGAAGCGGAGGCATCGATGACCTGGCGATCTGACTGTCTGGCTGCGATTGCGTTGGCAGGCGCAACCGCCATCGTCCCGATCCAGGCGTCTGCCACGCCGCCCACGGCGGCAACAGCAATCTACGCGGGTTTGACCGGCGAGATCCTGCTCGACAACGCACGTGTGCTGGTGCGCAGGTTCGTGATCCGGCCCGGCGAGTCGACAGGCATTCACTGGCACCATGGACATGAGCTGCTGGTGGTGATCAAGGGAGGCCTGCTCAGATCGCGCGACCGCGGTCGCGTCACGCTCTGGAAAGCCGGCAGCGTCTTCTGGCAGGACCCGTTCACCGCCTCGGACGAGGGCAGTACCAACATCGGACCGACGGATGTGATGCTGGTCTGGGTGACACTCAAGCCCGTCGCACCCTCCGCGGCAGGCGCGCCCGCCGTGGCGGATCCCGGCAGCCTGTATCTGGGTTATCCGAATGTTCCCGGCGAGGATCTGCTCGAGAACGAGGCGGTGATCGTGCAGCGCTTCGTGCTGCAGCCCGGTCAGTGGGAGGGTGTGCATGCGCACGTTCCCAACATGTTGTACATCTTCATTCATGGCAGCAAATGGGCCAGCCGCACCTACCGGCAACGGCGCTCGGCGCAGGGCGACTCCCCGGACGGCTCCGTGGGCTGGATGCCCACGATAGGCATCAGCGAGGGCCATGAGTCGGGAAACCTGAGCGCGACGCCCCAGGAAGTGGTCTGGGTCACGCTGAAACAGTGACGGCCGGAACGCGGATTGGACAATCGGGCCTCAAATCCGCACGATCCGACGTTGAAACGCCCCGTATCCGGGGCAGCGACGCGAGGCGACGATGCGGCAGTTCATGATCACGACGTTCCTGCTGCTTGCGGGTGCCGCCGGAAGTGCGCAGGCGCAGGGTTTCATCGAGAACAAGGACTACTACCCGGTGGTCCCGGCCCAGCACACCAACGTGGATCCCGGCAAGATCGAAGTGCTGGAGGTCTTCTCCTACGGCTGCCCGTTCTGTTCGCAGCTCAATCCCTTCATGAGAGAGTACCGGCGCACACTGCCGCCGAACGTGCAGCTGCTCTACCTGCCCGCGTCCTTCAATCCCGCCGAAGACTGGCCCATGTTCCAGCGGGCCGCCATCACCGCGCAGGTGCTGGGGATCTTCGACAAGACCCATGACGCTGTGTTTGATTCCGTGTGGAACGGCGGCGAGCTCGCCATCCTCGACCCGGCGACCAAAGGGATCAGGAGCAGGCTGCCCACGATCGAGGATGCAGCCCGTTTCTACGCGCGCGTCGGCGGTGTCCCGGCGGCCGAGTTCCTCGAAGTGGCGCACGGTTTCGCGGTGGACACGCGCATTCGCGCTGCCGAGAACCTGATCCTGGCCTATCACGTGGACAGCACCCCGACGATCATCGTGAACGGCAAGTACCGCATCACAGGGGTCTCGGCCGGCAACCTCGAGCGCATGATTGCCGTCACCCGTTGGCTGGTGGCGCAGGAGACCGCGGCGGCGGCCAAAGCGGCCACACCCGCGAAGACTGCGGCGCCGGCAAAGGCCTCGCCCGCGGCCGCCACGCCTGCCGCCAAGGGCACGCCCGCGGCGCCGAAGCATTAATTCCAGTGGGTGTGTATATTAAGGGTGACGCCCATGGTCACTCGCGGCACCACCCAGCAATCCAGCGCGCCCTATAACAGGCGCATCGTCCTCGATGTCATCCGGCGCCAGGGCACGGTGTCACGGCGCGAGATCGTCGATCTGGTGTCGCTGAGCCCGCAGACCGTCGCCAACATCACCAACGACCTGGAGACCATCGGGCTGATCGTCGCCAGGCGGTTGAGCGGTCCGAAGTCGCGCGGTCAGCCGCCGATTGCCTTCGAGCTCAATCCACGGGCGGGCAACTCCATCGGCATCAGCCTCGAGCCCGGGCGTGCCGCCGCCGCTCTGGTGAATCTCGTGGGGGACATCCTGGGGCGGCGCGAGCTCGAGGTGGACACCCACGATCCGCACCGGGTGTTGAAAGCCATGGTGGGGTTGATCCGTGAACTGCGGCGAGTTCCCGGCGCCTCCGCACGGGTGTGGGGTGTGGGCGTCGCGCTGCCGGGTCCGCTCAACAAGACCGACATCAGCTTCATCGGACCCACGACCCTGGAAGGCTGGACGGACCTGGGTGTGCTCGATGAGTTGCGGGACGCAACCCGTCTGCAGGTGTTCTACAGCGTCGACAGTGTCGCCGGCGCGCTCGGGGAGACCCTGTTCGGCGTGGCCAGATCGCTCGACAATTTCTTCTACATGCATTTCGGCGTGGGTCTGGGCGGGACGCTGGTGGTGAACCGCTCGGCCTATCGCGGCGCCAGCGGCAACGCGACCGAGATCGGACATATTCCCGTGGTTCCCGGCGGCAAGCCCTGCTACTGCGGCAACACCGGTTGCCTGGAACGCTACCTGTCGTTGCACTCGCTCGCCGAAGCCCTTGGGGTCGCGGACTCGCGCGACCGCGACACGCGCATCGTTGCGGAACTCGAACGCAACGGCGATCCCGCTCTCAAAGCCTGGTGCCGGGAGGCCGCGGACCGACTGCGGGATGCGGTGTGCCTGCTGGAAAACATGCTGGATCCGCGTGCCATCGTGATCGGCGGCTCGGCGCCCAAGCTGCTGGTCGAGAGGCTCGTGCAGCTTGCACAGCCGCTGCATCACTCGGTGCGGGGCGGGGTCGCACTGCCGGCCGAACGCATCCTGCTGTCGCAGCGGCAGGAAGACAGCTCCATCCTGGGAGCGGCGGTGCTGCCGATCTACGACCTGCTGGCGCCCCGCTTCGAGGTCCTGCAGCGCGACCGGCGCGCCGAAGCGGGCGTGGCGGGCCTGCTGGGGCAGCGGGCCACGACCGGTGCAGGCCGGCTGTAGAATACTTACAGCCATTAGATGTATTCATTGACAGTGCGCGCGAACGGCTCCTATAGTCGATCGATTGGGGGCGACCGGTACCGATCCATCGGTGCTGCGGATGTCGGCGTCCGCATGCCGCGCGCACCCGGCGTGTCGCTGGAGGCGAGATGAGGCGTTCCGGTCTGATAATCCTGTACATCATGGTGGTCTGGTTCGTGATCTCCTTCGTCACGAACCTGCTCGGTCCGCTGATGCCCATCCTCATCGGCGACTTCCATCTGAGCCTGGGACTCGCCGGCTTCCTGCCGTTCTCGTTCTTCCTCGCCTATGGACTGATATCCATTCCGGCCGGCGCGCTGGTCGAGGCGCGCGGGCCGCGCACCACGTTGCTGGCGGCTTTCTCGCTGAATCTCGCTGGCTGCGCGGCAATTTCGTTCCATCCCACCTACGCCCTCGTCATCACCGGACTGTTCGTGATCGGTCTGGGGATGGCCATGCTGCAAGTAGTCATCAACCCGCTGATGCGCACGACCGGCGGAGAAGCGCATTTCGCCTTCTTCTCCGTGATGGGTCAGCTCGTGTTCGGCTTCGCCTCCTACGTGAGCCCGCTGATCTTCGAGGCGATGATGCGCCAGCCCGCGGCCGCGCAGCAGCCGTTGATGTGGGTGAAGTTCTACTGGGCGTTCGTCGCGGTATTCGTGCTCCTGATCCTCACCACCCGCTGGCTGAGTCTGCCGCGCGTGGAGCTGACCGCCAGCGAGCGCTCCGGCGGGTTCCAGGTCTACAAACTCCTGATCGGCCAGCCGCGCGTGCAGCTGTTTTTCCTTGGGATCGTTGCCTACGTCGGCACCGAGCAGAGTCTTGCGAACTGGATGTCGGTGTTCCTGAGCACTTACCACCACTACTCGCCGACGCAGGAGGGTGCGCATGCGGTGGGTCTGTTCTGGGGCCTGATGTCGATCGGCTGCCTGCTGGGACTGGTGCTGCTCAAGCTGCTGGATTCCCGGATCGTGCTCGGCGCCTTCACGGTGCTCGCCCTGGTCTGCACGGGACTGGCGCTGTACGGACCGCCGGAGGTGTCGCTCGCGGCTTTTCCGGCCACCGGTTTCTTCCTCTCCGTGATGTTCTCGATCGTATTCTCGCTGGCGCTGAATTCATTGAGCGAACATCACGGCGCGTTCTCCGGAATCCTCTGCACGGGAATCCTCGGTGGTGCCGTGGTTCCCGAGCTGGTCGGCATACTCGGCGATCGCTTCGGGCTGCGCGTCGCGATGCTCACGGTATTCGTCACCCTCGGCTACATATTCAGCGTGTCCTTGTGGGCCCGTCCGCTGGTGCGCAACGAGACGGTGAGCCTCGCCGAGCTGGTGAGTCTGCGCGGGCGTCGTCGCGCCCACGATTGAATTTTTCCGGATGGGCGCCTCATAGTGCGCCGATCAGCGGCCTTACAGCCGCTCGCGTGTGGATTGCCAGGATGCGTTTGCCATGCTGACCCCCTTTCACGTCGCCGTTCAGGTCCGCGATATCGCCGAGGCGCGCCAGTTCTACGGCGAGCTGCTGGGGTGCCCGGAAGGGCGCAGCGCCAGTACCTGGGTGGATTTCAATCTGTTCGGCCATCAGTTCGTCTGCCATCTGAACGAGGAGCTCGGCCCCGAGGGCCGCATCGGCTCCCACCACAATCCCGTGGATGGCCAGGGCGTGCCGGTGCCGCACTTCGGTGTCGTGCTGGAAATGCCCCAGTGGGAAACGCTTGCCGCGCGGTTGAAGGAGCGTGGTGTGCGCTTCGTGATCGAACCCTACATCCGCTTCCGCGGCCAGGCGGGTGAGCAGGCCACCCTGTTCCTGCTGGACCCTTCCGGCAATGCGCTCGAATTCAAGGCCTTCCGCGACTTCGGGCAACTGTTCGCGCGCTGACGCCCGACTTAAGATGGCGTTCCGCCGCCAGCATCCGGCGGGTGAGGGGACTTCACGGTGAAAGCGGCTATTGCGATTGCGGGCTGGGTCGGTGCGGCGTTGATTCTGGGAGCGTACGCGCTCATCTCGGCGGGCAAACTCCAGCCGCGCTCCACGCTCTACCAGCTCATGAACATCGTGGGTGCCGCCGGGTTCATCATCAACAGCGGCTGGAACGGCGCGTATCCTTCGGCTGCGCTCAACGTCGTCTGGCTGATGATCGGATCCTACACGCTGATGCGACAGCGTCGTACGGGTGCCAACCAGGGAGGCTGACATGGCGCGACTCATCGATCTCAGTCACACCATCCATCACGGACTGATCACGTACAAGGGATTGCCGGCACCGCTGATCTGCGACTACCTGAGTCGTGAAGCATCCCGAGCCAACTACGCGGGCGGCGCCGAGTTCCAGATCGGACGCATCGACATGGTCGCCAACACCGGCACCTACATCGACTGCCCGTCGCATCGCTACGCCGACGGCAAGGATCTGGAAGGCGTGGATGTGGCGCAATTGGCCGATCTGCCGGCCGTCCTGGTCAGCATCGATCATCGTGAGCGACTCGAGGTTGACGCGCCCGATTTCGCGAAGGTTGCCGTGAGCGGGAAGGCTGTGCTGGTGCACACGGGCTGGAGCGAGCACTGGTCCACCGAGCGCTACTTCAGCAATCATCCGTTTCTGACGCGTCGCGCCGCCGAGAACCTGCGCGATGCCGGCGCACTGCTGGTCGGCATCGATTCGCACAACATCGACGACACCCGGACGAAGAACGACCGGCCGGTGCACAGTGTGCTGCTGCGGCAGGGAATCCTCATAGTCGAGCATCTGCGCGGTCTGGAACTGATCCCTCCCGGCGCCTTCCAGTTCAGCGCGGTACCGCCCAAGGTCAGGGGCATGGGGACCTTCCCCGTACGTGCTTTTGCGCGCGTGCCCTGAAGTCGCCCGGTGACGGGTGCGGCGGCGCCGGTTCTCGAGCCTAGGCGCGCCTTAACAACGGCGGCAGGTGCGAGTTCGTCCACCCGGTCGCGCCCTCGTATGCGTAGGCGAGCTGCAGGCACTCCATTTCGCAGTGGTTCGCAGCCACGATCTGGATACCCATGGGCAATCCCTGCGCGTTGAATCCGGCCGGCGCGGCCAGCGATGGGCAGCCCGACATCGTGATCAGGAAGGCGACCTTCATCCACTCGTGGTACGTCTGCATTGCGTGCCCGGCGATCTCACGGGGCCAGTGCATCGCGATGTCGAACGGGAAGACCTGCGCCGTCGGCACGATGAAATAGTCGTAGCGTCCGAAGAAGCGACGCACGGCCTGATACCAGTCACTCCGCACGACCGAGGCTGAGTAGATGTCCGCTGCGGAGAGCCTGAGTCCCGTCTCGATCTCGTAAATGGCTTCGGGCTTCAGGAGGGCGCGCTTGGATTCATCGTGGTAGAGCGGCAGCAGGGGTGCGCCCTGTGACCAACCGCGCAGCTTGATCTGCGCCTGCCAGACCGCCTCGAGATCGAAATCCGGGTGCGCCTCCTCGACGCTGCAGCCGAGGGATTCGAGGCTCTTGAGGGCCGTGGCGCACGTCTCCAGCACTCCAGGCTCGCAGGGCGTGAAGCCGCCGAAATCGCCGCTCCAGGCGATGCGCTTGCCCTTCATGTCCTTTTGCAGTAGCCGGCGGAATACGCTGCCATCACCGTCGAGCGACAACGGCGCACGCGGGTCGTAGCCCGCCTGCACCGACAGCAGCATGCTGAGGTCCGTCACGGTTCGCGCCATCGGACCCAACACACCCATGGTGGGAATCCACACATCGTGCGAGTCGGCAGGAATCAGCCCGGCGCTGGTGCGAAAGCCAAACACATTGTTCCAGCCGGCCGGGTTGCGCAGGCTGCCGCCGTAATCGGAGCCATCCGCCAGGGGGAGCATGCGCAGCGCCAAGGACACGGCGGCGCCGCCACTGCTGCCACCGGCGGACCGTGACTGGTCGAAGGCGTTGTGCGTGGCTCCGTAGACGGGGTTATAGGTATGCGAGCCGAAGCCGAACTCCGGCGCATTGGTCTTGCCGATGAGGATGGCGCCCGCCTTGCGCAACCGCTCGACCATCAGTCCATCGGCGGCCGGCACGAAGTCCTTGAACAGGGGTGAGCCCTGGGTGGAGCGGATGCCCTGGACCGGTTGCAAATCCTTGACCGCGTGCGGAAAACCGTGCAGCGGGCCGAGGGATTCCCCGCGAGCCAGCTGCGCGTCCCGTTCACCGGCCTGCGCCAGCAATGCGCCGCGATCCTGCAGCGCCACTATTGCGTTGACCTGTGGGTTGATCCTGTCGATATGATCCAGGTAGGCCGTCATCACCTCGACACAGGAGGCGCGCCGGGAGTGGATCGTGCTCGCCAGGGTGGTGGCGTCCATCATCACGATCTCGGTCGGATGTGCCGGTGCGCGCGTGGTCGCGCGAGCCGCGGGAACTGCGGCGCTGAGCGCCAGTGCCGGTGCCAGACCCAGGAGCGTGCGCCGCTGCACGTCGATTGCTTCGGAATTCCCGACTGGTAATGGCATACGGAACGGACTCCCCATTTCATTGTTGGCTGGCCGGACGCCGGGCCGCCTGTTATCGGGGAGCGATCTTAAGCGATTGGTCCGGCCGGGGTCAGCCGGTCAGCCAGTGCGAGCGGGCTATGTCCTGCAGGATGCTGTTTTCCTGAGTCGTCTCATCGAGACGCGATTTGACCACGTCGCCGATACTCACTATGCCGATCAGGCGTCCAAACCTGACTACCGGCACGTGGCGCGCGCGGCTGGCGGTCATCACTTCCATCACGGAGCGGACGGAATCATCCAGGGAGGCGATCGGACCGTCGGATCGCATGACGTTGCGCACGAGTTCCGTCATGAGGCGCTCGCCGCGCGAATCCAGCGAATGGATCACGTCGCGCTCGGAGA
>Ga0335083_10006871_pt1 | contig 14103 bp, 12 predicted proteins | sample Lox_Sample_42_FD_206716 | JGI IMG/M metagenome (GOLD analysis project Ga0335083, IMG submission 206716) | Soil microbial communities from Loxahatchee National Wildlife Refuge, Florida, United States - Lox_Sample_4.2 | ecosystem: Environmental > Terrestrial > Soil > Wetlands | place: USA...
AGTTCGAGGGAGGCAGTTGTGTCGCCGACTTCGTCACCAAGATCGTCGGAGATGCGGCAGTAGGCGTAGACGTTGAAGAAGTGCTGGCGCAGACGCTTGGGAAGAAACCAGCTTGCAACAGAGAAATTTTCGTAGTGCGTACGAGCCAGGCGGGCACAGTATTCGCGGGCTTCGGCGAGTGTTGGCGCCGAGGAGGGGATGGCGTAGGCGGCGGGCAGGCGGGACCAGCCGAGTTCGGCGGGGGACGTAATTTGGACGGCAGTTTGTGTCATTGCGGTACCGCGCATTTGTTCGCGCAACATTCAAAGAGCCAGAGCGCCAAGAGAATGCCTTTCTACACTCATCGCAGCACGGGCATTGCAGGGATCCTTCGACTGCGTAAATGGTTCGCTATCGCGAACCATTTACTTGCTCAGGATGACAAGGAACCTGGATGGCACGACTGAAATCGCGCTCGCCAGCCCGCCGTCGAATCAGTGGCCGGGGATGATTGCCGTCTTGATGTCGCCGCCGCGGTTCAGCATGTGTCGCAGAACCTGCTGCAGGCGCGACAATGGCGCCTCCCCGGTGATGTAGTCGGTGGGACGAATCTTCTTGGCCGCGATCAGTCCGAAGGCCCGGCGAACGGTTTCGGGAGTGTGATGGAACGTGGCCTTGAGGGTCATCTCGGAGTAGTGCAAGCGATTGGTGTCGAGTTGCACTTTGGTGCCGCTGGCGCAGCCGCCGAAGAAATTGACGGTGCCACCCTTGCGGACCATCTCGACGGCCCACTCCCACGCTTCGGGCCTGCCGACGGCCTCGATGACTACATCGCATCCGCGCTTCTGCGGAGAGAGCGCGCGAACGGCTTCGACCACATCCGTAACTTTTGTGATTTGTACGATCTCGTGCGCGCCCATGTGCTTGGCGGCCTCGACCTGGCCATCGCGCTTGACGACGGCGATTACGTTGCAGCCGATAGCGCGAGCGACCTGTACGAACATGAGTCCGATGGGTCCGCCGCCGAGGATGGCGACGGTGTCGCCGATCTCGACGCCAGTCTCGTGAAGGCCGCGGAGAACGCAGGCCAGAGGCTCGGTCATGGCGGCGTCTTCAAAGCTGACGTTGGGCGGAATGATCAGCATGTTGGCTTCAACAATGCGGCGAGGCACGCGAATGTATTCAGCGTAAGCGCCGTTGTTGAAGAGCAAGTCTTCGCAGAGATTTTCCTGGTGCTTGGAGCAGTAGAAACACATCTGGCACGGAGCGGAGTTGAGGGCGACGACGCGCATGCCCTTCTTAAAGCCGTTCACGCCGGCTCCGACTTCTTCGATAACGCCGGCCAGTTCGTGGCCGAAGAGCGCAGGGGGAACAATCATGCGGGCGTGGTAGCCGCGCTGGTAGACCTTCAGGTCAGTGCCACAGGTTAAGGCAACCTGTACCTTAACCAGAACCTCGCCGTCACCCACGCGAGGGATGGGAACCTTTTCAATTTTTAAATCTTCTTTGCCGTACAGGACGGCAGCAGTCATTTTTCCGTTCACTGCGAACTTCCTTCCCGTTCCTGCCTCGCCCAGCTACAGCCGGGCTGAATCAAAATCTTCATCGACGAAGGTTGCGGATGCGCCGCCAGATCCAAGGCTTGCGCGCTCTCAGTGAGCGGAAAGCGATGACTGACCAGACGCTCCAAATCCATCTCGCGGTTCATGACAAAGCGGACAGACTCCTCCTGCAAATCGACCGAGGCGCTATACGACCCGACCAGACTCTTCTCCTCGACACAGATCGCTGCAGGATCGATCACGGCTTCTCCATGCTGCGTTTGCGCAAAAAGCAATACCCGCCCCCCAGGACGGGCTGAATCCATCGCAATACGAATCAGGGAGTTGCCGCCGACCGCGAGAATTACCGCGTCGGCGCCACGTCCCTCCGTCAATTCGCGGACGCGCTCGACCACGTTTGCCCGCGAAGCATCAATTGAAAGTTCTAATCCGAAATATGATCCTATTCTAAGCCTCTCGGGATACAAATCGGAAGTAATTAAGACGGCCCCCTTCCGGCGGGCCAGGGTGCTGAGGATGAGGCCGATGGGGCCCTGGCCAATCACCAGAACTTTCTCGCCCCGATGAAGGTGGAGGGCCTCGATGCCCTTCATACAGGTATTGACCGGTTCGACGAAGCAGGCTTGCTCGAAGGAAACGTCATCTGGAATCCGGACGGTACCGTGTTCGACGATCCAATCCATGACGCGCACATATTCCGCGAAACCCCCGCCAGAAGGCTCGAATCCAGCGGTGCAGCCGACTTTCTTGTAGGTGGAGCACTGGGCGAATGTCTTGTTCTGGCAGTAGAAACACTGGCGGCAGGGAATGTGATGGAAGACCATGACGCGGTCGCCGGGGCGATAGTCGCGGACCTTTTCGCCGACAGCGGCGACGACGCCGGAGGTTTCGTGTCCAAAGATGCGGGGGGCGGAGTGGGAGCCTGTGGAAATCTTCTTGAGGTCGGTGCCGCAGACCCCGCAGGAGTGGACGCGGACGAGCATCTCGCCGGGTCCAATGGCGGGGACGGGCACGGTTTCGAGGCGGACGTCATTCAAGCCGCGGTAGACCGCAGCCTGCATTGTTGCTGGGATGGATTGCGGGAGGCTCTCGACCGCGGACGGTCCGGCAATGGCCATGGGAGCATTTTAGATGATCTTGGGGAGGAAATGGCTTCACGGGGTGGGAAGGTGCTGGGATGTTCAGAGCCGGGGATTTGAGGGCGACTCGGAGGCTAGTTTAGGTGCGGGAGGGGGGGCCAACGATTATTCAGTGTACGCAGCACCACAACCGCTGCAGGCTGCTCCGTTTTTGCCTTGCCACATTCGCCTAGTGTTACAGCGGTGACAAATGAGCAACTTATTTATGGACGCTCCGCACTTTTGACACGAGTATTTTGGCCTGCCGCCTCTCCCTGTTTTTTCGATGCGTTCACCGCATAGCGGGCATGCTGTTTGATCGTGTCTCATGGCTTCGGGGAATTTAAGCGCACTGTCGATTTTGCAGCACTGACTTGTAGGAAACGAGACGGCGACACTGCTGGGGCACTTGAATTCAAGTACTTCGGCGTTATCATTGAAGTGAACATGAACGACATCTCCCACGTACGCAGGGCGCTCATTTTCGTATGTCTCGCGGCGATCTTGTGTGCTGCACTGGTGCACGTAGGCACCAGCCTTCTAATACTCATCCTTACGCCGACATGGTTCTTCATCACGACGGTTGTTGGTCTTGCAATCGTCAGCGTTGCAGAACATCATAATACGCAGCCATTCCCAACTCTGCCCGTCTTTTCTCCCCGACCTCCGCCGATTCGCTAGCACCTCTGCACGTCTGACGCGATAGCACCGGCCTGATTCCCGCTTTGCCATTGTCGTGCGCGCGCAACTGCACGACAAACTACCTTTGAGGTGTGCACGCTATAGCCGACTCGGAGATTGATGGCACTGAAATCCATACTGCGCAAGATGCTTCTTGCCATTTTTCTTGGATTCGGCGCGACCTTGCGAATCTGCATGAGCAGAGAGGAAATCGAGGAGATTTTGTATTCAAGCAACCCGGCGAGGGTTGAGGCGACGATTCCCGAGGAGAAGGCCCCATTCCCACATCTGTAAGAACATTCTTTTGGGACGACTATTCCCTGCGTAGACTTTCCGGTGGAGCTAGCCTTTTTGTCCTCTCGTTGATAACTGAGGGCTTTGCATTTTGACTACTCTGCCTCAAGCCGCCGTCTCCTGTAAACATAGTAATCACGCTCAAGCGAGAAGTGTTTTGCAAGAGAGTTAAGTCCCAAAGTCGTGGCAGAATAGAGCCTGGTCGATTGCAGGAGTGGGCCTGCGTTTTGTCGCTGCTGCGCCTTCTGTTCGGTATTCGGCACAAGAGAGTCCTTGCAGGTCGCTAGAGTATCCGCATGCATAAGGTATTTCGTACATTTCTACTGGTGTTGTTGTCGGGGGGCCTTCTCGCTTGTGGGGGTGGAGGTGGGGTCGGAGGCGGTGGCGGCGACCCTGGGGTGCCGTGTGGCACGGAACAGGGGACGAACTGCTTCTCCTTGACCGTCGATGGCGCGGTCCGCACCTATGCGCTGCATGTGCCATCTACCTTTCAGAAGAGTAGTGGAGCGCTCGTCATCGTTCTGCATGGATCTGGTGGCAGCGGATTAAAAGTGGAAGGCAACACCGGGTTCAGCACGTTGGCGGATCAAGACGGATTTGCGGTGGCGTATCCGGACGGCCTCGTCAACCCCGGCATCAGCCAAACGGACTGGGCGTACTTCTTCAACGACTTTACCGACGATGTTGGCTTTCTGCGCCAATTGATCGATACGCTGCAGGCGAATCTGGGGCCCGATCCGAAGAGAATTTATGTGACGGGCTTCTCAGCCGGCGCGTTGATGTCGCATCGGCTGGGCGTGCAGGCCTCCGATCTTGTGGCGGCGATCGGGTCCGTGGAAGGAACGCTTTCTTCGAGTACGACCCCGCAAACGGTGCCTGCCGCGCTTGGTCCAGTCTCGGTGATCGCCCTTCACGGAGATCAGGACCCGACAGTGCGTTATTGCGGCAGTCAAACCGATGCCTCGCAGGAAGAGACGTTTAACTATTGGAGTGGAAGTTCGGCGAACAGCTGTTCAAGTTTTGATACATCCTCCGCATTATGCGACGCGCAGGGAAACATCACTGCGGCGGTCGAGAAAGATGCCACAAGTTGCAAGGGAAACACGGAAGTAAAGATCTACAAGCTGATCGGAGGAGTGCACGAATGGTATAGCAACCCGATGAACGTTTCCGGCCAGGTGCCTTTTAATCCGGACTTCGATTCGAATACAGGAATCACGACGTCCGATATTGTGTGGAAGTTTTTTGCGGCGCATCCGAAACCGTAAGGCATTCACCACGAAGGACACGAAGGGACACGAAGGAGGACGAAGGAGGGCGAGTGGTGGGATTCGCTGAGGAGATCCTTGGATTCGCCTGAAAAGCGGCTCCTGTCAGGATGACGCCGGGGTTTTTCGTGCTATGCTGCGGCAAAGTTTCGCAAATCGTTTCGCGTACGGGATAACTTGTGCTTACTGAGATGCGGCTCGAGAACTACGCAGTGATCGACAACCTGGTCGTGGAGTTTGGGCACGGGCTGAACTTGCTGACGGGCGAGACGGGAGCGGGGAAGTCGATTCTGGTCGACGCGCTGGCGCTGCTGCTGGGCGACAAGGCTTCGAGCGATGTCATTCGGGCGGGAACGGAGCGAGCGGTCGTGGCTGCTGTCTTCGAGGCGGAAGGCGCAACGGAAAAGGCGCTCGGTAAGGTTCTGGAGACGAACGGGCTGGATGAGTCCGACGACGGGTCTTTGATTTTGCGACGGGAAATTGCGGCCGGAGGCAAGGGGAGGGTGTTCGTCAACAATCAACCGGCTACAGTGGCCGTGCTGCGGCAACTCGCGCCACACCTGGCCACCATCCACGCACAAAACGAGTCGATTCTTCTGTTTGATGGTCCGGCACGGTTGGAACTTTTGGACACGTTCGCGGGCAGCGCGCTCGATCCGGTGGAAACGGCATTTGCCGCATGGAAGGATATTCGCGCGCGCATTGAAGAATTGGAACATGGAGAGCAGGACCGGTTGCGGCTGGTGGATCTTTGGATCTTTCAGAAGCGGGAGATTGAGGAAGGGCATCCGCAGAGCGGGGAAGATGAGCGGCTGGAGGGCGAGAAACGCGTCCTCGCCAACGCGGAGAAAATCTACAACGCGGCGATGAATGCGTTTGATTTGCTTTACGAAGGCAATGGATCGACGGCGTCGTCGCTGCGGGCGGCGCAGAAGCAGGTCGAAGAACTGACTCGGTACGAACCGAAATTTCAGGAGGCGTTGGCGGCGCTGGAGACGGCGCGCATCAGCGTCGAAGACGTCGGCGCGACCGTGCGCGATTATGCGGGAGGGATTCACGCGTCGCCGGAACATCTGGCGCAGGTGGAGGACCGGTTGGCGCTGCTGGACCGGTTGAAGCGCAAGTATGGTCCGACGCTCGATGAAGTGATCGCGTTTGGGGCGGATGTTACGCGCAAACTTGCAGAGGTCGAGAACAAGGACGAGATCCTGACAAAGTTGCGGAACGAGTTAGCGGCGGCTGCGAGCGAGTATCTGCGCGCGGCGCGGGCGCTGGCCAAAAAACGGGCGGAGGCGGCTCGACGGCTAGAGAAGTTGGTTGAGGCGGAGATCAATGATCTGGCGATGAAGTCGGTGTTCCGCATCGAAATCACGACATCAGAGGAAGAAGGGAACTGGACGGCGTCGGGAATTGACCAAGTCGTGTATATGATCTCGACCAACCCGGGCGAGCCGTTGCGGCAGTTGGAGCACATTGCGTCGGGCGGAGAGTTGTCGAGGGTCATGCTGGCACTAAAGGTGAGCGTGGAGGCAGGGAAATCTCCACCGCTCGCGCAAAAGGCACGAGAGAGATTGGGCCATCCGGGCGGTGACAAAATCCCCACTTCTCGCAAAGAACGCGAGAAATGGGGCACCCAGAGGACTTTGGTGTTTGATGAGATCGATACCGGCATTGGCGGACGGGCAGCGGAGAGTGTGGGGAAGAAACTGAAGTCGCTGGCCAGATCGAACCAAGTTTTGTGTGTGACGCATCTGCCGCAGATTGCGACGTTTGGCGATCATCACTACGTCATTGAAAAGAAGGAATCGGGCGGGCGCACTCGGACCGCGATCCGGAGAGTCGTGGGCGAAGAGCGCACCGAGGAAGTGGCGCGGATGTTAAGTGGGGCGAAGCTGACGGAGACGTCGCGGAAGCACGCGGAGCAGATGATTAGGGCTAACGGCTGAGGATGCGGATGTCTTCAGCGCGGCTCTCGGCCAAAGTGGTCTTCGCGGAGCCGTCGGCGATCTTGATGGAGAAGTTGACGGTGATCTTGGCTTTCGATTCGGCCGGTTGACCGTTCTGCAGAATCGGCTTGAAGCGCCACTCGCGCACAGCCTGGCGTGCCGCCGTGGTCAGAATGGCCGGGCCGCTGAGTACGCGAAGATCCTGAATGAAGCCGTCGGTTCCGATCACAGCCTGCAACACAACTGATCCCTGGACATTCATGTGCTGCGCCAGCAGCGGGTAGGCGGGCTGGGCCGCAACCGCGTCGGCTGCCATACGCTCGCGCTCGGCGGCGCTGGTGACAACTTCGATGCTGGGGACGGCTGGCTGCTTCGACGCCGATGCTGTGTTCGGAATTTCAACCTTGGTTGCGTTGCTGCCGGGATGAAGTGTGCGGTGGCTGTCGCCAGCGACGACTTCGACGTCCAGCGGAGGCAGCGCGGTGCGGGTTGTCGTAACTCCTGGTGCGTCTTCGGGTTTCGGCTCAACGGAATTCTTTGCGGATGCGACCTGCTTCCTGGCGGGAGCCGGAGTTGCGTGGGTCGGAATCGCCGCGGATGTCGGCTTTGCGGCCGTCTGGCGCGCGACTTCAGGGCCTACGAGGTCGGAATCCTGCGACTCTGTTGTTCCGAACCAGAACTGGCGGTCTTTTACGATGACGCCGGCAAGCGCGACGAGCAGGAGGACCAAGGCGAGCCGCAGCCGGCGAGGCTGCTTGCTCTCCCGAGTGGTTCCGGCTACCGGTTGTTGTTTCAGCTCTAGCATTGTCGGAGTTCGCGGTCTTGGGGTCGCGCGATTGACGCTGATAGCTTGCGTCACGTCATTGTTATTAGCAATGGCACGGCGAGGGGGGAGGGGGGCACGAGAGGGCCATATTTGCGAAACGCTTGGTGATTGGAGGATGCTGCGCGTGTGATTTCTATCACTGCCGGGTGGGCGGGGATGCCATATATCCAGTGGGATGAGCACACAGAAGCAGCAGAACCGCGCGGCGTGGCTGCAAGGACCTTCCTTTCAATGCGATGTGGAACCGGCTAAGGGGCATAATGCCTGGCGGCTCGTGCTGTTGGGAGCGCCCGGCGTCGGAAAGGGCACCCAGGCTGAGCTGCTGAAGCGGCGCACGCACGCCTGCCACCTATCTACGGGGGACGTTTTCCGGGCGGCAAACAGCCGGCCCGACTGCGAGCAGAGTCCGGCCATGAGGGAGGCCTTGGGATACATGCGGCGCGGGGCGCTGGTGCCGGATTTCACGGTTTGGGAGATGGTGCGCGAGCGGAGAGAATGCCTTCACTGCGGAGGAGGATTCATTCTGGACGGTTTTCCGCGCACACTGGGCCAGGCTCAATCGTTAAAAGAGTTGATGGATAGCGAAGGGCTGGCGCTAACCGCTGTGGTGGACTATGAACTACCCGTGAGCGCCATCGTGGCGCGGCTCGGTGGGCGGCGCACCTGCGAGCAGTGTAAGGCGGTGTACCACGTGACGGACCGGCCTCCGAAGGTTGAGGGGCGCTGCGATCGCTGTGACGGGAATCTGTTCCAGCGGGAAGATGACTGTCCTGAATCGATCAAGGTGCGGCTGGAGGCATACGATCGCTGCACCGCGCCGCTGATTGAGTTCTATCGAGAGTTGGGGCTGCTGGTACAAGTAGCGGCTACGGGCTCCCCAGAAGAGATTTGTGACCGATCTGTGGCGGCGCTTGAGTCACGGCGTGCTGAAGGAATCTCGTAGGCGTTTTCCATTCAGGGGCTCGTTTTCCCCTCTCGCTGCTAATCCCCGCGCTTTCTGTGAGTTACGTTGACCATCACGGCACTTTCCGGTAGTTTTATAGTATCGCCACAATGGGGATCGTGTACTCTGAAGGTACGGATTTTGTGGGCGATACTGCATCTAAACAGATTGAGTTAGATTCCTCGCGTCGGTCGTGATGACAAGGGAAGCAGGTTGCTCACCGGGCGTTCCGCCCGGTTCGGAATGACAAGAATAATTTGCGGAATGACAAGAGAGTTTTCCGGAATGACAAGAAGGCTTAATGACAAGAAGGCTTAAGGAGCGGCATACATCGTGGCTGGCACTCTAGCGAAGACTGACGGAAAGACCTTACTGTTGCTGAAGCCTCGGGGATTCTGCGCGGGTGTGGTGCGTGCGATCGATGTGGTCCGCATTGCACTGGAGGCTTTTGGGCCGCCGATTTATGTGCGCAAGGAAATTGTGCACAACAGCTTTGTGGTCGAGGAGCTGCGCGGGAAGGGCGCGATTTTCGTCGACAGCGAGGATGAGGTTCCAAATGGCGAGCGCGTAATTTATAGCGCGCACGGAGTTTCGCCGGAGGTGCGCGAACACAGCGCCCGGCGCGGGTTGCGCGTGATTGACGCGACGTGTCCACTTGTGACCAAGGTCCACGTGGAAGCCGTGAAGTTTGCCAAGGAAGGGTATTCGTTGATTCTGATCGGGCACAAGGATCACGACGAAGTCATTGGGACACTAGGCGAAGCGCCGCTGGTGACGCAGGTGGTTGGATCGCCGGAACAGGTCGCAACGCTGGCCGTGCCGGACCCGGACCGCGTGGCTTATCTGACGCAGACGACTTTGAGCCTGGACGAGACGAAAGACATTATCGCGGCGCTGAAGGAGAAGTTTCCGAACATTAAGGGACCGGCGGCGCAGGACATCTGCTATGCGACAGAGAACCGGCAGGTTGCGGTGAAGCAGGTTGCGTCGGAAGCGGATTTGCTGCTCGTTGTCGGGTCAGAGAATAGTTCGAACTCGAACCGACTGGTGGAAGTCGCGCGCAACCTGGGCACGAATGCGCACCTTATCGATAGCTGCAACGACATCGAGGCGGAATGGTTAAAGGGCGCGAAGACGATTGCGCTGACAGCGGGCGCGTCGGCGCCGGAACATCTCGTGGAAGAAACGGTGACGTTCCTGCGAAATAAGGGATTCAGCAATATGCAGGAACTGGAAGTTATGCCGGAAAACGTGCGCTTCGGGCTTCCACCGGAAATTGTTGAAGCGATCGCGGCGGCTCCGGCCAGCGCGAGCGCCGACTAAGGGCCTTGCATCGGGCGAGACGCCCCATGACAGCCGCCGGGACGACGGCGTTACATTTGGAGACGCAAATTGATGGATAACTCCCCCGACTCTCATATAGCTTCGCCACCGCTCCGTTCGAACCCACTTCTCCGCTTCGGCAAAATTGAGGAACTGGCTAGCCACGTCGGGACCGCGGTTGCGGCTGCACGGGATTTTCTATTCTCGCAGCAGCACGAAGAAGGATATTGGTGCGGCGAACTCGAAGCTGACACGACGCTCGAGTCGGATTACATCCTGCTACACACGCTGCTGGGCACAGGGAATCAGGAACGCTTTCAAAAGGCCGCCAACTGGATTCTCCGCCACCAGAATGAAGACGGCGGGTGGGGCATCTATGCGGCTGGCCCGTCGAATATCAGTGCTTCGGTGAAGGCATATTTTGGTCTGAAACTCGCGGGGTATGCGGCGGACAATCCTGCTCTGCAACACGCGCGCAAGAAAATCCTCGAGATGGGCGGCGTCACCGAAGTCAACACATTCACCAAGATCTATCTGTGCTTCTTTGGGCAGTACGACTACGACGCTGTGCCGGCCATTCCGCCGGAGATCGTGCTGTTTCCGAACTGGTTCTGGTTCAACATCTACGAAATCTCTTCGTGGTCGCGGGCGATCCTGGTGCCGCTGTCGATCTGCTATGCGAAGAAACCGTTCAAGAAGGTTCCGCGTGAGATGGGGGTGGAGGAATTGTTCGTCGGCGGGATGCAGAAGTCGCGGATGCACCTGCATTGGGCGAAGAAGCTGATCTCGTGGCGTAATTTCTTTCTCGTGTTCGATCGCATGACGCACTGGTTTGAACGGGTGCATGTGCGTCCGCTGCGATCGATCGCCTTGAAGAGCGCGGAGAAGTGGATGCTGGCGCGCTTCGAGATGACGGACGGGCTGGGGGCGATTTATCCGTCGATCATGAACTCGATTATCGCCCTGCGCTGCCTGGGATATTCGCTGGACGATCCGCAGGTCATTCGAGCGATGGATGAGTTTGAGAAGTTGGGTATCGAAGAAGAGGATACGTTCCGCATGCAGCCTTGCATGTCCCCCGTATGGGACACGGCATATGCGCTCTTCGCGCTGGGCGAGGCGGGGGTGCCGGCGGATGATCCGCGGATCGTGAAGAGCGCGGACTGGATTTTGCAGAAGCAAGTGCGGACTGTGGGCGACTGGAAGGTGAAAAATCCGAAGGGGCAGCCGGGTGGATGGTACTTCGAGTTTAACAATGAGTTTTATCCGGATGTCGATGATAGCGCGATGGTTTGTCTTGGGCTGAGCCGCGTGGAACATCCCAACGGCCGCTACCAGCGAGAGTCAGTGCAACGGGCGATTGACTGGATCTTCTCAATGCAGTGCAAAAACGGAGGCTGGGCGTCGTTCGACAAAGACAACGACAAGATGGTGTTCGAACATATCCCGTTCGCGGATCACAACGCGATGCTTGATCCGGCGACGGTCGATATTACAGGGCGCATTCTCGAGATGCTCGCGACCTATGGATACGACAAGAATCATCCGGCAGTGAAGCGGGCAATTCAGTTTATCCGCGATGAGCAGGAGCCGGACGGAAGTTGGTTCGGACGCTGGGGTGTGAACTACATCTACGGCACAGCGCTGGTGCTGCGCGGGCTCGAAGCCATTGGAATGGACCTTCACGAACCCTGCGTGCAGCAGGGCGCGGAGTGGTTGCGCATGGTCCAGAATGCTGATGGCGGATGGGGCGAGACCGTGGGGTCTTACGACGATCCGAGCTTGCGCGGGCAGGGTGAGAGCACACCTTCGCAGACCGCGTGGGCGATTTTAGGATTGCTGGCGGCCAATGACATTCGCAGTGACTCAGTGGCGCGCGGCATTGCTTACTTGCTGCGCACGCAGAGAACCGACGGATCGTGGGATGAGCCGTTCTTTACGGGCACTGGATTCCCGCGCGTGTTTTATCTGATGTACCACCTCTACCGGGATTACTTCCCGCTGCTCGCGCTGACCACGTACGCGAAAATCATGGAGAAGGCAGCCAGCTAGGCCGCGGTTCCGGCCATTTCGCCGTGGTGGCCGATCGCAGAGTACACGCGACAGAAGCCGGTGTGTGAAACGGGGATTTATCGACAACTAGGGTTCCTTGCAGGTAAGAATCCTCGGGACCTTTAGGACACGCATCGTTTCTTCAGACCACCAAGTCATCGAATAACATGCCGATGGTCGATAACTTCCGTCGGAGTAGTTATAGACTAGCAGGGTTCTTTCAGTTGCAGATCCATGACTACCGAGGACGATGTCACGGAATCCATTGCTTGAACTGGCCAAGACCCTCAAGACCTGGACGCCACCTCCCCACTTCCCCTCTGTGCTGTCCAACAATAGCTTGTAACCTTGCGGGATCGATTGGAACACCCAGAGGATGCAGTTGCCCGTTGCGCTACAGGGGCCAAGACCGTTCGACTGTGCGACGATTTCCTTGGTGCCGTCGCCAATTAGGTCAATAAACTCGATCCGGGTATCAGCCGCGAAACACTGGAGTTCGGTGGTGTCCTCAAAGGTTTCATGTCTGAGTTGCGCGACGATGATTTTCACCAAGGCGTTTCTCTGCTCGGTACTCAACTCGTGCGACGTCTTGATCGTATGTCTGTAGTCGAGTTCGTGCGCCTGTCGCTCACTCCACCGGAAATTCTTTGGTGCGCTGTCCATTAACGGTACGCTCTGCGGAATGCCGGTTGCAGTAAGCGTAAAGATCAACAACGCTCTAAGCGTGGTTTTCATTTTTACGAATTCTAACGCTAAGCGGGAGAAATTAGCGTGATTGCCGTTGTAACCACGTGTTCACCCTTAGAACCCCGACGAGCCCAGGCTAAAGGTTGCCGGTTGCTGCCTTTTCCGCCCAGCTCGTTTATGCATCGATCTGACCAGCCTCTGCTTTAAACTGAGAACACCTTGAAAGCTTTCGTCACAGGCGCAACCGGATTTCTAGGCTCGCACGTCGCGCGTGTTCTTGCCGACCAGGGAGCGGAACTGCGGCTGCTTGTCCGGCCTACGAGCAATCTGAAAAATCTTGAGGGACTGAAGGCGGAGACCGCTACGGGCGACCTGCGCGACGCTGCGTCGCTCGAAAAGGCGATGGCCGGCTGCGACACGGTGTTTCACGTAGCGGCTGACTACCGGCTCTGGGTGCGGGATCCGGAGGAGATGTACAGGTCTAACGTCGGCGGCACACGCGCGATTTTGGACGCGGCTCGCAAGGTCGGCGTCCAGCGCGTTGTTTACACCTCGAGCGTGGCGACGATGGGATTCACCAATAATGGACATCCCGCGGACGAAGACTCCCCGGTTGCGCTCGCAAATATGATTGGCCACTACAAGCGATCGAAATTCATGGCAGAACAGATTGCTTTGGAGGCTGGGCGCAGCGGGATGCATGTGGTGACGGTGAATCCGACGACTCCGGTCGGCGAGCAGGATGTGAAGCCGACGCCCACGGGGCGGATCGTCCTCGACTTTCTGAAGCGCAAGTTTCCGGCTTATGTGGAGACTGGATTGAACCTGGTGGACGTGCGCGAGTGCGCGCGTGGGCACGTGGAGGCTTTGGAAAAAGGGAGGCCGGGACATCGGTATATTCTGGGTGGAGAAAATCTGACGCTGAAACAGATTCTCGACAAGCTCGGTAAAATCACAGGGCTGCCTTCGCCAAAAATTAAATTGCCGTACGTATTCGCCTTCGCGACGGGCGTGGTCGATGAGATGTTCACGGGACGCTTGCTGAAGGGGGAACCGCGCGCGACCATCGATACCGTGCGCATGGGCAGCAAGAAAATGTTTGCCAGTTCGGATAAAGCTGAGCGCGAACTGGGATGGAAGATTGTACCCGTGGACGGCGCACTACGGAGAGCGGTTGAGTGGTTTCAGGGAAACGGATATGTCTAAGATCGCCATCGTCGCTGCGATGGAGCGCGAGGTCCGGCCGCTGGTGAAGGGATGGAATACCTGCGAGAAAGAATATGGTGGGCGGCGGTTTCGATTTTTCGAGAAAGACGATGCGGTGCTCGTCTGTGGCGGAATTGGAGCCGAGGCGGCACGGCGTGCGGCGGAGGCGACCATAGAGCTGTACTCGCCGGGTGTCATCTATTCCGCCGGATTTGCAG
>Ga0335083_10006872_pt1 | contig 14102 bp, 13 predicted proteins | sample Lox_Sample_42_FD_206716 | JGI IMG/M metagenome (GOLD analysis project Ga0335083, IMG submission 206716) | Soil microbial communities from Loxahatchee National Wildlife Refuge, Florida, United States - Lox_Sample_4.2 | ecosystem: Environmental > Terrestrial > Soil > Wetlands | place: USA...
CAGCCCTTTGGGAAAGGCAAATTCTACGAGTGACCTTTCACGCGGGGTAAGCCATTTCCATAATCGCTTTTCAAACCATCCCACGGCCTGTTTCGGTTCGAGAAATTGACGTGATTGGATTATATCTTCAATGGCGGTGATGCCCGCACGCGACGGCTGGTTCGGATCATCAGCTTTTACTCCGGGAATTTGATCGCGCACCTCAGGTATCGCGTGTTCTTTAAATTTCAAGCGGCTTTGCAAAAGCTGGAGTGAGTTTCGGACGGAGAGAATGACCAGGGCGATGGGAACAATTAGAATTGCTTCCAGCCGATTTGCCTCCGGCAGAAATAATTGAAACAAAGAGGGTGCCCATCCCGTGGGCGATATGAGATTGAGAACCGGAGCGATGCCGTCAAAGAAATTCAGGACGGCTCGGCCAAACACACTATGACCAGCGAATAAGGCGAATCCGAAAATAAAAAAAACACCGGTTATCCTTTGATAGGGCAAATGCGGTAAACGCGCGGCACAAAACGCGGCCAAAGCCAGCAACATTACCCAAGACAATGCCGCACAAGCACCTGCCATGACCGATTGGGCCAGGGAAAACTGCAGGGATGCGGCAAGCGCGATAAAGCCGGCCGCGATATCGAAGATGGAAAACAATGCATGCCTGAAGAAGAATTTTTGTAATTCCCAACGAAATATTTTTGCTTCAGAGATGGGCATCAAAGCCAGGGCCGGCAGGTCACCTGCGCGAAATAGCATCGTTAACAAGCTCTGTGCAAAAATAGACAAACTCAAAAGCATTAACAAATTAATGATGGCCAGCCCCGACGCGGGATGGCCGGTTTCCCTGGCAATAACCCAGACAAAAAGGCCAATAACAAAAGACCATACAGGCCGGAATAACCAGTTAATCCGGGAACGCTTGCGAAAAGCCTTTTTTGCCTTACGATATTCCCGTTTTAATTCAGGGGAACCCCGGATCTGACTCTTAACTCCGCGCTTTAGGGCCTTTTCAAAATTGGGTGAATGAAGTTTCATTTGTTTTCTTCCCGAAGCCGCCGGAACATTTCTTCCAGGACGTTGTCCTTGTCGCTGGCGCGGCTGCGCAGGTTTTCGATCGTATCAAACGCACGGACTTCGCCCTGGTGTATCAGGCAAATCCGGCCCGAAAACCGTTCCGCCACATCCAGAATTTGGGTGGAATAAATGATGGTGCGCCCGCGACCAATGGCCTCCCGCACATGGCGTTTGAATGCATCAATTCCCTGAGGGTCCATGCCGGACGCAAACGGTTCATCCAGCAGCCAAATCTCGCGGTCCGCGGCCAGCATGGCCACCAGCCCCGTCTTATAAAGCTGACCGCGGGAAAGTGTATGAACCGGGCGGAATGCCAGCGGGAGCAAGTCGAAATCGCGCAACAGTTCCAACACCCTGGTTTCCGCGCCTCCGCCGTCTGCCTCATAAAGCCGCAGAATGATGGCGATATTACGTATAATAGAATGCTCCCAAAACAGGAACGGAAAATCCGGCATGAAATAAATCCTGCTCCGCAAATCCAAACGGTCACGGCGAAATTCTTCGTCATCAAAGTATACGTAGCCTTCGTCTGGCGCGGCGATTCCGGCCAGACAACGAAGCAAAGTGGTTTTTCCCGCTCCATTGGGACCTAAAAGACACAAAATCTGCCCTGGCTCAATTTCCAGCGAAACCTGGTCCAACGCCCGCACCGACCGGTAAGTTTTTAGAACGCTCCGAAGTTCGATTTTCATATTGGATTTGGGCCGCTTTTCTGCAAGACCCTGCCCAAACGAATTTCAACTGTCAATGCGCCTGCGCGAGGAGCGGACAAATAAATGCCAGCACGGTTGAAAAATCACAGATCGTTACTTTGCGACCACGCGATAAAACTGGTTCGTGGGAGAAATGGGACTAATCACGGGTTCCAGGGTATCGTCGCCACCAACAGGCGCGCCAAGGTTCGACCAATTCTTATTGGTGATGGTATTAATATATTGAAGCTGGTACGTATGCCATGACTCTGTCGGCAGGGTCAGGACAAAATTGGTTTTTGTCTGATCGAGGCCAGCACTGATGCTAAACGTCGGACGTTGCCAGAGATAGTTGGCCGTGGCCGTCGCAAACGAAGGCCCGACTTCATTGCCCGTACCGTTGATAATATGTGTAATCTGGCTTTGATTGCTTTCTGCCGTGATACAAACGGTGATCATGTCATGCATATTGACTTGCTGTACATTCACCGGGGTTTCGATGGCATTCAAGCAGCTCGAAGTCGAGCTCAGAAATACGCCATAAATGCCCAAGCCATAGGCCTGATGACTCGTAACGGAGTTGGCAACTTTGTAAGAGGCATAGCCGTTTACACCAGGTGATTCCGTCCAGGCATTTTGCGTCGGCGCATCGTAGGGCAATTCCGACTGATAAAAGTAGACTCGCCCCCAATTGCCGTTCCATAGCGTCTGGTATTTCTCATGGTGTTCGACGAAAAGGCCGTAGATGGTGACGCGGTCGCCGTTGACCACCAGCCCGCTGCTGCTCGCATTTTGCGTCCAGCCTACGCCGTTGCCATGGTCCGCACGCCATAACCATATATTATCCCCAACGACATCATTGGCATTGATTATAACACAATTCGTCGTTGTTCCCCCGGTTGCACCACCGACACGACTGCAAATGTCATAAAGGCAAATCGGATCAGCGGAATGAGCCACCGTGCTCACCGCCGTGCCTACTTGCAGCAGCGATGACGAAGCCGTGGTCCCGGCATCAAACATAATTCCCGCGACCTTCACACCGTCTACATCAGAAATTGCCAGAGAAGGAAAACCTTTGTTGGGTACAAGCGTTGGATATCCCAGACCAAGAATCACTGTATCATGATTCGTTACAGTAATGCTGTTGGTCAGGTTGTACACTCCAGGGGTTAAAATCAGGTTTTGACCGGCATTAAGCGCGGCATTAATGGAGCCGGCATTATCAATACCGGGTTGCGCCAGATAAAACTGGATAATTGGCATCCATGTTCCTGGTGTCGGCCCATTGGCCCAAGTAGTTCCAGAGAAATTGGTTTCAAGGTTGGGCACCACGACAAAGAAATTATTATTGCTCTCGGTCAAATATGGCTTTTCCCGAACCAGCGGTGTGTTAGTAATCACTGTATAGGTATTGTTTGGCCAGTTCCCCGCCGGTGCATTGGAGACGCCCACAAATACCATGTTCCACACGCCGCCAGACCAGTTTCCCATAATATCATTTCTGGACAGCCATTGCTGTTGCGTGATGGAACTCACCGTAGCATCCACTTTCGAGTCTGCCAGGAAGCCGCCGCTCGAATACGCGCCGTTCGCGGTGTCCGACAGGTTCAGATTTCCCGCCACGTGCACGCGCCGCAGCGAAGTACCCTGTGACACCGCCCAAGTCATGACATTATTGTTCGCCGGGACCACTGCCAGGTTTTCGCAGCAACGCCAGAAATTCACCGTGGCATTGTTGTTTGCCAAAACACCCTCTGAATGAACATTGCCCGTAATCGTGGCATCATCAGGCATCTGCCCCAAGCCGATGACTTGTGTATAATAACCAAGGTTTACGTCGAGATTGCTGTATGCCCCCGGGTAAAACAAGAGAGCATCCCTCTGCGTGCCGAACTCATTATTTTGCTGGCTGGCAAAGACCTGGTTAAGACTATTTTGGATGGCACCCATTGGCATCGAAGGATTGAATATCAAAACATTCGGCCCGAAATTCGGGATCGAATTGGTCACCAGTGCATTGGTCGAAACATACACAAGTTGCAGCGCATTAAGATCCCCTTCATTATTTCCCGCAAGCTGGGTATTCGGATTCCCCACCCAGGTAAACGTGATCGTCCCGGCTGAACCCACGACAACATTGCTAAACACGACGTAATCCGCACCCTGCACGAAACTCGTCAGGCTCGCAGGAGTATTGCTTGTCGCCAGGCTGACCGTGGACGTGAGCGGCGTGTATACCGTGAAGATGGTTCCGCGTGTGCCCGTATTATTAATGCCATAGAGATAGAGATTATAAGTACCGGCTGGAGCGTTGCTCAATGTATCGACCTGGAGTACTGCGTTGTTATACTCGTAAGGCTGTTGCAATCCAGCTGCCGTCCCTTGCGCCCCTTGCGTGCCGTAGGTGCCGCCCAGTTCGGATGTGAGGGTAATTGGGCTATGCGTGACACCGTCAGACAGGAGATTGGTTGCACCGGTCGTCTTACCGCCCCAGATGGGGTTCCAATAATTATTGCCCGGATCCGGATAAGCTCCCTGGCCAGAATAATTCACCGCCCCCGCGCCACCCGGAACATCAAAATTGATTACCTGGCCGTTAGTGATAAACGGCGCCGCGCTTAAAGACAACGCTATCAATGAAATGAGATGAAAAAGCCGGGGCATGACTGTGGTTTTGCTTCGTCTGATGGATATTCGCCCCAGACTATCGTTCTAAATGTGACTTTTGGCAACCCACTCTTTAGAGGGGGGTACTTGTGGGGGCATTTTAAAGACCACGGCCAATGAAAGGTCGCACCTGCGACGTTGAATTAAATCTTCGTTTTGCTAAATTGTTTCCGTGAGTTTTGTCGCTGAATTTAATTCCCTGGCGCCGGAAAACTATGTCCGGCGTTCACTCGCCGCCACGCCAGCGGCGGTACGCCATAGCCTGCTCAAATCTAAATTGTCCCTGGAAGATTTCGCCACCCTCATTTCGCCAGCAGCTGCGACTTTTCTCGACCAGACTTCGATTCGTTCTCAAAAATTGACCCAGCAGCGTTTCGGCAAAGTCGTCCGCCTGTTTGCGCCTCTGTATCTCTCCAACGAATGCGTCAACAACTGCGCCTATTGCGGCTTCTCTCGCGATAATCCCATCGTGCGCGTAACGCTTTCTATCGACGACGTTCTGCGCGAGGCCCGCGCACTGCGCGAGCAGGGTTTCCGCAACATCCTGCTGGTAGCCGGCGAGCATCCAAAATTTGTCTCAAACAATTATTTACGCGAATGCGTTGCCGCCCTGCATAAGGAGAGCCCTTCTGTTTCGCTTGAGGTCGGGCCGATGGAAACGGAAGATTATCGACCGCTCGTAGCCGCGGGTGCGGACGGCCTGGTGGTGTACCAGGAAACGTACGACCGCAAGGTGTACGCGGAAGTGCACACGGCGGGGCCAAAGAAAGATTTCGATTGGCGATTGGAAACGCCCGAGCGCGCCTATGCGGCAGGCTTTCGACGTTTGGGAATCAGCGCGCTGTATGGCCTGGCCGATTGGCGCTACGAGGCCATCGCCGTAGCCGCGCACGCGGAATATCTGTTGCGCCATTGCTGGAAGGCGCAAGTAACCATCTCACTGCCGCGCCTGCGCCCATGTGCTGGCGAATTTCAGCCGCTCACACACATGTCCGATCGCGATCTGGCGCAGCTCATCTGTGCGTTCCGATTGATGTTTCCAGACGCGGGCATCGTGCTCTCCACTCGCGAATCAGCCAAACTACGCAACGGACTAATCCCTCTAGGCATCACGCTCATGAGCGCTGGCAGCCATACAGAACCCGGCGGCTACACTGGTGCGGGCAGGGACAAATTGCACCAAACCATTCGCGGCCGCATAATCGAGCAAGGCGCGAGTGAATGGGCCAACGGCAATGGCCATGCTACCGGGCAGTTTGAAGTTTCCGACGACCGTTCACCACAGCAAGTGGCCCAACTCATTCAAAAACTTGGTTACGAACCCGTGTGGAAAGATTGGGATACTGCCTTAGCTTAAATTGAATACCATGAATCCTGTCATTATCGCTAATGGCAAGCCCATCACTGCGCAGCTTCCTTGTTCTATCGAGGAATTCCTGCTTGCCCAAAATCTCCTGCCGCGCAGCGTCGTCGTCGAGCACAACGGCAACGCCGTTGCGCCGTCGGAATTTTCCAAGTGCCAGCTAAAGGCCGGAGACAAACTGGAGATTGTAAAAATTGTCGCGGGTGGTTAATCAGAAGCCAGCCGGTCTTTTTCGCATTTTACGCCAGGCATTTTTGCCTTAGTCTCTGTTTTATATGAGTTCCATGCACAATTTCCTTTGGCAAGATGGAAGGCTGAATTGGGTCAATTTTTGGACCATTATCGGCTGGCTCGGCAACGCCGTTTTCTTTTCACGTTTTATTGTGCAATGGTATGCCACGGAAAAAAAGGGGCAGGTGGTCGTCCCGGCGATGTTCTGGTGGTTAAGCCTGACCGGCGCAATGTTGCTGCTGTCGTATGCGATTTGTTACGACAAGCATCACGTCATTATTTTCGGCTATCTGTTTACGCCGATTCTCTATACGCGGAATTTGATCATCCATTACCGCCACGAGAAAGCGCACATGAATTGCGCGGCCTGTGGGATCAGGGTGCCTCCCCGCTCAAATTTCTGTCCCCACTGCGGGGCAAAATTGTCGGAGTCTATTTCTGCGGCATAGGCGCAGCCATCGGCGGCAATCCGAATTCTTTCAAGACGGGCTGGAAGGCCGGATGGGTGGCTCCATAACTACTCACTTCGTTCTCGAAGCTGGCAATAGCCCGGGCATTATCGTTGTAGGCCTTGATGATCTGAACGGCGCCAGGACGGTAGTTATCCAGGTCCATGGCCAGAATGTGAGACTGATAAAATAGAAAAAAGACAATGGTAAACGTGACGACTATTAGGGCCAACAGCAGGAGGAATACCTGGCGTTGCAATGCGGCAACCTGCCACTCGAGTTCCGGTGCGGGCGCGGCCATCTGATTTTCAGGATCATTCATGATTATTGATGGCTGGGGGGTTGCAAAGATTGAAGAATGCGAGTCAGCTCCGGGCTTTGGGCTTTCTGATTGTAAGCGGCTACGGCAGCAGCCAATTGCCGGGCCTGCATCAGCTTGGCGTTGGCAATAAGTGCCTGGCCCTGCAAGGCACGGGAGTCACGCGTAACAAAAAACACTTTTAGGGCAAAAACGACGCCAAAAACCACCAGCACTCCCAATACAAACGTCAGGACGCCGTTTAATGTTTCACTTTTCATGGTGGGCGGCAATGTAGCCGAATGATGCCATTTGTCCAATCGTTTTTTTACGCGAAAAAAATTGATTTTTCACGTTGAAATGGCGATGATGACGGGCTCAACGACATCGTGCCAAAAGAAGAACCAATCGAATTAATGGGAAATGTGACCCAAGTATTGCCCGGTACGATGTTCCGCGTCGCGCTCTCCAATGGGCATGAGGTTCTTGCCCATATCTCCGGTAAAATGCGGAAAAATTTCATTCGCATTTCCGTGGGCGATAAAGTCAACGTGGAAATGTCCCCCTACGATTTGAACAAGGCACGGATTATTTACCGCCACCCATAAAGTCGGTTGGATTTGGGAGTTCCTCCCGCAATTTCTAATACCATCAACATTCCGGGCCATGCGAATCCAATTTCTCGGAGCCACCCGCACTACCACCGGCTCCATGTATTTGCTCGAGGTGAACGGCAAGAAGGTGCTGATGGAATGCGGGCTTTTCCAGGGTCATCGTGAGGAGGAAACCGCCCGCAACTGTTGTTTCCCGTTTGACCCCAAACAAATCCACGCGGCCATCCTGAGCCACGCCCACATGGACCATGCCGGCAATTTGCCGAACCTGCGCAAGCAGGGTTTTACTGGAAATATTCATTGCACCTTCGCCACCCGGGACCTGGCGAGCATCATGCTAGTGGATTCGGCAAAGATCCAAATGGCCGATGCGGCCTTCGTTTCGAAACAGCGCGCCCAAAAGAGGCTTCCGCCGGTGGAACCTCTTTACACCATGGCCGATGCGGAAAAAGTCCTCGAACAATTTGTCTCCGTCAATTACGAGCGCCACGTGGAAGTAGTAGACGGGCTGACGGTAACCTTTCGTGATGCCGGGCATATCCTCGGCTCAGCCCAAGTTATCCTGGACATTACCGAGCGCGGGAAAAAATTTCGCTGGCTTTTCAGCGGTGATGTTGGCCGCGGCAGCGACGATATCCTGCGCGACCCCGCGCCGACGGAAAATGTGGATTATCTGCAGATCGAGTCCACTTACGCCGGGCGCGAGCATGCCTCCCGCGATCATGCTGATGAGAATATTTGCCGCCTCGTTTCAGAAACTCTCAACCAGAAGGGTAAGGTTATCATCCCTGCCTTTTCTGTCGGACGCACCCAGCAAATCGTTTACGTGCTTCACCAGCTCACACTCGCAGGCAAACTGCCGCGCGTGCCCATTTTCGTGGACAGCCCTTTGAGCGTAAACGCCACGGAAATCTATCGCCTTCATCCCGAATGTTTCAACGAAACTATTAATAAATTTCTGCACGAAAAGGAAAATCCTTTCGGCATGTCCAACCTGACCTATATTCGCGACGCCGAACAATCCAAAAAGTTGAATGATTTGAAAGAACCGGCCGTTATTATTAGTGCGTCAGGGATGGCTGAGGGCGGCCGCATCCGGCATCATTTGAAAAACCACATCGGCTTTGCCAATAATTTGATCCTTTTTATCGGCTATTGCGCGGAGCATACGCTCGGCGCGCAAATTCTTGCCGGCCAAAACCCCGTCAGCATTTTCGGCGAACCACACGAGGTTCGAGCCAAAATCGCTTCCATTGATTCCTATTCCGGCCATGCAGATAAGAATGAATTGAAACGCTACGTTCAGCGCATTTCTGGAAACATAAAAAAAATCATTTGCATCCATGGTGAGGAGGCCCAGTGCCTGGCTCATGTTGAAACCTTGCGTAGTATGAAACCAAATGCCGAGGTCATCGCCCCTGTTTATAAAGAAGCGCTCAGTATTTAAGCCTTCCACCATCGTGTGGGGAAACCCGGATTGATTAATTCAAAAGTAATTCGCCAATAGCAAAGAAGGTTACCCATTCCGTTAATAGCCCGAACTTGCTGCATCTCAAAAAATATCACATTGCGATGCTGATTGTGCAATAAATTGTGGTTTCGTCGGTTTCCGAGTCTAATTCTGTCCATTTTCTGGCCACTTTTCTCATCACTTGCTAAGACAAGACACCTTGGATAAGCAACTTACTAAAAAGGCACTTAATCTGCTTTGCAAGTATCAAGCACCGTATGGAAGGGAACCATCATCAGGGGTCCATGACCGACACCGTTCACCTCCGGACAAAAAATCCACAGGCAAACGGAGGCGCGGACCATCGGGACGTGGCATCACAGAATACTAAATTAGCTGTCCAAAACTCCGAACTCGCAGAGGAAAACGCGCAGCTCACGCGCGAACGCGATTTGTTGCGCATGGTGATCGATAACCTGCCTGACTTTATTTATGCCAAAGACAAAGTGGGCCGGTTTATCTTAAATAATGAAGCTCACGCTCATGACTTAGGCGCTGCCACGACGGCCGAGATGAAAGGCAAAAGTGATTTCGATTATTTCCCGCCAGACCTGGCCAAACAATTTTTTGAGGACGAACAGAAAATAATCAAGACGGGCGAGCCGGTTATCAACCAGGAGCAGTACAAAAAGAAACCCGGCGATCCTAATGGCGAATATTGCTGGTCCGTTTCCAGCAAAGTGCTGTGGCGCGATGAAAAAGGGAACATTCTTGGGACCGTCGGCATCACGCGTGACATTCATGAGTTCAAGATGGCGCAGGAAGCCCTGCGTACCAGTGAGGAAAAATTGCGCGAGTCTACTGCCCAGCTCGAACGCAGCAATCGCGAGTTACAGGATTTCGCCTACGTCGCCTCCCATGACTTGCAGGAACCACTGCGCAAGATTGTCGTCTTTGGCGAACGCCTAAAGGAAAAGGCCGCTGACCGGCTGGATCCCGAGACGCTCGATTATTTGCAACGCATGCAGAAGGCCGCCTCGCGCATGCAAAATCTCATCAACGACCTTTTGACATTTTCCCGCGTTACGACCAAGGCCCAGCCGTTTAGTCCGGTTAACATGGCGGAGCTGGCCCGTGAAGTTGTAGATGACCTCGAAGGACGCATTGAAATGACCAAGGGCCGTGTCGAATTGGGTGATTTGCCGGTCATCGACGCTGAGCCGTTGCAGATACGCCAACTGCTTCAAAATTTAATCGGGAATGCCCTTAAATTCCGCCGCCCTGAAGAGCCTCCTGTCGTCAAGATCCAGGCGAAATTCACTTCCGGCGTTTTGCCGCAGGCACCTGACTCCGCCCCGCAGCAATTATACGAACTGACGGTCAGCGACAACGGCATTGGTTTCGAAGAAAAGTATCTGGATCGGATTTTCAATGTCTTCCAGCGTTTGCATACCCGTAATGAATATGAAGGCACGGGGATGGGGCTGGCCATAGCACGCAAAATCGTTTTATACCATCGCGGCAACATTACAGCCAAAAGCGCGCCCGGACTGGGCGCTACATTTATCGTGACCTTGCCAGCGGCACATCCAAAACCAAATCAAAACGGACATTAATACCCCATAGCAAATTATGAAGAAGGAAGGAAAAATGATCTCAATCGTACTGGCCGACGACGACCCGGACGATCGCAAACTGACTCAGGATGCTTTTTGCGAAAACCGTTTGGCCAATGAATTTCATACTGTGGAAGACGGCGAGGAACTGATGGATTATCTGCTTCGCCGCGGTAAATATGAATCAATGAAAGGGGACCCTCTGCCCGGCTTGATTTTGCTTGATCTGAATATGCCGCGCAAAGACGGACGTGAAGCCCTCAAGGAAATCAAGGCCCACCCTGATTTGCGGCGCATCCCCATTGTTGTACTCACCACTTCCAAAGCGGAAGAAGACATTTTACGCAGTTACGATTTAGGTGTGAATTCCTATGTGACCAAGCCGGTTACTTTCAAGTCTCTCGTCGAATTAATTAAAGTCCTGGGACGCTATTGGTTCGAGGTAGTCGAACTTCCGCCGGAGGAAAACTAAACTCAATGTCCGGCAATCACGTAAAAATTTTACTCGTAGACGATGATGAAGATGATTTTCTCATCACCCGTGATTTGCTCTCCAAAATCCGCGACCGCCGCCATCATTTAGACTGGATCAATAATTATGATGACGGCCTGGCTGCCGTCAAAAAAGGCGAATACGATCTTTGTCTCCTGGATTACCGCCTCGGCGAACGCACTGGGTTAGAACTTTTACGCGAATCACAGGCGTTCAGGCATCGCCCGCCCATCATCCTGCTAACGGGACAAGGCGACCAGGAAATCGATATCGAAGCCATGAAAGCCGGCGCGGCGGATTACCTGATCAAAGGGCGGCTCTCCTCCGATACTATCGAACGCGCCATCCGTTATGCTATTGAACGCAAGCGCGCCCAGGAAACCCTCCGTCAAGAGCGTGATTTCATCAGCCGCATCATGGAAACCAGCCCCTCCGGAATTGTGGTGACAGACTGCGAAGGGAAAATCACCTTTGCCAATCCACGCGCAGGGGAAGTGTTGCAGCTTTCCAAACACGCCGCCCATACCGGAAATGTTTTAACCTGGCGCGTGGCCGACCTGGACGGCAATCTTCTCTCCGGCCAGGTATCCCGTTTAAAAAATGTAATCATTTCCGGCGACCCAGCACTGGATATCCATCATGTCATTGAGTTTCCCGATGGCCAGCGTGCCGTGCTTTCCACCAACGCCACTCCTCTCTTTAACCACGAAGGTCGTATTGATGGCATGATTGTTACGGTTGAAGATGTTACCCAGCGTCTGGCGCTGGAAACACAGCTTCGCCAATCGCAAAAAATGGATTCACTCGGGCAGCTTGCTGCCGGCGTGGCCCATGACATTAACAACATTCTCACCATCATTCAGGGACATGCCGGCCTGCTGCTTCATGCCGCGCTTCCCGATTCTGATTCAGCTAAATCTGCATCTCAGATCGCAGCCGCCTCGGAACGTGCCGCCGGTTTCATCCGCCATTTGCTAGCGTTCAGCCGGAAACAGATTTACCGCACCAAAATCCTCGATTTAAATTCAGTGCTTCACAACCTGGAAGGCTTGTTGCCACGAATGTTAGGCACTCATATCACGCTGGAAATTCATGGTGCCCCGCAACTGCCCCATATTGCCGCCGATACGGCACTCGTGGAGCAAATCGTTATGAATTTGGCCATCAATGCGCGCGATGCTATGCCCAAAGGCGGCAAACTCGTGATTGAAACCTCCGCTATCAGCATGGACTCTATTTCGGTCCGCCGCCATCCTGAAGGCCGTACCGGCCATTTTGTCTGCCTCTCCGTGGCAGACAGCGGTAGTGGAATCGAGCCCTCCTTAATTCGCAGGATTTTTGAACCTTTCTTTACCACCAAGGAAGTTGGCAAAGGCACCGGCCTGGGATTAGCCACCGTCTATGCCGTCGTCAAACAACATCACGGTTGGATTGAAGTTCAAAGTGAAGTAGGTGTGGGCACCACTTTCAAAATCTATCTCCCGGCGTCAGATCAAGGTTTCGCTGATCCAGTCACCCCCTCCACGCAAAATCAAAATGTTCGCGGTGGCAAAGAAACTATCCTCGTTGCCGAGGATGAAAGTGCGCTGCTGGATCTGATGCAACACGTCCTTTCCAAATACCAATACAAGATTTTAACGGCCGCCTCTGGCAACGACGCTTTGCGCATTTGGGACCAGCACCAGGGGCACATTGATTTGCTTTTGACCGATGTCATCATGCCCGGTGGTATGACCGGACGCGAATTGGCCACCGAACTCAAAAAACGAAAGCCTGACCTTAAAGTCATTTTCACCAGCGGCTTTAATTCCTCAATGGCTGGTAAAGACTGGGGCGACACTGTTTTCCTTCCCAAACCTTACTTACCAGACGTCGCTGCCAAGTTGATTCGAAGTACTTTAGACTCGTCTCCTGCAGCATTTGTTGGAGCCTAACCTTCGGCCGGTGAGTTTGCGATTGTGATTGTCCTAAGCTTCCTTATAGTTGGCCCTCACCGGCATCCAACTATGGCACAAAATAAACCGCTTACTCCGGAAAGGATTATGCAATTTGCGTGGGGTTATGCCCCAACGCTCGTTATCGAAGCTGCTGTGCGACATGGCATCTTCGACTTGCTAAACAAAGGTCCATTAACGGCAGCCCAGGTGGCTGCCCGAACAGGCACTTCACTACGCGGCGTCAAAGGCATCCTGGATGTTCTTGTCAGCATCCACCTGCTTCGGCACAAAGGCGAACGTTTTGCCCTCACGCCGGAAAGTGCAGCCTTTCTCGTGTCCACCAGCCCCGCCTATTACGGTATGCTGTTCCGTCATATCAGCGGGCAGCTTCTTCCCGGCTGGCTTCAATTGACCGAAGTTGTTCGCACCGGCCGTCCGACGAACAAAGTCAATAATCGCAAACAAGGCGCGCAATTCTTTGCTACATTCGTTGAATCCCTATTCCCTCTGAGCTTTCCTGCGGCCAGCGCCCTTGGCCACCATCTTGGAATCGCAAAAGTTTCTAACTCTATCAGTGTGCTGGACATTGGTGCAGGCTCAGGCGTTTGGGGCATAGCTCTTGCCAAACAATCGCCGGATGTGCATATCCATGCCGTGGACTGGCCCCAGGTATTGAAAGTAACCCGCCGTGTCGCCCAAAAACACGGCGTCGCAAAAAGGCTCTCCACTGCGCCTGGAGATTTCTTCGAAGCCGATTTTGGCAAAGGGCATCGCGTCGCCACCATTGGGCACATTCTGCACAGCGAAGGACGCGAACGAAGCCAGCGATTGTTAAAGAAAGTCTTTCATGCTCTCGCCCCTGGCGGTACGGTGGCCATCCAGGAGTTCGTCCCGAACGAAGACCGCACAGGCCCGCCCAATGCCCTCATCTTTGCAGTCAACATGCATATTAACACCGAAACTGGCGATACGTTTACCTTCGGTGAAATGAGCCAATGGCTGCGGAAAGCAGGATTCAGAAATCCACGATTGCTGGACGTCCCATCCGTTTCTCCGCTGATATTGGCGGACAAGCCGAAATAACGTGCGGGTATTATCAGTAAGCTCACTTCTTCAACCGGAAGAACAGGTTCACAGACGATGGCGTATTTGACACCATATTCTGGAAGCCTACTAATGTCGGAGAATTTGTCACGTTCACCCAGACTGGATTGATTAGAT
>Ga0335083_10006873_pt1 | contig 14101 bp, 11 predicted proteins | sample Lox_Sample_42_FD_206716 | JGI IMG/M metagenome (GOLD analysis project Ga0335083, IMG submission 206716) | Soil microbial communities from Loxahatchee National Wildlife Refuge, Florida, United States - Lox_Sample_4.2 | ecosystem: Environmental > Terrestrial > Soil > Wetlands | place: USA...
CGATGCACACCGCTTTCGCAGGCAACGCCCGCGTGTGCGTGAACGTGCTGCCCGGCGAGCACGAGCTGCTTGCGAAGCATTTCGCGGGCCTCACGCAGTTGCCCATGGAAGCGCGCTTCGATCTGCCGCTCTGGGACGATGGCGAGCAAGGCGTGCCCGTGCTGCGCGATGCGCTCGCGAGCCTGCAGGGCGAGATCGTCGAGCTGAAGGAAGTTGGCTCGCATTCGGTCATGTTCGTGAAGGTGACCCAGATGCGCGTGCGCCGTGATGGCGACGGTCTCGTCTACTTCGACCGCAATTTCCACCGGCTCGCGCGGCCGTGCGCTACTGCATAGGCGAGGTGCGGCGCTGACGTGGCACCCGGCTCGCAGGCGTGGCGCATCATCACGCATGCGCCGACGTTCGGTCGGCAGCATATTTCGGGCTGCCTGGTAAGCGCAAATGAAAAAGCCGGGGCGGCAAATGCCGTCCCGGCTTGAAAGAACGCCCTGGTACGTATGCGCCGCGCGACAACGCCCGCGGCGCACACGACTGCCTTACTGCTGCTGCCCCGGCCAGGTCACGCCTGCCGGCGACGACTCGCCGATCGCCGGGAAGTCGACATAAGCCTGGCTGCAATCGACCGTGTTGGCCGTCGGCGGCTGCGACGATGCCGAACCTTTCAGCACCACGCGGTTGGCCGTCGAAGGCAGGATCGGCAGGTTCACGTTGTTCAGCGTGAGATCCGCGTCCGACGAGATCACCGAGATGTTGTCCGGCGAATCGGCCAGCACGTTGTTCAGCGTCATCGTCAGCGGATATTGCGGGTTCGTGTAGCCCTCGCCGTTATTCGCCTGGAAGCCCTGCAGCGTGACCGCCGAGCTGCCGATGATCTGCACGTTCGACATGGTGATGTCGTGGAAATTCGGATACAGCGGACCGGCGGCCGGCAGCGCCTTGGTGCTGTAGTACGGCGTGAAGACCAGCGCCGAACCGCTGTTGCGGATACAGATGTCGTTGTAGTTGATGTTGTTCACCTGACCGCCGCGCGCCCAGTCCGACTTGATACGCAGCGACGACTCGGCACCGTCGAACGAGTTGTCGTAGATCTGGATGTTCTGGACATTCGCGTTGGTTTCGCTGCCGATCGAGATGCCGTGGCCCGCATACATGTGGTTGTGGGCAATCACGAAGCCATACTGACGATCGGTGGCGACACCACGGTTGCCGTCGATACCGTACATCGTCGACACCGGGCTCGGATTGTTCGAACCCTTCGGCGAAATGTCGTCGTCGCCGGTGCTGATGTAGTTGTATGCGAAGACCGCGTTCTTGATGTAACCGTCGAACGTGATCGCACCGGCGGCCGAGGTCGTCGTGCTGCCCGTCGTCAACGCCTGCTTCGCCGTCTTGCTCGCCGAACCCGGGTCCACGCCGTCGGTGTTCTTCGCCGTATCGACGCTCGGCAACATGCCGAGGTAGTTCGGGTTGCCGTTACCGGCCGGGTTGGCCGAAGCCGAAAGCGAAGGCGTCTGGATCTTGATGCCCCATACCGTGAGGCCGTCCACACCGCTCGGCACCACGTGGAAGTTCGCGCTGTTGTTGAGCGTGATGCCGGCCAGCGTCAGGTTCTTCGCGTAGTTGAACACCATCATGCGGAAGTTCGACTGCGAGCCATAGCCGGTCGTGCCGTTTTCGATCATGTTGCCGAGCCAGGCCAGATCCCACCAGGTCATGTGGCGAGCCGGCGAGGTCTGGTCGACGAACGTGCCGCCGTTGTCGCACGCCACGCCGTTGGCGGCCTGCGTGCCGGTGCTGTAGGCCTGGTACGTGTTCGTACAGGTCAGGTCCACGCGCATGAGCGGGAAGAGCGCGTTCGAGCTGACGATTTCCGAAGCCGCGCGGCTGTCGATGCTGCCGCCGCCCACGACCGCCGAGTTCACGAGATATTGCCCGGTGATCAGCGCCGAGCAGTTGCTCGAGCTACCCGCCTTCATGCCGCCCGCGGCGCCCGCCGAAACAGAGGTCGGCACGGCCGTGTTCGCGCAGAACGGGCCCTTGGTGGGGGTTGCCGTCGGCAACTGATAGGCCATCACGTCACGCGTGGCGTAGACCGTCACGCCCGTGTCGATCCATAGCGTCACGCCCGAGGGCAGCGTCAGCGGACCGGTTATGAATGCGTTGCCCGGCCCCGTGTTCGACACGACGAGGCGCACCGCGAATTGCTTCGCGTGGAATTTGGCCTGATTCAGCGTCTGCGCCGAGGAGCCGGCGATATTGGTGTTCGGCACGTTGGCGGCCTGTTGCGCAGCCGCATCCGAGGCGTCCTGGGCCGCGATTGCCGCGCCCACTTGAGCGTCCACGGCTGCGCCGCAAGCGTCGAGCGCGGCCTGGATACGTTGCTGGTCCGGGTTCAGGATGGCTTGGGCCGCAGCGCCCGTCTGCCCCGTGGCGTTGTCCATTTCGGGGGTCAGCGCGCCGGTCGGCTGACGCACCAGTTTGTCGTTGGCGTAGAGCGTGGAACACACCTGATCCGACGTGGGTAGCTGCGGAGCAGCTGGCAGCGCCGCGTCCTGGGTCGCGACGCCGACCTTGAACAGTGTTGGTGCCGGTGCCTGTGCAGCCGCGGACGACGGGTCGGAACTCCCGCCACTGCACGCAGCGGTCACGAGAACGATCGAACCGAACAGCGCTGTCAAACGTATGGATGTCAGAGACATTCCTTCTCCTTTGTTATCGAAATTTCCTGGCCGTTTCTCGCGGCGTCTCACCCCATGTTGCCTTACAAATTATTCTCAATTCTCACTTGGATGGCAATTGACCTAGCGTAAGTATTTCCATCTATTTACTTGCCGGGCGTAAGAATGCGACCGGATTTTCTTGTCAACCGGCCGCATGGGCCCGGCAGCATGCGGGTTTTGGCAGGATGACTCTCTTTTTTGAGTTGAGGAAGGCGGAGGGGATGGGGAGATCGACGGCAGCTGATGTCCAAATACTGGCACACTTTGTTGCCAGATGTCATACAATTTGTATGACGACTATGCGGGAAAATTCTGAGTCGCCTTGGGGCCTGGAATGACGACAGAGGTGCCCGGCGCCGATGGAGGAAGGGCCGCCCAGATCGGGTGCGGTCGGGAAGGATCGCGGCACATTGCGGATGACCGTGCACGCAGCTCCGGCTCGAACCCGATTGAATATCAGGCGAGCACTCAGGGAGCAGGACAGCAAGCTTGCGGCGCTTTCGTACCTCGTGCGTACGCTGCCGCGCAAGCCGAGGACGTCGTCATTCCACGGCGCGTCAATCGCAGGCCCGTCAAGAAGGCACGAGCTCCGTCGTGAAACGCGCATCGAGCAGGTTTGACGCGGGGCGGTCCGCGAGCCGCGCGAGTGACTCGACCATGCGAACCTGGCAGTCGGCGAGCGGAATGCGGCGCACGCCCGGCGAGCCGCCGAACTCCGCGTTGCCGATTACGCCAACGCCCACGCCCTGCGCGATGGCGGTTTGCAGCGCCTCGCGACCTTCCACATACAGCACGGGTCGCACTTGCAGGCGCTTGCGCACCAGTTCCGCTTCGAGCAGTTGCTGCGTGACCAGGAGGGAAGAGCGGCGACGGGAAGCGCGCAGGCACGCGTTCCCGACGCGAATTGCCCGCGTTCTTGATGAACCTCCGCAATCCGTATGCTGCACGGGCAGACTGCTACGGGCCAGCCAGTGGAAGCCGGGCGGTTATGGTGATGCTTGTGATGCCAGCGTGCCGCTGCTTGCCAGAACCGCATGCAGCAGCACGTTCGCGCCGGCCTCGGCCCATTCGGGCGTGATCGCCTCGCCCTCGTTGTGGCTCAGACCATCGATACACGGTATGAAGATCATGCCTGTCGGTGCCACCCGGGCCACGTAGCAGGCATCATGACCCGCTCCCGAAACGATGTCCGCGTGGGACAGATCGAGCTGCTGCGCGGCGTTGCGCACGGCCTCGATGCACTCGGGCGCAAACGGCACCGGGGCATAGTCGAAAATCTGCTCGATCTGATGCGCAAGACCGAGGTCCTCCGCGATCTGCGCGAGCTGCGCCCGCAAAGCAGCGTCCATTTCAGCGAGGACGCTCGCTTCCGGGTGGCGGATCTCGAGCGTGAAGAAGCAGCGCCCCGGCACCGTGTTACGGGAGTTCGGAGACGCCTCGATCATGCCGACGGTCGCGCGTGCATGTGGCGCATGGCGCCGGCCTAGCGCGTCGGCGAAATCGATCATGCGCGCGGCGCCGACCAACGCGTCGCGGCGCAGGTCCATTGGCGTCGTGCCTGCATGCGCATCGACGCCGACGAGTTCGATTTCATACCAGCGTTGCCCATTGCCGCCCGTCACTACGCCGATCGTCTTTCGTGCATGTTCGAGTATCGCGCCCTGTTCGATATGCAACTCGTAGGCCGCGTGCACCGGAAAGCCGCCCACCGGCTCCTCGCCGTCATAGCCGATCTGCGTGAGCACCTCGCCGATCGTCGTGCCCGACGAATCTGCGCGCGCCAGGCCGTAATCCAGCGGAAATACGCCCGCGAACACGCCGGACGCGATCATTGCGGGCGCGAAGCGCGAGCCCTCCTCGTTGGTCCACACCACGACGTCGATCGGCCGCACGGTCTGCACGCCCGCGTCGTTGAGCGCGCGCACGACTTCGAGCGCCCCGAGCACGCCGTAGATGCCGTCGTAGCGGCCGCCGGTCGGCTGCGTGTCGGCATGCGAGCCGGTCAGGACGGGTGCCGCGTGCGGATCATGGCCGGCGCGTCGCGCGAAGATGTTGCCCATTCTGTCGACGCGTACCGTACAACCTGCCTCCCGCGCCCATTCGACGAAGAGATCGCGCGCAGCGCGGTCGAGTTCGGTGAGCGCGAGTCGGCAAACGCCGCCGCGTGGCGTCGCGCCGATTTGCGCCATCGTCTCGAGCGAGGCCCACAGCCGCTCGCCGTTCACGCACAGCGCGCCAACATCGATTGCGTGCTCAGTCATGATCGGCACTCCGCGAGGACACATCGGCGCCGGCATCGTCGGCGCGATAGCGGAAATCACAGCGCGGGGCGCCCTGCATGATCGTCGTCGTGCGCGTGAGCTTCACGCCCGGCTCATAGCCGGCGATGAACAGGTCGTCACGCGCGCAGCTCAGCAGGTGACCAATCTCGCCTAGCCCCATGGCGTGGTACATCTCCGCATAGCGGCAACGCTTGACGTCATAGTCGTAACGCTCGCCGTCCGACCGCAATACTTCCACGTCGAGCGCGTCGTCCTTTTTCCATAACGTCTGCAGTGCAACGAACGTCGTGAGGCTCGGGCCCTGCGGTTCGCGCTCGGCGAATTGCTGGCCGCTCGCGATCGCCGCGCCTTGTATGGCCTCGCCAATCACTGCCTGCGCACGCTCGAAGCCGAAGTCACGTTTGAGTATCTCGTAGATCGGCTTGATGATCTCAGCCTCGATGCGGCGGCGCGCGAGAATGCCGAGATTGTCGATGGCCGCCTGCTCCGGGTGGCCGTGTGTATCGGCTGGCGTATTCATGACTGCCCCTCCGTTCAGTTCGATGCGGTCTTCGCAGCCGCGCCGCCGCCGAGCACGTCGACGACCGCCCACTTGCCACCGCGCACTTCGTAGATCGTGTACGCCGGATTCTCGAGGTTGCCCTGCGCATCGAAGGCGATGGTGCCCGTGATGCCGGGCCGGTCGAGTGTGTGCAGCGCCTTCACGAGCTTTGCGGGCTCGGTCGAATCGGTCTGCTGGACAGCGGCGATCAGCGTTGTGGCGGCGTCGTAGGCGAACGGCGCGTGCAGCTCGATGGGCGCGTGATAACGCGCGCGGTACTGCGCGTCGAAGGCCGGACCGCCCGGCATGCGTTGCAGCGGCCGCCCCGGTTCGAGTGCCGTCACACCCTCTCCGTCCGCGCCCGCGAGATTCAGGAACGTCTGGCTCACGAAGCCGCCCGCGCCGAGCAGCGGCGCGTGAATCTGCAGCTGATGCATGCGGCGCACGAGCGGCGCGGCTTCCACGTCGATGCCGCCAAGAAAGATCAGGTCAGCATGCTTCGCCTTGATGGCCGTGAGGACGCCACTGAAGTCAGTGGTCTTGTCCGTCACGTACTCGTGATCGACTACGGTGCCACCGTTGTTCTGCACGCCTTTGATGAACTGGGTCGCGAGACCCGCGCCGAACGAGGTTTGATCGTCGATCACGGCGATGCGCTTCGCCTTGAGCGTTTTCACCGCATAGGCCCCGGTATAGGCGCCACTGCCATCGTCGTGGCCCATGATCCGAAACGCAGTGTCGTAGCCTTGCAGCGTGTATTGATGGCCCGTCGAAGCCGGCGCGATCTCGGGAATGCCCGCGTCGTGATAGATGCGCGAGGCTGGCACGCTGCAACCGGTGTTCCAGTGGCCAACCACGCCGATCACGTGCTTGTCGACGAGTTGCTGCGCCACGGCCACGGCGGTACGCGGATCGGACTGATCGTCGGCAGCGACCAGTTGATAGACGATGGGCTGACCGTGCAGTGTCGGATGCTTGCTGTTCGCATCGTCGATGGCGAGTTGCGCGCCGTTTTGCAGATCCTTGCCGATGCGCGCCGAAGCGCCCGTTAGCGGCGCGGCAAGGCCGATCAGCACGACTTGCGGACTTTGGGCATAGGCGCCGGGCGCGAGGCCCGCGGTGAGGAGTGCCGCAAGCGGCGCCACGAAGAAGGAAGCAGCGTTTCTCATGTTTGGCTTTGTCGATAAAAGTGAATGGCGGGGAATGGATACATGCGAGGCGTGGCATACGGTGCGACGACCCCGCGACCGTGCCCCGAAACATGAGAAAATATTAAAGATCGCCGCTGACCCGGTCTAAATTACGAATTCTCAGATGCTTATTCCGAATCCGAATCATTGATTCAATACCTTGATAATTAATGATTTTTATGCGATCCGTGCCGCGTCAGAGAAATGGATAAAATTTATGACATGAAAAAAATCGAACGATTCGACGCCGACCCGCCGCTGCGCGCCGTGCGCGCCTTCGAGGCATTCGCACGCACGGGCTCGGTGACCGTGGCGGCGGCGGAGCTCGACGTCACGCCGTCGGCGGTCAGCCATCAATTGCAGTTACTCGAAACCTTCCTGCAGACCCGGCTGATGGTGCGCGATGGGCGCACGCTCGCGTTGACCGCCGAAGGGCGCGACTACTATCGCTCGATCAGCACGGCGTTCTCGGTGTTGCGCAGTGCGACTGGCTTCGTGCGAGAGCGCTCGTCGCGCCGGCAAATCACGATCAGCCTGATTCCGCTGTTCGGCATTGGCTGGTTCATTCCGAGGCTCCACGATTTCCTCGACGCCAATGAGGACGTGGATGTGACAGTGCTCTACGCGAATCACCGCAATTACCTGAGCGACGCCTCGGATTTGTCGATCCGCTTCGGGACCGGTGACTGGCAGGGCTACACGAGCACGCGCCTCGTTTCGGGCGCGGTCTCGGCGATGTGCAGCCCGCGCTTTCTGCGCCGCTACGGACCGTTCAGAAAGCCGGCCGATCTCGCCTCGGTGCCGCTCGTTCACGACGAAGACCGCAGCACCTGGGCAAACTGGCTGCAAAGCGCGGGCGTGAAGAACGTGACGCGCACCGTCGGGCCCCTGTTCGAGGACGGCCAGCTGGCGCTGAACGCGGCACTGGCCGACCTTGGCGTGGCACTGTTGCGCAAGCCGCTCGTCGAGCGCGAGCTGGCGTCGGGGCAACTCACGAAGCTGTTCGACCACACGCTGGACGATGGTCGGCACTACTATCTGTGCATGCGAAAAGACAGCGATCCGCCCGACAGTGTCCGGCGGCTCGCCGATTGGCTCGTTGGTGCGTTGAAGGCATGACAGGGTCGACCAAACCCGTCGACGCAACACAGCTGAGTGCTAAGCGATCCCCGCCGGCGCCGCATCAAGCACGTTCACGCGCTTCGGTACCAGCTTCAGGTCGTAGAACGTATTGGCGATCTGCTGCTGCTCGGCGAGGATAGCCTTTGTGATCGGGCCGGTCCCGAACTGCACGCGCGCAATCGCCGCGCTGACCACGTCGTTGGGCAGCCCCCAAAGCTGCGCGAGCTGAGCGGAGAGCGCCGCCCGGTTACCCTGCCCCCATTGATCGATCTGGCTCAATTCATCGATGAGGATCTTGATGACGTCAGGGTTTTGTTTCGCGTAATCGAGCGACGAAAAATAGTAGGCGCGGTTTCCGACCACACCGCTAGCATCGGTGAGGATGCGGGCGTTGAGCGTCTTTTGGGCGGCGGCCAGAAACGGATCCCAGATCAGCCAGGCGTCGATGGAACCGCGCTCGAACGCCGCGCGCGCGTCGGCGGGCGCGAGGAACACGACATTCACATCGGCGTACTGAAGGTTGTGCGCCTGCAGCAGCTTCACGAGGAAATAGTGGACATTGCTGCCGCGGTTCAGCGCGACCGTCTTGCCTTTGAGATCCGGCACGCTGCGAACAGTCGAGGCATGTGGCACGAGAACCGCTTCCGACTGCGGGCGCGGCACCGTGGCCGCGACATAGGCGAGAGGTGCGCCGGCGGCCTGCGCAAAGATGGGAGGCGCTTCGCCCACGTCGCCGAAATCGATCGACCCTACGTTGAGCGCTTCCAGTTGCACGGGGCCCGCGTCGAACTCTGTCCACGTGAGCGCTACACCAAGCGGTGCAAGCCGCTTCTCGAGCGTTCCACGCCCTTTGAGCAGACTCAGATAACCCTTCTGGTTGCCGATGCGCAGCGTGCGCGGGGCATTCGCCGCGTGTGCGGGCAAAACGCCGAGCGCGGGCAATGCGGCGAGCGCTCCGGCTCCCGCGGTGAGTCTGATGAAGCGGCGGCGTGCATTCATGCGTGGCAGGTTCGACCCGAAGTCGACAGAAAATGACAATGCCGCCGATGTTATAACCCGGCCGTCAGCGTGGAAACCATCAAATCCTGCGCTCCTAATTCCTGCCGCAGATAACCGGCACGGCGATCAGTCAGATCGCAAGAAGGGCCAGGAATATCTTCGCGCACCTCTTTGGATGTCTCCTCAACAGCCAAGCTGATTTGCAAGCTCGTTCAAATCGTCCACGACAAAGTCCCACGCCTGCTCCGCCTTCAGGTCCGTCTTTTGATGGGGACCGTGTTCGGTCGGCCGTACGACAAAAGCGGTCGAGAGGCCGAGCCGGCGTGCCGCCGCAAGGTCCCCGTTATGCGCTGCGACGAGGCAAAGTTCGGCCGGTGCCAGGCCGAGAATGTCCACCGTCTCGCTGTACACCTGCGGCGAGGGCTTGTAGGCGCGAACCACTTCGGCGCCGAGAATGGCGTCCCATGGCAAACCGGCGCGCTTTGCCATATCCACCATCAGCCGGATATTTCCATTCGACAATGGGGCGATGATGAAATGGCGTTTCAGGCGGCTGAGCGCCTCGATCGCATCCGGCCATGGATCGAGACGATGCCAGGCCAGGTTGAGTTCGTCGATCTCGGCATCCGTTACCCCGGCAATGCCGCTACGGTCCAGCACCTTCACGAGATTCTCGCGATGCAGAACGTCGAGGCGCACGTACGGCCGGCGTCCGCTGCGAATTTCCTCCATGGAAGGCGAATATTCGCGGCGCCAGGCGTCCGCGAAGTCGAACGCATCGAGCTGCGGCGCATGGCGATGCAGAAACGCCGCGACATCCCTCGCGACTCCGCTGCGCCAGTCCACCACCGTGCCGAAGACGTCGAATACGAAGGCCTTGATTGCAGTATGTTTCGTCATAGGGTTCAAGATGGGTTGTCAATCGGAACGCAGCATGGCGAACCGCCCTGGTCAACTGACACAGGCGGCGCAGCGGACATTGAACCACTTGAACAGGAATCTTGCTGGCAGTTGCGCGAAGCGAGCGGGCGCGCAGCCCCCTTTCGCCGCGACCGCGTGGCGCTGCGTATCGAGGCGCAGGCGAGTGCGTTACGTCAAGGGTCGTTACGTGCATTGAGTACGGCTTCCACGGCGTCCTTCGCACGACGTAGTGGAAGCCGCGTGCGCAGCGGCCACAGGTAGGCAGACGTCTCGTCGACGCTGCTACAGTGTCACATCGCCCGCTCGGTAGGCCGCGAGTTTCCACTCACACGGCACCGAACCGGCGCGGCAATCAACCTTTGCCCACGCGATAAAAACTCGGCGGCACAGTGCCGTTCACCGCAAATGCGCCGACTTGCCGCTCGCGATACACGCGCGGATTATGTGATGAAATGGTGCGCGCGTTGCGCCAGTAGCGATCGAGCCCTTCGGTGCGGAGCGTAGCCGATGCGCCGAGCGCATCGAAGAGCTCCGTGCTCGCGTCCAGGACGAGCCGCGTGATCACCGAAACGGACTGGTCCACTTCGACGTGCGCTTCGGTGTGTGCCTGCTGACGCCGCGCTTCGCTTGCAGCCGGATCCTGGTGCGCTTCGTAGCTGCGCTGGATCGCCTTTGCTGCCTGCAACGCCACGGCGCCCGCAGCGTATGCCGCGCCGTGCAGGCGGCCGACAACCTGGAGAATCTGCGGATCGTCGGCGACACGGTCTGCATTGCCATTGCTGTAGACACGGTCGCGCTGGCGCACGCGGCGCGCGACATCATCGGCGAGCGCGCGCCCGATGCCAGCCAGCGACGCCAGATGCACGAGCTGATAGAACGGCACAGCATAGGGAAAGCGTGTGGCAGAGGGGCGAATCCATTCCGGCTCGACCGCGACATCCACGAACGTCGCCGTGCCGCTTGCCGTGAGTGCCTGGCCGAAGCCGTCCCAGTCGTCGATCACCTCCACGCCCGGAGCCGTGCGCGGCACCTGAAGATAAACGGTATCGTCGCCGTCTTGCGCGGCAACGGCTACCCAGTCCGCGAACAGCGAACCCGTGGTGTAGAACTTGCGGCCGTTCAGGCGAATGCCCTGCGACGTGCGCGTGAGATGCGTGGCGAACGTGCCGACCTTGGTGCTGCCCACCTCAGAAAGACCCGCGCCAATCAGGTCGCCCGCTGCAAGCTTGCTCAGCCAGTGCGCCTGCCATTCGGCTTCGTGCGCGGTGAGCACGTCTTCGACAAAGCCGAGGTGCGCACGCACCGCGTTGACGACGTTCGTATCGGCGGCGCCAAGTTCGATCAGCAATCCGAATAGTTCGGGTAACGTTGCGCCCACACCGCCCTGTTCGCGTGGCAGGCGCAGGCGCGTAAAGCCGGCCTCGCGCAGCGACTTGATCTCTTCGTGCGGCAGCCGGTGGGCGAAATCTCGTTCGACGGCACTCGCGCGAATGCGCGCGAAGAGCGGGCGCCAGTCGCGCGCGAGCGCTTCGTAACGCTCGCTCGGCGGCGCGCCCCAGGCAGAGTGAGGTTCGAAGCCGATATCAGCGTTCGTTGCGTTGTCGGAAGTGTGTTGGGACATAGTGCGAATTCCGGTTGAGTCAGGCTATGTGACGAAGTCAGGCGGACGGATAGCTGCCGCGCGCTGGGCGCTTGAGCCCGAGGTGATCGCGCAACGTGCGGCCCTCGTACTCGGTGCGGAACAGGCCACGCCGCCGCAGCTCGGGCAGCACGAGTTCGACAAAATCGGCGAGCCCGCCCGGGAAATAAGGCGCCATGATGTTGAAGCCATCGGCGCCCTCCTCCTCGAACCATTGCTGCAACTGATCTGCAATGCTTTGCGGCGTGCCGACCACCTGTTGATGACCACGCGCACCGGCTATGCGCAAATAAAGCTCGCGGATCGTAAGCTTGTCGCGGCGTGCGAGATCGACGAGCAGATGCTGACGGCTCTTCGGCCCATTGGTTTCGGGCAGATCGGGGATCGGGCCGTCGACGTCGTACGCGGAGAGATCCACGCCGCCGATCACGCTGGAAAGCAACGCCACGCCGACCACGGGGTCGACAAGCGATTGCAGTTGCTCGAACTTCTCTTCGGCTCCCGCCTGCGTGCGGCCAACTACGGGAAATATGCCTGGCATGATCTTCACGTCGTCGCGCTCGCGCCCGTAGCGCGGCAGGCGGCCCTTGATGTCCGCATAGAAGGCCTTCGCTTCGTCGAAGGTCTGGTGCGCGACGAAGATCACTTCCGCCGTTCGTGCCGCAAGCTCTCGGCCGGATTCCGAGGCACCGGCCTGCACGACGACGGGGCGGCCCTGCGGCGAGCGTGAAACATTGAGCGGCCCACGCACCTTGAAGAAGTCGCCGCGATGGTCGAGCACGTGCAACTTCTCCGTATCGAGGTAGATGCCGCTCGCCTTGTCGCGAGGAAATGCGTCGTCGTCCCAGGAATCCCAGAGGCCGAGCACGACATCGTGGAATTCCGCGGCGCGCTGGTAGCGGTTTGTGTGATCCGGTAACTCGTCGAAGTTGAAGTTATGCGCTTCAGCTGTGCTGCTCGACGTGACGAGATTCCAGCCCGCGCGACCGCCTGAAATCTGGTCGAGCGAAGCGAATTTGCGCGCGACGTTATAGGGCTCGTGAAACGAGGTGGAAACGGTCGCGATCAGTCCGATGCGCTCGGTGATGGCAGCGAGCGCCGAAAGCAGCGTGACGGGCTCGAAAAACTCGCTGCGCGCCGTGCGCGCGAGCGAGCCCAGGTGAGTGCTGCGCACACCCGACGAATCCGCAAAGAAAATGGCATCGAATTTCGCGGCCTCGGCGAGACGTGCGAGTTCCACATAGTGGCGGAAGTTGCTGCCGGCGTCCTCCTGCGCGTCGGGATGGCGCCAGCCAGCAATATGGTGGCCCGTTTGCATCAGAAATGCGCCGAGGCGAAACTGTCGGGAAGGTTGGGTCATGTGCGTTTGCACCTTTGGCTCGGACGGTTAGACCATCGATTCTTCTGCCTGGACGCTGCCCATTCAACCAAGATATTGGAATATTCATATGGCCGGCATTCAATTACGACGGCCCGAGGCGGCCGATCGACCTCGCCGTCGCTGTGAAGCAAGATTCGTATTATCGGTGGCCGATATATAAATCTCGAATCGATATTGGCCGTACCTTGAGGCCGCAACCATAATCGTCAAGGAGCGGCCCCGCGCCGCCCACGCACGGCGATCATCGGTTGTACCAAACCAGAACGTAACCAACCACGCGACATCGATTAGTCATCCAGATATTCTTCTCTGCTATTGCGCTGTTTTCGCTGCAATCTGAAGCCGTTCACGCCGCCGGAGATGCCCCGCACGTGTTGCGAGTGGGCTTCGTGGCCGGTCCCTACGCCGATGAATTTCGTGAAGGCGTCGAACCACAACTCAAGCGCAAGGGCTACACGGTCCAGTACGTCAACTTCAGCACCGGGCTCGAAGCGAATCAGGCCGTGTGGCACGGCGAGATTGCCGCCGATGTGATGCAGCACAGCGTCTATCTGAAGGCATACAACGACCGTAACGGCACTGACCTCGTCGGCGTCGTACAGGTACCGACGCCCCCCATGGGTCTCTACTCCACCCGCCATCATTCGCTAGCCGAGGTCAAGCCCGGCGCAACGGTCGCCGTACCGAACGATCCGGTCAACCTCGAACGCGCGCTCAAGATTCTCCAGGCGGTCGGCTGGATACGCATTCGCGAGAATCCCAATCCTGTTGATGTCTCCGAGCGCGACGTGGTTGCCAATCTATTTCCCGCGTTAGCACGTACGCTTCACGGCGCGCGAGACGCACTGAATCCCGCTTCCGTTACTGGTGGCACGATGCGGTGACGTTCGCGGACGGCTTGCGAAAGCAGATTGGCTTGCCGAGCCCACGCGCGATGAGCCAGTGGGCTATACAACACGAACCGCTGGAGCAACACCACCGCATTGTGTTGTGTAGCCGCATCCGTGCGAATCGAACAATCTCTTGCGCGGCAATGCCAAACGTGCAGGACCGAACCCCGGGCTGACGAGACAACGCACACAAACGCATACGAAACGCGGCCTCTACGTGCATCGCACCTGCCCGGGCCGCACAGTCAACGGTCCAGCAAACGCCGCAACCGTCGTTATATCTTCTTGTAAATTCGCCATTCGCATCGCACGCGAGATTACATATCAATATAAGAAATCATTCGATCTCACAGAGATTACAGCCTTGACCGCTTCTTATGTGACTCCGGAAAATAGCTCCCGCTGATTGAACGATC
>Ga0335083_10006874_pt1 | contig 14101 bp, 13 predicted proteins | sample Lox_Sample_42_FD_206716 | JGI IMG/M metagenome (GOLD analysis project Ga0335083, IMG submission 206716) | Soil microbial communities from Loxahatchee National Wildlife Refuge, Florida, United States - Lox_Sample_4.2 | ecosystem: Environmental > Terrestrial > Soil > Wetlands | place: USA...
CAAGACGGATATCAGCAAATTCTTTGACAAGTTGGATCGTGAACTCCTTCTCAAAGCTCTTGATAAAGTAGTTACGAAGAAGAGCCTGCTGCCGCTGTTAAGAGCATTCGTCGCTACTGAAATCACCGATGGCATAGACGAAAATTGGAAATCGCTCGTATCCAGTGCAGGAATCGAAAAAGGTAGAGGTGTGCGGCAGGGCATGCCTTTATCGCCATTTTTTGCCGGCGTTTATCTGAGATCGCTCGATCGTGTCCTAAAGCGCTGGAACACCACAATTATACGTTATGTCGATGACATCGTTGCCTTTTTCCAGTCGGAGAAAGAGTGTAGCCTCTTCCATGAAAAACTGGCTCGCGAACTCAAGAAAATCGGACTGGAAATCGGCGAGATTGGAGCGCCAGGTTCAAAAACAGAGGTCTATGCCCCTCAAAAACCCGCCAAATTTCTTGGAATGGAACTACACCTAAACCAAGATGGCGTATGCAAGCTTCTAATCTCTGAGGAGAGATTCGAAGAGATAGAGTCAGAAATTTCGAGAATCTCTTCGGTGTCCACATTGTCATCGCGCAACATAACGCTCACCCGCATGGGTAGCTATTTCGATTCAATAATGTTTGGATATCTCAACGCATTCGACGGCGCGGAAAATTGGGAACGCCTCAAAGTATCACTCGAGAAGGCGTGCAAGGGCGCACAAGAAGTCGTTCTGGTCGAGCTGCTAGGGCAACACAGAGTTGATGCGCTTACGCCCTCTCAACGTCGCTTCATGGGCCTGGCAGAATAAACCCACTCCCCCAATGCCCCTACCCCTCCGGCAGCGCCTGCGTCTTGTTCAGCCGGTCCATGATCTCGTCCAGTGGCTCGACGACGGTGACGCTTTCCATGCCCTCCCCCCGGCCCTCTCCCGCAAGCGGGAGAGGGAGACAGGCTCACCACTCCTCCACAATCAACCCCGGCACATCCCTGAAGTCTTTGGGATTGCGCGTGGCGAGCGGCAGGCCGTTGGCCAGAGCCGTTGCGGCGATCAGCCGATCCAGGACCTTCGCGCGATTGAAGCCGACGGCAGAGAGGATGGCACGATAGGCGCTGAGTTCCCCGTCGCCGAAAGGGATCACGTCAAGCCTGCCCTCGAGCGCGTCGAGCGCGGCGCGGCGCGCGTCGGCGTTGGCCGGATCGCGATACACGCCACCCTCAAGCTCGGCGGCGGTCAGTATCGAGATATAGGGTGCGGTCTGAAGCACGGCCGCGCGGAACAAGACATCCCTATCGCCGTCACGCAACGGAATGGCGACGCTGGTGTCCAGCAGGATCGCCGTCATCAGAGGCCGGGGCGATCAGGGAATTCGAAAGGTTCCCGCTCTTGTATTTCGGCTGGTTTGGGAAGCTTGCGCAATTCGTCCAGCATCGCCCGGAAACGCGCCAGCCGTTCGGCCTCCTCCGCGGCAGTCGGGATACGTCGCGCGGTCACGGTGTCGCCACTGCGGCTGATGTCGAAAGTCTCGTCCGGCCCGATGCCGAGGGCTTTGGGCAGACGCACGGCGACGCTGTTGCCGGATTTGAAGGTGCGGGTGCGGACATGACTGTTCATAATCCGGATATACCGTATATACGAACAACATTCAATGAACGATCCCTCCGTTCTGGAGACAGGCCCGCCCCTACCCCTCCGGCAGCGCCTGGGTCTTGTTGAGGCGGTCCATGATCTCGTCCAGCGGCTCGACGACGGTGACGCTGCGGCCTTCGCCGAAGCGGATGCGTGTCCCTTCCTCGCTGTAGGAGATGAAGCTGATCTGCGCGGCGTTGACGGCGACGGGCACGCGGTCGGTGCCGGTGAATTTCACGAACATATTTCGCTCTCCTGAGTCCTTTTGCGGGGAGGGTAGCGCATTCGCTGGTGGGGGCAAGAAGACCCTCACCCTTCAAACGAGTCACGTGCCTCGTTTGAACTCTCCCGCAAGCGGGAGAGGGAGAAGAGGTCACTCCCCCTTCACCACGCCCGCCGCGATGAGCCGCGCACGCACGGCGTTCATATGGTCACGCATGCGCTCGGCGGTGTCCTCGTCCTCAAGGCGCTGCTCCGCCTCCCATTCGGCGCGGGCAGCCGCGACCGCCTCCTCGACGATGCGCTTCATGCGCAGCGGCAGTCCGCCCGCGCCACCACTCATCCGCCCGTCATAGTTGCGCAGCATGAAGGCGGCGAGGCGATCATTATAGATGCGGCGCGTGCCGATATGCTTGCCATAGGACATGACCGGCACCTCGGTGCCGTGGATGGCGCGCTCCATGACCGTATCGCGCAGGATCTCGATGCGGTGATCGAGCGCGGCGTCCCAGGCGGCGGCGAACTCCTCCGCACCGGGCTGGCGGCGGAGATGATAGGCGCCGACATTGGACATGCCGACAGCGTCACACGCGGTGCGGACAGAGCCGGTGTCGCAGAGCGCATCGATGAAGGCCTTCTGCCGCGCGGGCGTCCAGCCGTCATGGCGGGCGCACTGGCGCGGGACGGGTGCGAAGGGCTGGGCGGCGGGCTTGTCGCGCTCGGGCGCGGTGTCGGGTGGGGTGCGTTTTGTCATGGCGGCAAGGCTGCCAAGAAAAAACGCATGTAGGACAGGCCATTTGTCACATGCGGGCCTGCAAAGCGCGATTTGCTCCGCTCCGGTGCTCACGTACCCAAATATACGCTCCGCGCCGGTGCTCACAAATCACACTTTTCGGCTCCGCCTGAGCCAAATGTCAGCGATGTGTGAGGTCAGCGCCAGAACAGGATAGCGGCGAATGCGGCGAGCGAGACCAGGCAGCCGAGCAGCGCATATTCCACTGCGATCGCGCCGAAATCCGTCCTGAGAAGCCGCGGCAACATGACTGGGAGACCCTTCTTTTCCTTCGATGAGAAAGGTTTGATCCCAAGATGTTAGCGCGGGCTTAACGGGAACCCGGGCGCGGCGAAAATGCGACGAACGGAGGGCGCTCAGGCCGAGCGGGCGGGGTGCTTCCGGTCCGCGTCGGCGCGCGGTTTCGCGCCCAGATAGTCCGCCCGCCGATCGAACGCGACGCCGGACGCGCCGACCCGCCGGTGCGACGCCACGACCTGGAAGACGTTCAAGGCGCCGCGCTGGAAGGAGAGCGCGCAGAGCGAGAGATAGAGCAGCCACAGCCGCGTCCGGGGCATGCCGATGAGCGCGGCGCCCTCCGCGCGGCGGGCATGGATGCGGCGCGCCCAATGCTCGCAGGTGAGGCCGAAATGCTCGCGCAGCGCCTCCACCTCGTGCACCTCGAACCCGGCGCGCTCGAGCGCGGCGCAGGTCATGCCGATATGGTCGAGCTCGCCGCCGGGGAAAATATATTCGACGATGAACTTCATATAGGGGGTGAGCACCGGGAAGTCGGCGGGATTGGCGGTGTTGCGCCGGGCACTGGCCTGGCCGAAATAGAGGCCGCGCGGGCGCAGGTGCCGGCCCAGATACTGGTAGAAATCGTGATGGTTCCCGATGCCGATATGCTCGACCATCTCGACCTGCGCGATCTTGTCGAAAATGCGGTCCTCGGGCAGCGAGCGGCAATCGCGCAGCTCGACGGTGACGCGGTCGGTAAGGCCGAGGTGGGCGATCTTCGCAGTCACATAGTCGAACTGCTGCTGGCTGAGCGTGGTGCCATAGGCCTGCGCGCCATAATGTTGCGCGGCGTGGCAGAGCAGCCCGCCCCAGCCGCAGCCCGGATCGAAGAAGCGGTCGCCGGGCTGCAGGCGCAGCTTGCGGCAGATGAGATCGAGCTTGTCGCGCTGGGCCTGGTCGAGGCTGTCGTCCGGCGTCGCGAAATAGGCGGACGAGTAGACCATGTTCTCGTCGAGGAAGAGCGCATAGAACGCGTTCGAGATGTCGTAGTGGAAGCTGATCAGTTCGCTGTCATTGCGGGCTTCCGGCGAGAGGCCAAGCTTCTTCGTGAAGCGCTCGACCATCGACGCGAAGGGATGCGCCCTCAAGAGCAGCGGCAGCGCGAGGCGCAGCAATTTGAGCTTGTTGACCTTGCCGGGCAGGTAGCGGAACTGGAGATGATCGACATGGCGCATCGCGTCGATCGGGTCCGCGCCGACCAGATCGAGGTCGCCAGCCGCATAAAGCTCGGCGATCGTCACCAGCGAGGGATTGAGGATCAGCCGCTGCAGCACCGCCGCCGAGCCGAAGCGGATGCGGATCTCCGACTGCGCGGTCGGCCCGAGCGGGATGATCGTCCCGTCCCACAGCTCCAGGCTGATATCGACATCGAGATGACGGGCCAGTTCGCCGATCACGGCCTTCGTCGCGGCAAGTTCACGCGTCATGGGTTGCTTCTGTCTCACTCTCATGCTGCGGCGGCCGCCCTCGTCGTAGAAGAAGCCCGGCCTAGAAAAATCCTGGCCTAGAAAAATCCGGGCATGTCGCGCTGCGGCAGGCTCGGGCGGGCGGGCGTCAGCGGCTTCAGCGCCGCGACCGGGGCGACGCGGTCGAGCGCGGCGATGCCATTCTGGGCGACTCCGGTGCCGGCAATGGCGGTGCAGCTGCGTCCATCCAGAAAATCGACGGCGCGCGCGACACTGTCCTCGCCCGGGTCGCCGAGCGGATATTGCAGGTCATCGCGGGCCCGGCAGCTCTGCCCGATCACCGGGGCGAGGCCGTTGAAGAAACCGGTCTGCCCGGCGGCATTCTCGTCCTGGAAGGCGATGATGCGCAGGCGGTCGTCGCAGGCGCTCTGGTCGAGCGCGATCTGGCCGACCGGCTTGCCATAGGTGTTGTCGCCGATGATGGCGATGTCGCTGGGCAGGAACGGCCGGAAGGCGTTGATGACCATCTCGCTCGCCGACGCGGTGCCCTGCGTCGTGATGAAGGCGATGCGGCGCGGCGCGATCGCGCTACCCTCGGACTCGAAATAATAGGTCTCGTTCTCGGAGGTCTTTTCCGGCCGGAAGCGCAGCAGCGCGAAGACATCGGACGAGCGCCGCCCGCCGCCGAGCAGGCTGCCGAGCGTCTGGGCGACGTCGATCAGGCCGCCGCCATTGTAGCGCAGGTCGACGATGACATCGTTCACGCCCTGCGCCTTCAGTTGCGCGAAGGCGGTGCGCAGCGCCGGCTGGGCGGTGTAGATGAAGGTGCGCAGATTGATGTAGCCGATGTTGCGGCCGTTGTCGGAAATGATGCGCTCGCCATAGCGCGAGGAGACGGGCGCGATGTCGAAATCGGTCTTGGTGAGCGTGACGATGCGCGTGCCGGCGGAATCGTTGATCTTCAGGACGCGCGTGACGCCGGCGGTGGCGTCGCCGAAGGCATCGTTGAGCGCGCTGTCGCCGCCGCTCGCCATGATGTCGCTGACATTCTGCAGCGCGTCCGTGGAGGTGCCGATGGCGAGGATCTCGGCGCCGCGATCGATGCCTGCCGCGAGCGCCGGAGCACTTTCGAACGCCTCGCTCACCCACAGGCGCCGCGCCGCGTCGTCGGTATAGAGACGGATGCCGAAGCCGGCGGTCTGGCCGCTGTTATAATAGGCGTCCTCCGCCGCGATCGAGGTCACATAGCTGAAATAGCGGTCCTTGCCCTGCGCCCGGGCACCCGCGGTCAGCGCATCGACATAGTCGTTGAGGTCGGTGAACGCGGTCGGATCGACATAGCCCAGCGTGTCGGGAAACAGATACCATTCGTTGAACTGCGCCAGCACCCAGGATTCGCGGTTGGCGAGCGAGCAGGCCGAGTTGGTCGGCGTGGGCGTCGGCGTGGGCGTCCCGGAGCCGATGACGCCGCTCCCGGACGACGAGCCGCCGCCGCCGCAGGACGACAAAGCAAGCGCCACGGCCAGACTCGTCAACCCGTCTCGAACGCGGCAGCGCCAATCTTTCATGAGGCGATACCCTAACGGCTTGATTTCGCATTGTCGCCGGTCCTTTTTCATATCCGCATGCTCTGCAACCGGTACGGGCACGCTTGGCGCAGTTGCGCGTTATGCAGGCATGGCGAGTGACCTGCGGTTCCCGATTTCCGACACCAGCATAGCGATTGTCACGGGTGGCGAATCCGGCATTGGGCGGGCCTGCGCGTTGCGGCTCGGCCTCGCCGGGGTGCCGGTGGCCACCACCTATTTCCGCGACCAGGCCGGCGCGCAGGCCGTCGTCGACGAGATCGTCAAGGGCGGCGGCAAGGCAATCACATGCCAGACCGACGTAACGCAGGAAGAAGAGGTAGAGGCGTTGTTCGCCGCGGCGGAGCAGGAATTCGGCACCGTCGACATGCTGGTCAATTCGGCGGGACTGAACATGAGCGGCGTCTTCCTGCGCGACCTCAGCCTCGAGACGTTCGACCGCATCGTGCGCTCCGATCTCTACGGGCCTTTCCTTACCTGCCGCCGGATGGTGCGGGCGCTGGAGGCCGCGAACCGGCCGGGACGGATCGTCAACATCTCCTCGATCCACGAGCGCGCGCCGCGACCCGGCGGCGCCGACTATGACGCGGCCAAAGGCGGCCTCGCCCAGCTGACCGCCACGCTGGCGCTGGAGCTGGCGCCCCGGCATATCGCGGTCAACGGCGTCGCGCCGGGCATGATCCTGACGCCGATGAACCAGTCCGCGCTCGACAATCCGGACGAACTCGCCCGCAAGCAGGCGGCGATTCCCTGGGGCCGCGCGGGCAAGGCAGAGGAAGTCGCCGACCTCGTCGCCTGGCTGCTCTCGCCGGCCGCGGACTATATCACCGGCACCACCGTGACCATCGACGGTGCGCTCTCGCTGACCGTGGCGCTCGGAGCCTGAGCCATGGTCGCCTATGTCGTCGAGAAGCTGGAGGACGTGACGCTGGACATCGCCAATCCCAAGGGGCGGCTCGCCGGCTACGATTTGATGAGCCCGTTCGTGTGGACCGAGGACAAGACCTACAGGCTGCTCGTCCGCGTCCTGCCCCGGCCGCTCGGCGCCGGCGATCCGACCGGAACGATCTGGAGCGGCGAGTCCGACGACGGCATCTGTTTCCGGATGAGCGATGAGCCCGCGATCGTGCCTGGCCCCAATCCCGACGACGCCGGCGGTTGCGAGGATCCGACGGTCGTGCGCGGCGACAAGGGCAATTATCTGGTTTTCTACACCGGCGTCGATGCCGAGCGCGCGCAGGGCGCGCTGCTGGTCGCCAAGGGACCGGACCTTGCCAGCCTCAAGGAACAACGCGTGATGCTGAAGGCCCCGCCGGGCGAAGGCAATATCAAGGAAGCGACGCTCGCCCGCGGATCGGACGGCCAGTACCGCCTGTTCTACGAATATGCGAAGGACAATGCCTCGCGCATCGGCATGGCGACCGGGCCGACCGTGGAGGGACCCTGGACCGTCGTCGACGATCCTTTCACGATTCGGCAGGGCAGCTGGGACAACTGGCATCTCTCGACCGGTCCCATCGTGCAGACCGAGGGCGAGGACCCGGTCATGTTCTACAACGGCGCGACGGCGGACGCGCGCTGGCGGATCGGCTGGATCAGCTTTTCGGGCGACTTCACCAAGGTGACGGGGCGCGGCCTCGAACCGCTGCTGATGCCGCCGCCGGCGGAAGACCGCACCGCGACCGACATCGCCTTCGCGGCCTCCTGCCTCGAGATGGGCGAGGACATCTGGCTCTATTATTCGCTCGAGGACCGCATCCTGCGCCGTGCGCGCATCGCCCGCTACAGCCCGGGCGGCTGATCCCCGGTCGCGAAAATTGTGCAGCGCAAAAAGAACCATTGATCGCGACGGCGCACGGCGCGATAGTCCCGGGTCATGGTCGGCCAATGACAACCGCCTTGGCAATCGAAGACACGCCGGCGCCTCCGGGACACTGGCCGGTGTTCGCGGCTGCCGCGCTGTTCCTGCTCTCGCTTGCGCTGTTCTGGCCCGGCGTCGCCATGTACGACACCGTCCAGCAATATCAGCAGGTGCTGAGCGGCCGCTATTATGACTGGCACCCGCCGGTCATGGCGCGGCTCTGGTCATTGCTCGCCCCGGTCGCGCCGGGCACGCCGCCCATGCTCGTGCTGCAGCTGGCACTCTACTGGACCGGCCTTGGCGCACTCGCGCGGGCGCTGGGCGGCGGCAAGGCAGTCGCGGTGCTGGCGCTCGGCGCCTCGCCCCTGTTCCTGGGGTGGCAGGGTGTCGTGCTCAAGGACCCGCAGATGGTCGGGGCACTGGTTTGCGCGACCGGCCTGACGGCGGCATGGCGGCTGCGCGGCCGCGCGATTCCCTGGCCCGTGCTCGGCCTCGTCATCCTCTGCCTGATCTATGCGACGCTGGTGCGCGCCAACGCCGCCTTCTCGACCGTGCCGCTCATCGTGCTGCTGTTCGCGCGCCCGATGAAGCGAAGCTGGGCCGCCGGGGCAATCCTGGCCGGAATCGCAGCGGCCATCCTGCTTTCCCAGCCGCTCAACCACCGCCTGTTCGGTGCGGCGGCGAGCGGCGTCGACCAGTCGGAGGCGACCTACGATCTCGCCGCCATCGCGGTGCGCTCCGGGGATGGCGCGGCCGCCGGACTGACGAGCAAGGCCGTGGCCGCCCTCAAGGCAGGGCATTGCGTCAAGCCGCTGTTCTGGGACCCGCTGTTCGTGCGCGGCGACTGCGACGACGCGCTGAGTGCCTATGACAATCTGCATGCCCGCCAGCTCTATCGGCTGCTCGCCGGGGCGGCCGCGCGCCATCCGCTCGCCTATCTCGAGCAGCGCGCCGCGCACCTGAACTCGACGCTGCGCTGGCTGGTGCCGGCCGCCTGGCCGCTGGCCGAACCGCCCGGCGAGAACGAGCCGAACAAGGTCGGCCTGGCCAGCCCGCCCTGCTGCGAAGTGCTGAGCTGGCAGAACAGCGCGGGCATGATGGCCGAGACGCCGCTGGGCTGGCCGGTCTTCTGGATCGTCATGGCGGCCTGGGGCCTGGGGGTCGCGCGCCGCCTTCCCGCAGGCGAGCCACGCCGCATCGCCACCGCCCTGTTCGTCTCGGCACTTTGCCAGGAAGCGAGCTTCGCGTTGCTCAGCATCTCCTCGGACCTGCGCTATCATCTCTGGGCGATGCTCGGCACGGCGCTCGGATGGGTCCTGCTCTGGCATGGCGGCCCGGTGCGGTGGCGCTCCAACCTGGCGCTGGCCGCGCTCGCGATCGTGCTGCTCAGCGGTTTCTACACGCGGCTGACCCTCCCGAGCCCGCCCGCGGAATATAGCGAGCTGGTGCTGTGACGCTGGTGCGCATCGAATAAGCCGCTATACCGGCGCATCGGTCATATCGGGGGAGGTGGCCATGACGCCTTGCGTAAAGTTGGAGTCTGGCCAGTGACGGGGGCGGCAGCCGGCCGCACCAGTCCGGCCTACCAGACCATGCTCGTCGTGCTGCTCGGCATCAACATGGGCGCGGTGATCCTGGACCGGAACGCCTTCTCCTTGCTCGCTCCGATGATCCAGCCCGAATTCGGCCTCAACAATGCGCAGGTCGGCCTGGTCAACGGCGCGCTCGCGGCGACCTGGGCATTGTCGAGCTTCGGCCTCTGCCGCCTTGCCGACATGACCGGCCGCAGCAAGCAGATCCTCATCGTCGCGACTTTGGTCTTCTCGCTCGCCTCGATCAGCTCTGGACTCGCCATCGGATTGCTGACGCTGGTGGCGGCGCGGGCATTGATGGGGCTCGCCGAAGGCGGCCTGCCGCCGGTCAGCACGCATATCGCCTATACCGAGGTCGCCCCCGAGCGTCGTGGCCTTGCGGTCGGGACGCTGTCGACCATCGGGCTCAATCTCGTGCCGCTGCTCGGGCCGCTGGTGATCGTCGGCATCGGCACGCACTATGGATGGCGCCATGCCTTCTGGCTTGCCGGCATACCGGGCCTGATCCTCGCCGCCCTGATGTGGGCGCTGATCCGCCCGCCCCGCGAAGCGCGCAGGGAGGCCGCGCCCAAAGGCAGTTTCCTGCCGCTGTTCAGGATCCGCAACATCCGCATCTCCATGGCGCTGGCGATCATCCAGATGACCGGCATCGTCGGCATCATCGGCTTCGTGCCGCTCTATCTGGTGAAGGTGTTGGGTCTCAGCGAGACCATGATGGGTGCGGTCATGACCACGGCCCAGACCGCGATGGTCGCCTATGGGTTCATCGCACCGCTCGCCTCGGACCGGTTCGGGCGCAAGCCGGCGATCATCGGCTGTTATCTGCTCAGCGTACCGGGCTACCTGCTGCTCGCCTTCAGCGGCGGCGCGTTGCCGCTGGTCTTCGCCGGCGCGGCGCTGATCGGCGCCTTCATGGGCGCGAGCATCCTGGTCATGAATGCGATTGCCGGGGAGTCGGCGCCGCCGCATCTCTCCGCGACGGCCATGGGCCTCAACGCCGCCGTCGGCGAGATGCTGGGCGCGGGCGCCATGCCCATCGCCATCGGCTGGCTGGCCGACCGCGTGGGGCTCGGCATGCTGCCCTGGTTCTTCCTCGGGCTGGCCGCCCTGTTCTGCGTCGTCACCCTGGCGCTGACCGAAACGGCCCCGCGCCGAAGCCGGGCAGCGGCCACCGCCATCGCCTGAGGATTCGGTCCGCCGTCCATTCGATTCGGTTCGTCGCATGACGAGAGACGAAAGCGCGCCGCGGATTCATGGCGGGCCAAACAAAGTTTGCGGCGTTCCGTCTAGGGGCGTCATTTCTGGGGCGCCTCTCGCAAGGAGGCGCCCTTCTCATATGCGCTATTCGGCCGGCTTCACTCGGCGGCCATGGCCTGCGCGACATGGGTGTCGATGTCGCGCCAGTCGCCGCCCTTGGGATAGGCGAAGCTGACCGCGCGGATCGTGGCGAAGTCGATATCTTCATCGGCGAAGCTCACCTCGCCCGTCGCTTGATAATGTTCGACCGCATCGAGCAGGAGCCGCCGCGCGCGATAGATGACGCGGTCGCAGGTACCGAGATATTCCTGGCTGCGGTCGACGATCGCCCCCATGCTCTCCTGCACGACGAAATCCTCATAGGCATTGCCGCGCCCGGTGATGCCGCTCCAGTGGCCGGCCTTCATCGCGGCGCGGTCCTGGTTCCACATCGTCTCGGGCCCGCCCATGTCGGCATTGAAGTACATGGGGTCGCCCGAGGTCTGGCCGAAGCTGGTCAGGATATCGAACCGGAGCGGCGCGTCCGTGTCGTAAGCGATATACCATTGCGCCGTGGTCACGTCGTCGATCGGGATCGAGCAGCAGACGATGCGCGCGCCGGTGGGCGCCGAGGGAATGAAGGAGAAGAAGGGAAGCGAGACCTCACGCACGCGGGCGTAGCTGAACGCGCCCTCGTCGCGGATCGCGCCTTCGCGGAAGCCATAGGGCTGGTCGACGAACTCGAAGCTCGGCGCGCCGTCATTGAGCATATAGTCGGACTCGGCCTTGAAATAGGCGCGGCCCTGCTCGCTCATCAGGTTCGCCGAGTGGAGGAAGCCGACATGGGCACTGTCGAGCAAGGCTTCGAGCCCTTGCAGCCAGTTGGTGCGGATGATGCCGCGGGTCGGCTGGATATGGTCGATGGGCAAGCCGGTGAACTCATAGTCGGGGAAACGCGGCGGCGTCGCCTTCTTGCCCATATAGACCCAGACGATATTACCGGCCTCGTGCGTGGGGTGGCTGCGCACGGGCACAGACTGGGCGAAGCGCTCGCGCTGCTCGGCCGGCTCGGTCGGCGCATCGACGCACTTGCCCTCGACGCTGAACTTCCAGCCATGGAAGATGCAGCGCAGGCCATTGCCTTCGTTGCGGGCAAGGGCGAGCGACGCGCAACGATGCGGGCAGCCCTCCTGCATGAAGCCGACCCGGCCGTCGGTGACGCGGAAGGCGACGAAATTCTCGCCGAACAGCCGGATGCGCTCCGGCGCGCCGTCGGCCTCCAGCCGGTCAGATCGGCAGGCCGGCACCCAATATTCGCGCAGCATGTCGCCCATCGGCGTGCCTGCGCCGACCCGGGTCAGCAGTTCATTCTGGTCGCGCGTGAGCATGGCCCGACTCCTCTCCGATTTTGAGGCGAGCCTATGCTGTCATGCTTGCCCGCGCAAATGGTTCGGGAGCGAAGGGTTGGTCAGGGCAACTTGGCGAGCGCGGCTCCAGCAATGGCGAGGGTGTGAGAGTCGGTATTGGGGCCGGTCACCATCTGGAAGGCCGCGCCAATCTCTTGCCCCATGGGGCCGTAAAATTGCGGCTGAATCGAGTTGCTTCCGCCCCAATTGCTCCCATGCGGAAGATCGGCGGAAAGCATGTTTCCTGATACGAGGGTCGATGCAAAGTTGAACGCGCCGAGTGATTGCGTGCTGCCGCCGCCTGAAAGCGCTGCGTTCAGGGTCAATGCACCGGAGTAGGTTTGGGCAGAGAAATTGATATCGAAACGCGATGTTCCGGTGATGTCATATTTGAGGCCAGCCATGTCGACAGCAGAGCCATAGGCAACGCCGTTATATTGGGCGCCACCCGTTCGCGCGGCCATCAAATTATCCGCGGTCTTTATACCGAAGGGAACGTAATAGACATTGGCGTCGACAATCTGCGTATTTCCCGCGGTCGAATTTTGCACAGAAGACCAACTGAAAAAGCTCGTATAGGTCAGCGCCAGTTCGCTGTTTGCGCTCCCAATCTTGTAGATTGAAATCGTCGTGGGGTTGCCGGCAATCGTCTTGGCGTAAGTGTCGAAATTGGCGCGCTGATTTGCCGTCCGATCGGCGGCATTCGGCATATAGGCATAGGATGTAGAATCGACTTCGCCGACGCCTGTTGGCGTGATGACGGCAGCGGCACTCGTCTGAAGGACGCTGGCGGTGCTAAGTCCGGCGACATCGTCGCGACTTTGATAATAGAGCCAGGCCGAGTTGTTGTCATGAAGTATCTCGGTCTTTGCAGCGGCAGTCAAAGAAACCACCTCGACGCCGTCCGATGTTGCGGTGAGAGTTGATTGCTGGCCCGTAAATGAGCCTGTCAACGTCCCCCCGGTGCCACTTGCGTTGAAAATACCACCGACTTCCTGCGCATTCGGACCGTAGAAACTCCCCGACATCGAACCCGTTAGCAGACCGGTTGTGCCACCATAGGTGAAGGGACCGCTGAAACTCCCATTGGATGAGATTTGGCCGCCAGACTGGAAGTAAAGCGCGCCCGTAACACCGCCGCCCGTAATGTAATCGTCCTGCGTAACAAACGCCTTTGCGACATAGGCATTGGCCGAAAAATCCACATCGAAATCGCCCGCCGCGGAAATGATCCGCAACTCGTCGCCGGGCGTGAGGTACAGGCCGAAAATGTCGGTTAGCCAGTGAGCCGTGCCGGCGCGGGGCATTGCTGCATCAGGCGTCAAACTTCCGAACACAAAGGAATCGAAATGCGTCTGCTGCAAACCGGTGGAAAGGCTGTTGTTTTGCCAATAGCCAAGCGCGACATAGCTATTGGGTCCCAACATTCCATGATAAGGCTGGATGTCGATGGTCAAATAACTCGACCCATCCGCTTTCGCATACTGGATTTCTCCAGCAAAACGGTCGGCTAGGCGTTCGCTCTGCCCGAAACTGACGGCATCGCCGGCAGCACTGACTGAATAAGTTTGGCTTGCGGCATCATAATGGATCGCCAGCGCCGCAGTGCTTTGGGCAGTCGATTGGACGATGCCGTCGGGTGTCGTTGCGGTAAACTGCGTCACGGCGGCAGTGGTGTTATAAGCGTGGGAAATGCTTGGGTCGATAATCGCCGGGACCGACGATGTGGGAGTCGGAGTTGGTGTAGGCGTCGGAGCGGGGGTGGGCGAGGGTGTCGGACTGGGGGTTGGCGTGCTGTTTACTGCACTGCTACCGCCGCAACCCGCAAGCAAAAGACTGGTCGCAAGCGCTGTTCCAGTCAAAATACCTTTAATCATATATTGTTTCCTCCCCGTCCCGAGAAAGGAATTAGGTCGCCCTTTCAAATGGAGCAAATAAAAACGGGACCGCGAACCGAATTGGACTTTATACCGCAAATGCCGTCACGAACCAGACCTTGCCGGTCATGAGCACGCCCTTGCCTTCGACATGATGCGGCGCGAAGGCGGCGGCGAGATCGGCGACGGCTTGCGGCCCGGCTTCCTGCAGCAGCCGGCCCATCATGGTGCTCTCGACGA
>Ga0335083_10006875_pt1 | contig 14100 bp, 18 predicted proteins | sample Lox_Sample_42_FD_206716 | JGI IMG/M metagenome (GOLD analysis project Ga0335083, IMG submission 206716) | Soil microbial communities from Loxahatchee National Wildlife Refuge, Florida, United States - Lox_Sample_4.2 | ecosystem: Environmental > Terrestrial > Soil > Wetlands | place: USA...
CCGAGAAGCACGCGCGTAACGTCACGTGACGGCGCCGGATTCCCCAAATACGATCACGGCCCTGCCGCGGAGCCCTCCAGCGTCCATCAGCCGCTGCGCTTCGGCGGCCTCCTCGGGCGGGAACTCTTTGGCGACACGCAGCCTGATCCGTCCGTCCGAGGCAAGCGCCCGCGCCTCCTCGAGCCAGTCGGTGCGGTCGAGCACCCGCGCCACCGCCACCGGGTGGACGCGGATGCCTCGATCCTCCACCTCGTCGCCGTCCCAGCCGCGCACGACCACGATCTGGCCGCCGTCGCGGATCGCGGGGAACGCCGCGCGGCGGAGTAGCGCGGTGTCATAGACCGCGTCGACCCCGTCGGGGGCCTCCTGCAGCACCGCGTCGGTGAAGCCCTGCCCTCGGGGAACGACCACGTCCGCGCCAAAGCTCCGGACGAGCTCCTCGTCCTCGGGCCTGGCGTCCGCGATCACCCGCAGGCCGTGCTCCTTGGCCAGTGGGATCACGTACGAGGCGAGCAGCCCGGCGCCACCCGTGACCGCGAGGGTGTCGCCCTGCTTCAACCCGAGGAGCTCGAGCCCGGAGCGCGCGGTGAGGCCGTTCATCGGCAGCGTCGCCGCCTCGGTGAGCGTGGCGCCGTCCGGGATCGGCACGACCGACGCGGCGGGTACGACGAGAAGCTCCTGCTGGGCACCGCCCTCGGGCCGCCGGGGACTAACCACGGCCATCACCTGATCGCCAACCGCCAGCCGGTCGACGTCGGGCCCAACGGATTCGATCACGCCCGCAGCATCCATCCCCGGGATCCAGGGCGCGGGGAGATCGCCGCCGCCGCGCTGTCGGAGCCCGATGTCCGTCGGGTTGACCGCCGCGGCCTTGACCGCGATTCTGACCTCGCCGGCACCGGGCTTGCGGGCGGGGCGGTCTATGACCTCGAGGACATCCGGGTCACCGGGCTGGGGGATGGCGACGGCGCGCAAATTCAGACCTCCTGTTTCGGTATAGGGGTGATGGCTGTCGGCGCGGGGGCGATGATCATCGATGCGTAGGTGTCGCCGTCGGGACCGACGATCCAGCGGCGAACCCCATTCCGGAGCACCCGCATGTCACCCGCCTGCGCGGGCGAGCGGTATTCGATCTCAATGTCGATCGACGCGGGCTCGGGGTACTGCAACAGCTCCTCTTCGAGCGGCACGAGGTAGGCGGCGTTGTTGACGTGGCCGGCGAGGTCGAGTTCGGTGTTGCGAAACCGCCAGGGGAACCCATCCGCTACGCCGTCCGGCGCCGGGTGCCGGAGCCGGGCGTTCACCGTCCGACCTTGGGTCGACTCCCCCCACATAGCGATCTCGTCCTCGGTCAACTTGGTCGGGTGCCCGCTGATCGGGTCGAGGTGAACCCAGAGCGAGACCAGCTCGACCGCGCCGGCCGCCTCGCCGGCGCGCGTCATCGACGTCCGGCGCTCGGCCCACATCCGCCCGAGCCCGCTGCAGAAGGTGGCCAGGGTGAACTGCTCGCCGAATCGCGGGAACCGGCTCACCCGCATGCGGCTCCGGCGGACCACCCACGCTGCGCGCCCCGCGAGCCCGGCGGCGAAGGCGTCCGCATACGCCACATCCTGGGCCCAACGAGCCAGCGCGTCGAGCCGGATCCGCCCGGTCGGCGCGCAGTCGGCCAGCGTGGCGCGGGCCGGCTCGGTGAACACGCGCCCGCGTCCGGACGACGCGACGATCTCGGTCAGCTTGACCGGTTGCACAGTCAATTAGCGTACGCAGCTACGCGAACAGTCGCGGGTCCGCCGTGGCGATCCCGTGGACGCCGAGCGCCTGCAGCCGCGCGATCGCCGTTCGCTCGTTCACCGTCCATGCGTAGAGCCGGCCCCCGCGGTCGTTCACGGCACACAGCAGCGCGTCGTCCACCAGCTTGTGCTGCGCCATCAGCGCATCCCAGCGGCCGGTGTGGATGCCCGCGAGCGCCACCGCCCGCCAATCACGCCATCGATGGCTGAGCCGCGCGATCCGCCCGCCGACCGAGATGCCGACGCGAGCCCGAGGCTCGAGCGCGCGGATCCGGTCGAGGACGCCGGGCACCTGCGAGGAGATCAGCGTCCGCTCGAGCAGCGTCGCCGCGCGCAGGTGATCGAGCAGCGCGCGCTCGCAGCCGACGTGCTTGACGTCAACGTTCAGCTCGACGTCCCGGAAGCGGCGGCCGGCGAGGTGCGCGAGGGCGTCCCCCAGGCGGAGGTTCCGACCCCGGCGCGCGTGGAAGATCGTGTGCGCGAGCACGAGCTCGCGGTCCCACTCGCGGACGTCGAACTCGACCATGTCGACGCCGACGTCGAGCGCGGCGTCGAACGAGGCGAGCGTGTTCGCGCGAGCAAGCGCGCTCGCGCCACCGTGGCCGATGCGTTGACACACCATCGCGGATTTAGCGTACCTGGGCGAGCCACTCCCGCACAGCGGTTCGGAGCCCGCCGATGTCGCTGCGGAGGCTGTGGTTTCCGGCGACCTGCACCACGGTCCGACCCGGCGCCGGCGCCGGCATACCGAACGGGTCACTCACGCCCTGGACGATGAGGACCGGGACGGTCACGCCGTCGAGCTCGTCCTGCCTGGTCTTCTCGGGGCGGCCCGGCGGATGCAGCGGAAACGCCAGGCACAGCACCCCCACCGCGCCGGTCTGCGCCGCGGTCCGACAGGCGACACGGGCACCTGACGACCGGCCCCCGCACACGATCGGCACGCCCTTGAGCGTCCTCGCTCGCAGATGAGCCACGACCGCGGTCCAGGCCGTGTCGAGTTGCGCGGCCGGCGCCGGCGAACGCCGGCCGGCGACCCGGTAGGGCTGCTCGACCAAAACGACGCTGAACTTCTCGGCCTGGGCCGCCTCGGATGCCGCCACAAGGTCGCGCGCGGCCACGCCACCGCCGGCGCCATGGCCGAGCACGACCGCTCCGGTGGCGCCGCGGACCTTCGTCACGTGCGCCCGCGCGGGCCCGTGCGGCGTACCGATCTCGATCTCAATGGCGGACATGGTTCGACCACAGTAACCACGCACTCGGCCCCTCCCCGGAGCCGAATGCATATTCGTCCCTGCATAGCAACGATTACTGGACTCTCGACCGACGCGCGACGCCGAGCGCGGACTTATCGGGGTAGGTTCGGGCCGACCATCGCCACGATCCTGTACATGGACCAGAACTACCTGAGCGGCATCGCTAAGCGAAAGCCCGCGTTCGCCGAGCTCGAGCCCATCCTGCGGGAGGCCGTCGCCACCGGCGCTGTCGAAGTGGTCGAGTCCCGCATCCACGAGCGAGAGTCGCGCCCCCGACCCGACCTGAAACTGATGGAGCTCCTCAACGAACTCTCACACGGGCGAAGGCTTCCAGCGACCCTCGACCGCCCCGCCCGGGACGTCAAGCGCCGAATGACCTGGGTGATCGAGAACGAGCTGCCCGAACGCCGCGCGCGCCCGAGCGACGCTGCCGACCTCGAAGCGCTGGCGCTCGCGCTCACCCGGTGCGACCTGGTCACGTGCGACGCGTTCATGGCCGACGTCGTCCGGCGGGCTCGCCTGAACCTCCGCCATCGCGCCGAGCTGTTCAGCGGCCGACACCAGGATGTTCTCCGCCTGAGGGACAGGCTGCGGGCCATAATCAACGCGACATGACGCAGAACGGGCTTCACGACACCGCCAAGGCGCTCGTCGCCCCCGGCAAGGGCATCCTCGCCGCGGACGAGAGCGACACCACGATCCAGAAGCGGTTCGACACGATCCACCTCGAATCGACCGAGGAGCTCCGGCAGGCCTACCGCGAGATCCTGTTCACCACGCCGGGTGTCGAGGAGTTCATCAGCGGCGTGATCCTGTTCGACGAGACGATCCGGCAGTCGGCCTCGGACGGGACGCCGTTCCCGCAGCTGCTCGCCGCCAGGGGGATCCTGCCCGGCGCGAAGGTCGACCACGGGCAGCACCGACTCGCGCTGACCGAGAACGAAATGATCACGGAGGGACTGGACGGGCTGCGAGAGAGACTCCACGACTACCGGAAACTCGGGGCACGCTTTGCCAAGTGGCGCGCCACCTACTCGATCGCCGACGACACCCCGAGCGATTACTGCATCTGGGCCAACGCCCACGCGCTGGCGCGCTACGCGGCGCTTTGCCAGGAGGCCGGGCTTGTTCCAATCGTCGAGCCGGAAGTGCTCCAGGACGGTACCCACACGATCGAGCGGAGCTACCACGTGACCTCGCGCGTGCTCGACGCGGTGTACACCGAGCTGTTCGACCAGCGGGTCGACGTGTTCGGCACGCTGCTCAAGCCGAACATGGTGCTCTCGGGCTACGAAGCGTCCGAGCGCGCGGGCGTCGACGAGGTCGCCGACCGGACGCTCGAGTGCTTCTACAAGCACGTGCCCGCGGGCGTTCCCGGCATCGTGTTCCTGTCGGGCGGCCAGTCCGACGAGGATGCCACCGCCCACCTGAACGCGATGAACGCGAGCGGCCCGCACCCGTGGGAGCTCTCGTTCTCCTACGGCCGGGCCCTCCAGGGCCAGGCGCTGAAGGCATGGGACGGAGAGTGGGAGAACGCGGCGGCAGCGCAGCAGGCCTACTACCACCGTGCGAAGCTCAACTCGGCGGCGCGCGCCGGCGCCTACACCCCGGCTATGGAGGAGGTTCGAATCGATGGCTAACTTGACCGGAAGCTCGACCGCGGAGATCGACGCCCCGCTTGACCGAGTGTGGGCGCTGGTGCAGGACGTCGAGAGCGCGCCGGAGTGGCAGGGAGGGCTCAAGTCGATGCACGCGCTCGACCGTGACGGCGAGGGTCGTGCGACCCGGTGCGAGGCCGCGACCGACGCGAAGGTGAGAACGGTGAAATCGATCGTCCGCTTCAGCTACGACGGTCCGGGCACGCTGCGGTGGACTCAGGAGAAGGGCGACCTGAAGTCGGTCGACGGCAGCTGGACGCTCGAGGATCTCGGAGCCGACCGCACCCGCGCCACGTACTCGCTCGAGGTCGACCTGGGACGGACGCTCAGTCTGATCATCCGCGGACCACTCGTCGACGCCCTCCGCCACATGCTGATCGCCTCGCGCGCCGGCGAGCTCAAGAAGCAGATCGAGTCAGGCTGACACGGCGGTGGCGAGCTTGTCGAGCATCTCGCCGAAGATCCCGCCGAGGACCCGCGGCGCGAACGTCCGCTCAAACACGCCGCCGATCCCACCGGCGCCGTCCCAGGTGGCTTCGAGCGTCACCTGCGTGCCATCCCCCGTGGGAGCAACGGTCCAGCGCGACACGTACGACGACAGCTGGTCCCGCTCGGCCAGGCCGGCTGAGCTCTCCTCGACGCTTAGCAGGTAGTCGCGCTCGCGACGCCCGGACGCGAAGTGGTATCCGATGACCGTGCCCTGCCCCTGCCCTCCCGATTCGACCCGGTAATGGCTGTAGTTGTCGGTGAGGATCCGCGGCCGCGCCTCGCGGTAATCCCGCAGGAAGGCGAGGATCCGGTCCGGCGAGGCGTCGACCGCTCTGGTGGCGCGGGCGGTGACGGTTCCCATGTGCGCGGCATTGTCGCACCCCGCAACCGCGGATGGCGACGCGGCCGCGGCCTCACGCCAGGACGGACGACGACGCGGCCGCGGCCTCACGCCAGGACGGACGACGACGCGGCCGCGGCCTCACGCCAGGACGGACCGCGACGCGAGCCCCGGCCCCCTCAGGCATGATTGGGCGATGCTCGCCGTGTACGCCGCCGGCGTCAACCGAGACGACCCGCTATCCGGACTGCGCATCGACGACCGCCCGGAGCCCGAACTGAGGGACGGGTGGACCACGGTGACGGTCAAGGCGGCGTCGCTCAATCACCACGATCTCTGGTCGCTCCGCGGCGTCGGCCTCCCCGAGGACCGGCTGCCGATGATCCTCGGCTGCGACGCGGTCGGGACCGACGAGGACGGCAACGAGGTGATCGTCCACTCGATCATCAACGACCCGTCCTGGCACGGTGACGAGACGCTCGATCCGCGCCGCTCGCTCCTGTCCGAGCGCTTCCAGGGCACGTTCGCCGAGAGGGTGGCGGTGCCGCGGTGGAACCTTCTGCCCAAGCCGCCGGAGCTGTCGTTCGAGCAGGCGGCTTGCTTGCCGACCGCGTGGCTGACTGCCTACCGGATGCTGTTCACCCGCGGCGCGATCCCGCCCGGTGCCACCGTGCTCGTCCAGGGCGCCACCGGCGGCGTCGCGACGGCGCTGACCGTCCTCGGCAGCGCCGCCGGAATCCGCGTGTGGGTGACCGGGCGCTCGGAGGAAAAACGTGCGCAGGCGCTCGAGCTCGGCGCCGATCAGGCATTCGAACCCGGCGCCCGGCTGCCCGAGCGCGTCGATGCCGTGATGGACACGACCGGGCAGGCGACATGGAGCCACTCGATTCGGGCGCTCAAGCCCGGCGGCAAGATCGTGATCTCAGGCGCGACCACCGGAGACGCCCCGCCGGCCGAGCTGACCAGGATCTTCTTCCTCCAGCTGTCGGTGATCGGGTCGACGATGGGCACGCGCGAGGAGCTCGAGCGGCTGGTCCGCCTGTGCGTCGACAAGGGCGTGCGGCCGGCAATCAGCGCCACGCTGCCGTTGAGCGACGCGCGCGATGGGTTCGAGGCGATGCTCCGCGGCGATACCGCGGGCAAGATCGTGTTCACGCACTCATAAGCGTCGCTTATCAACGAGTGCGGGACCTCGTCTTGGACAACTAGGTCCAAACCGGTCATGATTCCCCGGACACCCTCCTCCCTTGAGCGCGCCCCTTTTTGACCGGCACTCCCTCTCCGCCGGGTTCGGGGCGCGACTCACTTAAGGGTGGACCGGACCGCCTACGCCGCGAGTCACGACTGCCGCCGACGCGCACGTGACCAGTGCAAGCGGCAGGTCCGCGGCGTCGACCCCGCGAAGATCCGGATGGTCGAGATCGATCTCGATCGTCGGCTGTTCCAGCTCGGCGCCGGCGCCGAGGCTGCGGTAACCGTTCCGGCACAGCTCGGTCCACAGGTCCCCGACCGCCGCGAGCAGTCCCGACCGGAGCTGGCGTTCTCGCCGGGAGCCGGTCTCGAGCTCGCGTGCCTCCTCGAACGGGTCGATCCGCACCTGCGAGTCGCTGCCGATTGCGAGCGGCACGCCCGCCTCGGCGTACGCCATCGCCGGGAGGTACCCGTCGCCGAGGTTTCCCTCGGTCGTCGGACAGGACACGACCGTCGCCCCGGTGCCGGCGACTAATGAGACGTCCGCGTCCGACACGTGGACCCCGTGAATCACGCTCGTCCGCGGGCCGAGGAACCCGGTCCGGTCGAGCAGCTCGATCGGCGAGCAGCCGTGCTCGGCCTCGCACTCGGCGAGCTCGCGCCGCTGCTCGTGAGCGTGGACGTGGCGGACGATTCCGTGGCGGTCGGAGTACTCCGCGATCGCCTCGAGCCAGCCCGCGGGCACCGCCCGGACGCTGTGCGCGGCGATGCCCACATCGACCCCGCCCCGCGATCCGGCCCACGTGCGTAGGGCATCCACCCGCTCGAGGAACGTATCGACGTCCGGGTCGCAGAAGCGGCGCTGGCCGGGTGCGGGCGGAAGGTCCTCGCCGTCCCACCCGCCACGGTGGTAGGCGGCCGGGAGCAGCACGATCGGCAGCCCGGCCTCGACCGCCGCGTCCGCGACCGCGAAAGCCATCGCGTTCGGGTCGGCATACGGGGTGCCGTCGGGCTGATGGTGGACGTAATGGAATTCGCCCACGACCGCGTACCCAGCGCCGGCCATCTCTCGGTACGTCTCGAGCGCGACCGCGCGCATCGAATCCGGGTCGAGCGTCTCGGCGAGCGCAAACATCTCGGTCCGCCAGGTCCAGAAGTCGTCGTTCCCACCGGCGGGTCCCGGGCGCTCAGCGCGACCGCGCAGCCCGCGCTGGAACGCATGCGAGTGCGCGTTCGGCATCCCGGGGACCGCGAGCGCCCGACGACTCACCACGCGACCGCGCCCACCGACGCCAGCGCACGCTCGACAACCCGCGCCGCCACCGCCGCGTCGGCCAGCTCGACGTTCTCGGCGGGAGAGTGGCTTATGCCGGTCTCGTTGCGAACGAACAGCATCGCGGCCGGGATCTGCTCGGCCAGGACGCCGGCGTCGTGGCCGGCAAAGCACACGACCTCGGGCACGGCGTGGCCGACGACCTCCTCGCTCGCCCGTGCCAGCGCCGCCCGGAGCCACGGCGAGAACTCGCGCGCATCGCTGCGCGAGGCCACGGAGAACGCGATCTCGACCCCCGATCGCGCGGACAGCTCCTCGGCAACCGAATCCAGCGCACCATGCCAGGCGTCGATTGCAGCGAACCCACCGGCGGAGCGCGCGTCGATCCACAGCCGCACCTCAGCGGCGATCGTCGTCGACGCGTTCGGCCAGGCGAGGATCCGGGACGTCGTGACGGTCACCGGCGCATCTCCGCGAACGGCCAGATCCTCGGCGCCGACGATCAGCCGAGCCGCCGCCGACAGCGCATCGCGCCGCTCGGCCCGAGGCGTCGTCCCGGCGTGGTCGGCGCGCCCTCGCAGCACGACCTCGAGGCGGGTCCGGGCGGCCAGCGAGCTGACCACGCCGACCGGCGAATCGGCACGGGCGAGATCCGTCGTCTGGTCGATATGGATCTCGACGAACCCGGCCAGCCGGCCGAGCCAGCCCGGGGCCGCGGAGATCCCATCGGGGTCGACCCCGGAAAGACGCATCGCGTCGCCGAGCTCAACGCCGGCGTCGTCGCGCCGGGACAGCACCGCCGGCAGATCGAGCCGCCCCGCCAGCGCCTTGCTCCCGAACGTCGGAGTGCCCCACCGCGCGCCCTCCTCGTCGGCGAACGAGAGAACCGCTACCGGAGCCGCCGCCCCGGCCGCACCGGCCGCGATCTCGAAAGCGCACGCCACGCCCAGCGGCCCATCGAACCGCCCACCGCCCCGGACGCTGTCCAGGTGCGAGCCGATTCCCCACCAGGGCGGGTCAGAGCCCGGACAGGCCCACAGATTGCCGGCCGGATCGCGCTCGACCCGCAGCCCGACGCCGGCCGCCTGCCGCTCGAACCACGCCTGAGTCGCCGCGTCCTCAGCGGTCCACGCGAGCCGCCGGACGCCGTCCGGACCGATGCCGATCTGCTCGAGATCGCTCAGGCGAATAGCCAAACCTTCCGCTGTGATCACACGCGTACGGTAATTGAGCGAAGATGACCGGGTGGCCGCAGTGACCCGGAGCAGCCCCGCATTCCTGTTCGACCTCGACGGGACGCTGATCGACAGCGTGTACCAGCACGTGATCGCGTGGCGGGAGTCGCTCCAGGAGGTCGGCATCAACCTGTCCGTGTGGAAGATCCACCGGCGGATCGGGATGAGTGGCGGCCTGTTCGTGAGTGCGCTCGTCCGCGAGCTGGACACCCCGCTCGACCGCGAGACGCTGGCGGCCTTGCCGAAGCTCCACGGTGAAGCGTTCCTCCGACACTACGACGGCGTCCGGCCGCTGCCCGGGGCGAGCGAGCTGCTCGCGACGCTCACCGAGCTCGAGGTCCCGTGGGCGATCGCCACGAGCGGCGCCGAGCGCTACGCGCGGCGCGGGGTCGAGCTGCTCGGCCTCCCGGCGGACACGCCGCTCGTCACGCGCGACCAGGTGCGCTACGCGAAGCCCGACCCCGACCTGTTCCTGGCCGCCGCCGAGGTGATAGGCGTCGACATCCAAGACAGCATCGTCGTCGGCGACAGCGTTTGGGATCTGCTCGCGGCGAGGCGCGCCCGGGCGCTGGGCGTCGGTCTGCTATCGGGCGGCTACGGCCGCGAGGAGCTCATCTACTCGGGTGCGTACCGGGTGTACGAAGACCCGGGAGACCTGCTCGCCCACGTCGACGAGGTCGGGGTGCGGCGACCTCTGTAGGACTCGCCTCGCCCGAAGCGGCGCGGTCCCGATGGAGCGCAACCGCCGCCACCACCAGCGCCACCCCGGAGACCTGACGCGCGGTCGGTATCTGCGCGAGCACGACGATCCCGATCACGGTGGCAGTCGCGGGCAGGAGCGACACCATCAGCGAGTACGTGGCACGGCTCAGCCGCGTCATCGCGAGCTGGTCGCACACATACGGGATCACCGAGGACGTGATGCCGACGCCGATTCCGGCGCCGATCGCAACCGGGTCGAGCACATGCGGGACGACGGCCCAGCCGCCGATCGCGGTGGACACCGGCGCGGCGATCAGCATCGCGCCCGCGAGCCCGTCGAGGCCGCTGACGCCCGGCGCCCGGGACACACGATGCGCAAGCACGATGTACAGCGCGAACAGCGCCGCGTTGCCGAACGCAAGCGCGACGCCAATCGGCTCACCGCGCAGCTGTACAGCTACCAGCGCGAACACGCCCGCGACCGCGAGCACGAGCGCGAGCCCGTTCCGCGCCGAACGGACGCCCATCGCCGCGAGCACGATCACCGGGAGGAACTCGATCGCAGACACGGTCCCGAGCGGCAGCCGCGCGATCGCCTCGTAGAAGCAGCTGTTCATCACCGCGAGCACGATCCCGAGTGCCACGACTACCTGCACGGTCCCGTGACCGGCCCGCCCGAGCGGGCGCCACGGCCGCCGCCACAGCGCGAACACGAGCGCCGCGCTCACGATCCGCAGCCAAGCGACCCCGAGCGGGGCGACGCGCGCGAACAGGAGCACCGCGAACGCCGGGCCGAGGTAGTGGAATACGGCACTGCCGACGAAGTAGGCCTGAGGCGGCGGGGCGATCTTCGAGCGCACTCCCAGGAGTTTCCCCATCACCGACCGAGTTGACCATGGGCAATCGAAGGCATTATCCTCATCCGCCTTATGAACAACGGCCAAAGACGCCTCACTGCCTCAGATTTTCCACGGCTCGACGATATCGACCACAAGATCATCAGCGAGCTCTCCGCCGACGGCCGCGTCTCGTTCGCCGAGCTCGGCCGGCGCACGAACCTGTCCTCGCCGGCCGTGACCGAGCGCGTCAAGCGCCTCGAGCAGGTGGGCGTCATCACCGGCTACCGCGCCGAGGTCGACCCGCGCGCGCTCGGCTACCAGCTGACCGCGATCGTCCGCGTCAAGCCCGCCGTCCGGCAGCTGACCAAGATCGCCGAGCTCGCAAAGGAGATTCCGCAGATCGAGGAATGCCTGCGGATCACCGGCGAGGACTGCTTCTACATCAAGCTCCACCTGGGCTCGATCGAGGAGCTCCCCACCGTGCTCGATCGGTTCCTCCTGTATGGCGAGACCACGACCTCGATCGTCAACGCCACCCCGGTACCGCGCCGCGATCCTCCGGCGCGCATGACCGCCTGACGTATCAAGCGGCCGTATGGCTCCTCTGTCCCGTAGTCGGGTCCACACGAACCGGGGAGTCGCAGCATGTCTATCTCAGAATCCGTCCAGCTCGCCTCACAGGCGAGGACCACCGCCCGCGCAAGAGCGTTCGTTCCGCTCATCGTCCTGCTCGCGATCGGGCTGGCGCTGCTCGTCGTGCTGCTCGCCATCGGAACCGGCGGAGCCGGGGCGCATCACGTCGCGGGCGCGACCCCGCACATCGCTCGCTAGCGGAGCCGCTCGCGTCGCCCGGCGCGTTGCCGGGTAGCTGTGAACGCGTGGTGGGAGGCAGAACGCCGTGGCCGGCGCGATTCACGCTGCTCGCGCTGTGCTGGGGCTCGACTTTCCTGTTCATCAAGATCGGCGACGAGGCGCTCGCGCCGCTCCAGGTATCGCTCGGCCGAATGATCGTCGGCACGGCGATGCTTTATGCGATCGTGGGGCTGAGCGGCGAGCGACTCCCGGCCGACCGCCGAACCTGGGCGCGTCTCGCTGTCGCTGCGATCCTGCTCAACGTGCTGCCGTTCACGCTGTTCGCCTACGGGGAGCGCGACGTGTCGAGCGTGCTCGCCGACATCTGGAACGCCACCGTCCCGCTCTTCACCCTGCCCGTCGCGGTCCTGATGCTGTCCGACGAGCACGCCACCCCGCGGCGGCTGCTCGGGCTGGCGACCGGGTTCGCCGGCGTTCTCGTGGTGCTCGGCGTGTGGCGCGGCCTCGGAGCCACCTCGCTCGAGGGCAACATGTTGTGCCTCGGCGCGGCGGCGTCCTACGGCCTCGGGTTTCCCTATGCCCGCCGGTACCTGGCCCACCGCCGCGAAGGACCGCTCCCGCTTGCCACCGCACAACTGATCTGCGGGACCGTGCTGCTGGCGATCGTCACACCGATCTTCACGACGGCTCCGCACGACTCGCGGCCAAGCACGTGCTCAGCATCCTCGCCCTCGGCGTCTTCGGCACCGGACTGACCTTCGTCCTTAACTACTCGCTGATCCGCCACGTCGGCGCCACGGTCACCTCGACTGTCGCCTACCTCATACCGGTCGTCTCGACCGTCCTCGGCGTGATCGCACTCGGAGAGCCACTGCGCTGTGCGTGCCGGTCGGCGCCGTGGTGATCGTGGCCGGCGCGGTCCTCGCGCAGTCGCGGATGGTTACGCGCTGACCGTCTCGCCGCGCTCGGCGAGCACGAGCCGGTCGGTGACGCCGTTGCCGGCGAACGCGGCGCGGAGCTCACGGGCTCCTTGCGTGAAGTGTGTCCAACCCTCGAAGTGGACCGGGAGCGTGGCGCGGACGCCGAGCAGCTTGGTCGCCTCCGCGGCCCAGTCGCTCGAGAGCGTCAAGTAGGCGCCGTCAAACCGACGTGAGAGCTGGACGGCGCCGGCGAACAGCACCGCGACGTCAATCGCGCCGATCCGATCCGCGATCGTCCGCACCACGTCGAGCGAGGCGTTGTCGCCCGAGACATAGACCTTCTCCTCGCCATCCGCGTCGAGGACGAAGCCGATGACCGGTCCGGTGATGTGTTCGGTCCCATCGGGACCGTGCTGCGCGGGAACGGCGGTCACGGTCACCGGCTGGCCATCGGCGCGCTCCACCTCCACCGACGACCACGGCTCGATGCCGACCGCGTTACCGCCGAGGCGCTCGGCACCCTCGACGGTCGTCAGCACCCGCCCCGCGGTCGGCAGGAACTCCCGCCCGGCCGGATCGAGGTTGTCGCTGTGATGATCGTGCGATAGCAGCACGACGTCGATCGGCGGCAGCGTGGCCGGGTCGATTGCGGGGCCGGTGGTCTTGACCAACCCGCCGGCGTATTCGCCCGGCGGAGACAGCGCGGGGTCGGTCAGCCAGCGGAGTCCGGCGTGATCGAGGACCGCGGTCGGGCCGCCTAGCAGGGTGAGCTTCATCACCTCAGCGCTCGACGAAGTACGCGCCGCTCCCCTGGCCGCTCGAGAACCAGCGGCTCGTCACGGTCTTCTTGCGCGTATAGAACTCGACCGCGTCGGTCCCGTGCGCGTGCAGGTCACCGAGGAACGAGTCCTTCCAGCCACTGAACGGGAAGAACGCCACCGGCGCGGCCACGCCGATGTTGACGCCGACCATGCCCGCCTGGACCTCGTGGCGGTAGCGCCGCACCGACGCGCCCGACTCGGTGAAGATCGAGGTCCCGTTGCCGAACCGGCTCGCGTTCACGATCCCGATCGCCTCATCCAGAGTCGGGGCGCTGATCACGCTCAGCACCGGACCGAACACCTCTTCCTGCGCGATGTCCATCTCAGGGGTGACGCCGTCGAGGATCGTCGGCCCCACATACGAGCCGTCAGGATCCCCCGAAGCATCGCGACCGTCGAGCACCACCCTTGCGCCGTCAGCCTCCCCCCGCGCGATCCAGTCACGAATGCGGTCGCGTGCCGCGCACGAGATCACCGGGCCCACATCGCTCGCCTCGTCCAACCCGTGCCCGACCCGCAGCCCGCGCGACGCATCGACCAGCGGACCGAGAAGCTGCTCGTGCGCGTCGCCGACGGTCACGACCACCGAACCGGCCATGCACCGCTGCCCCGCCGCCCCGAACGCCGACCCGATGATCCCCTCGACAGTCTTGTCGATCACCGCGTCGGGCATCACGACCATGTGGTTCTTCGCGCCGCCGAGCGCCTGCACCCGCTTGCCGGCCTTCGCGGCCCGCTCGTACACGATCCGCGCCACCGGCGCCGACCCGACG
>Ga0335083_10006877_pt1 | contig 14096 bp, 15 predicted proteins | sample Lox_Sample_42_FD_206716 | JGI IMG/M metagenome (GOLD analysis project Ga0335083, IMG submission 206716) | Soil microbial communities from Loxahatchee National Wildlife Refuge, Florida, United States - Lox_Sample_4.2 | ecosystem: Environmental > Terrestrial > Soil > Wetlands | place: USA...
GAGCCTGTTCGATCCCGATGGCGAGAGGACTTCCCCGATGGCTTCCCTTCGACTCACCCGCCGTGGCCGGCTTGTGCTGATTGTGACCGTCATGATCGTGGCGACGCTCGCCGGCATCACGATCGGCCGCAGCGCGAGCCTGGCCGACAGCGGGGCGAAGCCGGCCCGGCACATGGTGGTGGTGCGGGCGGGCGAGACGCTGTGGGCGCTTGCCGTGCGGGTCGCCCCCGACTCCGATCCCCGGCTCGCGGTGGCCCAGATCGAGGCGATGAATCACCTCAGTGGTCCTGCGGTCGAGCCCGGCCAGCAACTGCTCGTACCGACGACACGCCGATAGCGGGTGCCACGTGCTTGCGCAGACGTCGTGGACGTCGTACGGTCCATCCCCAATATCTTGTGTTACACCGGTGTAATTCATCCACAGGTTGTGGAACAGCTTGTCCACAGGAGGCGATTAGCGGTGCATTGCCCGTTCTGTCGCTTCCCCGACTCCCGGGTGGTCGACTCGCGAGAGGCCGATGACGGGTCGGCGATCCGCCGCCGGCGCTCGTGCCCGGAGTGTGGCCAGCGGTTCAGCACGCTGGAAACCGCGAGCCTCAGTGTGGTCAAGCGCAGCGGCGTGCGCGAGCCGTTTCGCCGCGCGAAGGTGCTCGACGGGGTTCGCAAGGCGTGCTCCGGGCGACCGGTCGAGGAGGACGCGCTCGCCCTGCTCGGCGAGCAGGTCGAGGACTCGGTCCGCGCGCTCGGCCTCGCGGAGGTCCCGGCTCAGGAGATCGGGCTGGCCATTCTCGAGCCGTTGTCTCGGCTTGACGAGGTCGCCTACCTGCGGTTCGCGAGCGTCTACCGCAACTTCACTTCCCTCGACGACTTCGTCATCGAGGTGGCTGCGCTCCGCGACCGCGAGGCCGCAGAAGCGGCCGTCGGCACCGGAGCAATTCCGGCCGAACCAGCGTTGAACTAACCAGACCCAGGCCCAACGAGAGGACCCTTATGACCGAGACGGTGGCCGCGGCATCCGGCTTGCGACTCGAGCGCGTCTACACGCGTCCGGGGGTGCATCCGTATGACGAGGTGAACTGGGAGCGCCGCGACGTCGTCATGACCAACTGGCGGGACGGTTCGGTCAACTTCGAACAACGTGGGGTCGAGTTCCCGGACTTCTGGTCGGTCAACGCCACCAACATCGTCACCACGAAGTACTTCCGTGGCGCGGTCGGATCGGAGTCCCGGGAGTCCAGCCTGCGTCAGTTGATCGACCGAGTGGTGCTGGCCTATCGCCGTGCGGGCGAGCAGCACGGATACTTCGCCACTGAAGGCGACGCCGAGATTTTCGCGCACGAACTCACCTACATGCTCGTGCACCAGGTGTTCAGCTTCAACTCCCCGGTCTGGTTCAACGTCGGCACCGCCTCGCCTCAGCAAGTCTCGGCGTGTTTCATCCTCTCCGTCGACGACACGATGGACTCGATCCTCAACTGGTACCGCGAGGAGGGTCTGATCTTCAAAGGCGGGTCCGGGGCCGGGCTCAACCTGTCCCGGATCCGGTCCTCGAGGGAGCTGCTGTCCTCGGGCGGCACCGCCAGCGGACCGGTGAGCTTCATGCGCGGCGCCGACGCTTCGGCCGGCACGATCAAGTCCGGCGGCGCCACCCGCCGGGCCGCGAAGATGGTGATCCTCGACGTTGACCATCCCGACATCGAAGAGTTCGTCGAGACCAAGGCGCGCGAAGAGGACAAGATCCGCGCCCTGCGCGACGCCGGGTTCGACATGGACCTCGGCGGGCGCGACATCGTGTCCGTGCAGTACCAGAACGCCAACAACTCGGTGCGGGTCAACGACGAGTTCATGCGCTCCTACGAAGGCAAGCGCGAGTTCGGGCTGCGGGCGCGTTCGACCGGCGAGGTGATCGACTCGGTCGACGCGGCCGAGTTGTTCGACAAGATCGCGAAGGCGGCCTGGGAGTGTGCCGACCCCGGCATCCAGTACGACGACACGATCAACGACTGGCACACCACCCCCGAGACTGGCCGGATCACCGCGTCCAACCCGTGCAGTGAATACATGCACCTGGACAACTCCTCGTGCAACCTCGCGAGTCTGAACCTGCTGAAGTTCCTCGGCGATGACGACACCTTCGACACGGTGAAGTTCGCCAAGGCGGTCGAGCTGATCATCACCGCGATGGACATCTCGATCTGCTTTGCCGACTTCCCGACCCAGGCGATTGGTGAGACCACCCGCGCCTACCGGCAGCTCGGCATCGGCTACGCGAACCTCGGTGCGCTGCTGATGGCGACCGGTCACGCCTACGACAGCGAGGGCGGCCGATCGCTGGCTGCCGCGATCACCTCCCTGATGACCGGGACGGCCTATAAGCGCTCCGCCGAGCTCGCCGGCGTCGTCGGCGCCTACGACGGCTATCCGCGCAACGCCGAAGCGCACAAGCGGGTCATGCGCAAGCATGCCGCGGCGAACGACGCGGTACGACCGGTCGACGCCGACGCCGCTCGCGTTCTGCATGCCGCGACCAAGGCCTGGCAGGACTGCCTGTCGATCGGAGAGCGCACCGGCTGGCGGAACGCTCAAGCCTCGGTGTTGGCACCGACCGGCACGATCGGCCTGATGATGGACTGCGATACGACCGGGATCGAGCCCGACCTCGCGCTGGTCAAGTTCAAGAAGCTGGTCGGTGGCGGCTCGATGCAGATCGTCAACCAGACGATCCCGCGTGCGCTCGCCAAGCTCGGGTACGAAAACGAGCGGGCCGAGGCGATCGTCGAGCACATTGCCGAGCACGGCAACGTGCTCGACGCTCCGGGCCTCAAGCCCGAACACTACGAGGTGTTCGACTGCGCGATGGGTGAGCGGTCGATCTCGGCGATGGGCCATGTCCGGATGATGGCGGCGGCCCAGCCGTTCATCTCCGGCGCGATCTCCAAGACGGTCAACATGCCCGAGTCAGCGACGATCGAGGACGTCGCGGACGTCTACTACCAGGGCTGGAAGCTCGGGCTGAAGGCGCTCGCGATCTACCGCGACAACTGCAAGGTCGGCCAGCCGCTGTCCGACGCGAAGGCCAAGAAGGCCGACGCGCCCGGCGAGGGCACGGCCGAGCCTCGTCTCGTGCGCCGACGGCTGCCGCGCAAGCGGCCGTCGCAGACGGTCTCGTTCTCCGTCGCCGGCGCCGAGGGCTACATGACCGCCGGGTCCTACCCGGACGACGGCCTGGGCGAGGTGTTCCTCAAGCTCGGCAAGCAGGGGTCGACCCTCGCCGGTGTCATGGACGCCTTCTCGATCGCCATCTCGATCGCCCTCCAGTACGGCGTGCCGCTCGAGACCTACGTGCAGAAGTTCACCAACATGCGGTTCGAGCCAGCGGGAATGACCGACGATCCGGACATCCGGATGGCGCAGTCGGTGATGGACTACATCTTCCGTCGCCTCGCCCTGGACTACCTGCCCTACGACGCACGCAGCGAGTTGTCGATCTTCACCGCCGAGGAGCGGGCGCAGGCCGTGGCCGGTTCCTACGCCGCGGTCCCTGCCCCGGCCGCCTCCGACGCGGGGGAGACCGAGGTCGATATCGAGGCCGAGGTCGAGTCGATGCGCGGGAGCGTCCCGGTCGAGGTGCGATCATCCACCGAACTGATCGAGGCGCAGCAAGGCACCGCAGCAGACGCCCCACTGTGCCTGTCGTGTGGAGTCAAGATGCGTCCCGCCGGGTCGTGCTACGTCTGCGAGTCCTGCGGCTCGACCTCCGGCTGCAGTTGACGCTGCCGAACCGGTTCGTCGAGGTCGGCCGGGCCGAGCAAGAGGAGCAGCGTGGCGAGCAACGTGACCACGACCATGATCGTGAGATTGGTGCTGAAGTGATAGGCGTCGTCGAGAACGGCGGGGGTGGGGGTCAGCGCCGTGTCGTGGGCGAGGAGGTAGTGCAGCACGCGAGCGGCGTTGACCGCAGAGACGATTCCGGTGACGATCCAGATACCGGCGAGAACGATGAATGCCGGCACGTCCCCGAACCTTCGCCCGATGCCGATCGGTCGCCACAGGGCGATCACCGCAGCCAGCATCGCGACCGACGCGAACGCAAGCAGAGCCGCGCCGATCGCGTCGCTCGGCCGGTGCCAGGTCGCGGTCTGCACCTGAACGGCGGTCAGCCAGGCGTAGGAGCCCGCAACGACCGCGCAGATGCCGCGCCACGCCGGTGGCGAGACGATCACGAGGGCGAGCGCGCAGGCGATCGCCGTTGCGGTATGTCCGCTCGGGAAGGTGTTGTCGGTGCCGCCGAACGTGTCGGTGTGGATGAGGAATGGTCGCTGGAGGATCACCCGGCGTAGCCCGTCGACGCCGACCACCGCGATGAGAGCACCGAGAGCGGCGGCGATGCCGAGGCGAATCCTGCGGCGGACCGCGCCAAAGATGACGATGCCGACGAGGACGACGGCGAACGAGTCCTTGGTGATCCGGCTGAGCGTTGACGCCGAGGCCGAACGTGAGGAAGCGCTTTGTTCCTGGGATCCGAGGAGGACGGCGTTGTCGAAGCGCTGGCCCAGGGCGGTCCGAACGAAAACCAGGTAGACGATCATGGCCAGCACGACCGCGATCACTGATGCGGCAGCGAGCCGAACGGCAAGCTGGACGCCGGCGCGCACCGACTAACTACTCTCGGGTCAGTGCAAGCACAGGGATCGTGCGGATGCCCCTGGTCTTCTCGGCGTACTCCGCGAAGCCGGGGTAGCGGCCGGCCTGCTCGGCATAGATGCGGTCGCGGTCCTCGCCGTGCAGGTCGGTCACGGTGACCGGGAACGTCTCGGTACCGATCTCGAGCACTGCGTGACCTGCCCGCACGAGGTTGCGGTACCACTCGGGGTCTTCCGGCGCGCCTCCCTTGGACGCGAAGACGTACACCGTCGCCGGGTCGTCGGCGTCCGCGAGGTACATCATCGGCGCGATGTATTCCTCGCCGCTGACGCGACCGATGTGGTGGACGAGGACCATCGGAGCTCCTTCGAAGTTGCCACCGACCCGACCGCCCCTCGCCCGAAACTCCTCGACGATCGGCACGTTTCCCTTGCTAATGGTTGTCACGGATGGTCCTTTTCCCGGGTTCAGCTGCGTCCGGCGGGGGTTTGCTGAGCGGTCAGCGACGGATCGGTGATCGGCAGGTCACCGAGCGCATCGTCGATCGCGGCCAGCACGTCCGGCGCGAGCCTCACCCCGGCGGCCGTTGCGTTGTCGACCACCTGCTCCGGCCGGGAGGCGCCGATGATCGCGCTCGACACGTTGGAATTCTGGAGCACCCAGGCCACCGCGAGGGCCGCCATCGACAGGCCGGCATCGTAGGCGATCGGCGCCAGCCGGGCGACGGCGGTGAGGACGTCATCGGCGAGCCAGCGGCGGATCATGTCGGCGCCGCCGAGGGGGTCGGTCGCGCGCGAACCCTGCGGATGGGGCTCACCCGGCCGGTACTTGCCGCTGAGCACGCCTTGCGCGATCGGAGACCACACCACCTGTCCAATGCCGAGCTCGGCACAGGTGGGCACCACCTCGGCCTCGATCACGCGGTAGAGCATCGAGTACTGCGGCTGGCTGGACACGAACGGGATCTTCAGTTCGCCGGCGAGGGCGTGAGCGGCGCGGATCTGCTCGGCCGTCCACTCCGAGACCCCGATGTAGTGCACCTTGCCGGCGTGGACGATGTCGGCGAACGCCGACATCGTCTCTTCCAAGGGGGTCTCCACGTCGTACCGGTGGGCCTGATACAGGTCGATGTGGTCGGTCTGGAGCCGTCGCAGCGATCCGTCGACGCCCTCCAGGATGTGTTTGCGGGACAGGCCGGCGTCGTTCGGCCCTTTCGGACCGGTGGGGGCGAAGACCTTGGTAAAGATCTCGAGCGACTCCCGCCGCTCACCCTTGAGGGCCTTGCCGAGGACCGTCTCCGCCGCAGTGTTGGCGTATACGTCGGCCGTGTCGAAACTGGTGATGCCGACCTCGAGCGCCGCGCGGACGCACGCGAGCGCGGTGTCCTCCTCGATCTGGGAGCCGTGGGTCAGCCAGTTGCCGTAGGAGATCTCCGAGACCTTCATCCCGGCGGAGCCAAGGTGTCGATAGTGCACGCTCTCGACCCTATGCGGGATGGGTCCCTGAGTGTGCCTAGGGCTGGAATCTGGCCGTGAAGTGCCGCCGCGCGCTGCAGCCCTTCTTCTTCGCGAACGTGATCGCGATGATGCCGACCGCCTTCTTGGGCGAGGTGAATCGACCGGTGACCCGGACCGTCGGCGCCGGTTTCGGGTAGCTCGAGGAGACGCCGCTGAACTTCCCCTTCGGGCCGATCGCGAACGGGCCGTACGGGGTCTGGTAGGAGGTGATCGGGTTGGTGCACCCCGGCTTGACTTGCGCGGTGCCGTTGAACGCGGTGACCCTGGCGTGTCTGACCACGGTGAACGAGACCGCCAGGTCAGCGGTCGGCTCGGTCTCGGTGCCCGAGAAGCTGCCGTTGCGAGGGGTCGCGGTTGGCACCGCCGCAGCGGGCAGCGCCGCCATCAAGGTGAGGGCGGCGGCGAACCCGGCCGCGACGGATCGGATCACCCGATCGCGCGTGCAATGCAGTCGAGCACCTCCGGCGCGTCCGGCTCGACGAGCGGCCGGAACCGGCCGAGAACCTGGCCCTCGGCGCTGACCACGAACTTCTCGAAGTTCCACTGAATGTCCCCTGCGTTGCCTTCTGCGTCGGATGTCTCGGTAAGTACGGCGTAAATGGGGTCCCGTTCGTTACCGTTCACGTCGATTTTCGCACTGAGAGGGAACGTCACGCCGTAGGTTGCGGAGCAAAAGGTCGCGATCTCCTGTGCTGAGCCGGGCTCCTGGCCGCCGAACTGGTTGCAGGGAAATCCGATCACGGTGAACGGCCGATCGGCCATGTCCCGCTGCAACGCCTCGAGCTTGGTGTACTGCGGCGTCAGGCCGCACCTGCTCGCCACGTTGACGATGAGCGCGGCGCGACCATCGGCGACGGCCCGAAGGGTGCTCGACTCGCCGGCGAGGGTGGTCACGGGAAGGCTGAGAAAGTCGGTCATCGCGCCATCCTGCCAGGTTGAGCCGGTCAGTTCGGCGAGGGCGGGACCTCGAGCAGCCGTCCGGCGGGGACCGCTGACAACGTGGTGAGCAGCATGGTCTCGCGGGCGAGCCACTCGGCCAGCGCGCCCAGGCGGGCGGCCGCGTCGTATTCCGCCAGGAAGCGCTGGCGATCCGGTGCGTCGGCGATGACGGTCGCCGCCACGAGGTAGGAGAGCAGCCGGTCGTCGCCGGGAAGATCGGGCAGCGGAGCCTGGAGGCCGCGCACGGTTCCCAGGGCCGCTCGGTAGGCCGCGTAACGGTGGCGGACCACCTGGTCGAGCCCGTCGACCTCGCCCACCGGTTCTGGCAGCCATTCCACCGCGGCTCGCAGGTAGGGCCGCTCGTCGTCTACGGAGAGGATCCGAAACCGGGTGCTTCCCACCGTCTCGATCCCGTAGGTGCCGTCGGCCGCCTGGCGAAGGTCGGTGATGACTGCGACACAGCCGACGTCATGGAGGGCCTCCACGGCGTTCACGCCCACCTCGCGGCCGCGTCTGATCGCGACCACACCGAACCGGCGTTCGGGCTCCGGGCCGGCCAGGAGATCGGCCATCAGGACCCGGTAGCGATCCTCGAAGATCCGCAACGGAAGCGGCGCGCCGGGAAACAGTACGGTGCCGAGGGGGAACAGGGGGATCATCGACTCGGGCACGGATGCACGCTAACCCGGCCCTGTGCTCAATCCGCTGGTCGGCGATGCCGAAGGAAGAACAACCATGGCGATTGCACGGCGCGTGACGCCACCAGGCTCCGGTCGCCTTGCGACCGCGCTGGTGCTCTGCGCACTGCCGCTCGTTCCGATCGCGAGCACGGGAGCGTTAGCGGCGACGAACTCTGGCTGCCCGGCGGCGGAGTCGCTCGTCAGCGGCACGACGTTCCACCGGCACACTCTCGCCCCAGGCGTCGTGATGACCTCAGGGAACGCGAGCGACTCCCGGGGAACGGTGAACATCCACGTGCTGCACGTTGATCTCACCAGCAGCAACCTCTCGGTTCGCCCGCTGCTGCACAGCCTGGCCAACCGTCAACCCCTCAGCACGCTGGCGGCCGGCCACTCGCACCTCGTCGCGGCGGCGAACACGGGCTACTTCGACTTCCGGACCGGCGCGCCGACCGTTCCCCTCATCGTCGGCGGTTCGCCGGAGGTCCTGTCCACCACCCACAAGTCGGTCGTCGGCTTCGCCGGTTCCGGACTGGCCGAGTCCGGCAAGGTCTGGCTGGACGGCTCGGTGACGGCGGGCAGCGGTCATCGAGCCCTGGTCGGGCTCAACGAGGTGAACCCGAAGACCGGGATCGCGGTTTACACCCACAAATGGGGGAGCGTCGCAGTGCCCGCCCGGGGCGTCGTGGCTCGGCCCGTCGTGGGCGGAACCCTGGGCGCGGTGGAGCAGAGCAGCGGTAGGGGACGTTGGGGGGGTGGCAGCGACCTGACGGTGCCCTCCGGTGGTTATCTGCTGGTCGCGACCGGATCGTCCGCGACGAACTGGCTGACCTCCCGAGCGACCGGAGCGAAGACGTCGTACACAGCCAAGGTCACGACGAGCGCGGCCAAGCCGTTTGCGCAGGCCTACGGGGTGGGCGTCGAGTTGGTCGCGCGCGCCGGCGAAGCGCGCTCGGGTTTCAGTTGCAACAGTGCCGGTACGAAGACTCCCGCCCGGACCTCGATCGGCTTCGCCAAAGGCGGAAAGCGGCTTGTGATGGCGTTCGTCGCCGACCACGAGGGGACGGATCTCCACGGCCTCGACAACGATCAGATGTCCGCACTGATGGTCCAGCTGGGGGTCAGCCAGGCCTACAACTTCGACGGATCCGGCTCGACCGAGCTGCTGGCGAAGCTCAAGGGTTCGGGGGCGTTGACCCTGCAGAACTATCCCGCGGACGGGGCAGAGCGACCCATGCCACTGGGCATGGGGTTGTTCTCACATCCGGTGAAGCACACGCACAAGCACTAACGGGCGCGACTGCGGGCCGCTCGGTCCTCGCGGAGCTTGGCGAGCGCCTCTTCGAGAAGCACGTCACCCTCCGCCATCGTCCGGCGCATCATCAAGAACTCAAACGGGGTTTTCGGCGGGCCGCCGGCCATCCGCTCACGCGGAGGTGGCTGGTCCTGGATCGGCCCGGCGGGCTGCCCGCAGACCTGGCACGCCCAGGTCTGCGGCAGCTCGACGTGCAGGGCGAACGCCGGCTTGCTTTCGTGGCCGGCGTAGCACCAGTAGGAGACGGTGCGCCGTGGTTCGACGACACCACCGCGATCGACTTCCGATCCGGGCGCGCCGCCGAGGCGGCCGCCGCGGATCGTTGAGCGTCGCGATCCCATTGGCGATCCCTTCTACCGCGTCCGGACGCTAGAGCGCCCGGACGTTCTCTGCCTGCGGGCCTTTCTGGCCCTGGGTGACATCGAACTCGACGGTCTGGCCCTCGTCGAGCGAGCGGTAGCCGGAGCCCTGGATCGCGGAGAAGTGCACGAACACGTCGGCACTGCCGTCACTTGGAGCGATGAAACCGTAGCCCTTTTCGGCGTTGAACCACTTGACCGTGCCTTGTGCCATGAAATCTGTCCTTCAACATGCGCCCCGTGCCCGGGGCTTCGGCCGACGCGTTGCCCTCAGGTGAGTGCAAGACGATCGCGCATCAATTCCCGCGAGCGATGCACACGGAGAACCTCGACCTCGCGACGAGGCTAACACTGATGATCGCGGGGCGGAACCATCGAACACCGATCGCGACGCTCAGCCGCCCGAGGCGAGGCTGTCGGCTTCCGCGGGGGGCGGGGCCGGATCGAGCGCCGACTCCCGCCAGCCGGCCGGGAGCGCAACTGGGCGCGGTCCCTGAGTGTGCCCTCGCGCGACCCGAAGGTTCTCGGGTGGGAGCGGCGTGGCGGACCCCACCCGGTCGAGCATGACGTCGAGCATCGAATCCAACTCCTCGAGCGACGAGGTCTGGGCGAGATCCCGCCGGGCGAGTCCCCCGACGGGGTAGCCGGCGAGATACCAGCTCACGTGCTTGCGAAAGTCGCGGACTCCGAGACCCTCGTCCCCTTTCGTCTCGACCAGCAGGCTGGCGTGGCGGCGCATCACGTCGACGACACCACCGAGGGTCGGTGGGGGTGACACCGGCCGACCCGCGAAGGCGTCCGCAAGATCGCGGAACAGCCATGGCTTGCCGAGGCATCCGCGGCCGACGACCACGCCGTCGCAGCCGGTCGCCGTCATCATGGCGAGCCCGTCGTGGGCGACCCAGATATCCCCGTTGCCGAGAACGGGGATCCGCTCGACCTGCTCCTTGAGCCGGGCGATCGCCGACCAGTCCGCCATTCCCGAGTACAGCTGCTCGGCGGTCCGCGCATGCAGCGCCACGGCGGCGACTCCTTCATCCGCCGCGATCCGACCGGCCGTCTGGAACGTCAGCGTGTCGGCGTCGATCCCCATCCGCATCTTGACCGTGACCGGGACGGCGGACGCCGCGGTCACCGCGGCTCGCATGATCGCGGTGAACAGGACGCTGTGCAGCGGGAGCGCGGCCCCGCCACCCAGCTTGGTGACCTTCGGAACCGGGCAGCCCATGTTCAGGTCGAGGTGATCGACTCCGACCTCCTCGACGAGGATCCGCACGGCCGCGCCGACGACGCCGGGGTCGACGCCGTAGAGCTGGATGCTGCGCACATCGTCATCGGCTCCGAAGGCCAGCATGTTCCGCGTCTTCTCGTTGCCCTCGACGAGCGCGCGCGCGGAGATCATCTCGCTGACATACAGACCCGCACCGTAGGAACGGCAGAGGGTGCGAAACGCCGCGTTCGTGACGCCGGCCATCGGGGCGAGCACGACCGGAGGGTCGACCGCGATCGGACCGATCTTCAGCGCCATAGGTCCGTGATACCGACCCCGACCTCGGCGAGCAAGGACCGCAACGTCGGCAACGACAGGCCGACGACGTTGCTGGCGTCGCCTTCGATACCAGCGATGAACGGCGCTGCTCGCCCGTCCAGGGTGAAGGCCCCAGCCACCTCGAGTGGCTCACCGGTCGCGACGTACGCCGCGATCTCGACATCGGTCGGCGTACCGAAGTGAACGACGGTCTCGCCGACGGCATCCGCCTGCGCCCCGGTCGCGGTGTCGATGACGCAATGGCCGGTGAGCAGGCGCCCGGTGCGGCCACGCATCAGTTGCCAGCGCTGCGTCGCCGACTCCGGCGTGCCGGGCTTGCCGAGGATCTCGCCGTAGAACTCGAGCATCGAGTCGCAGCCGATGACGAGAGCGTCGGATTCGGTCGCGGCGACAGCGGTCGCTTTGGCGACGGCGAGGCTGGTCACGAGGTCGTACGGGTCGTCGGTATCGATGCTGTCCTCGTCGACGCCGCTGACGACCACCTGGGGGTCAAGGCCGGCGTCACGAAGCAGCCGGAGCCGGGCCGGCGAGGCAGACGCGAGAACCAGGCGGCGTGACACCGCACCATGCAAGCACCCCGCGGTCCGTCATACTGCCGGGCGGAGGTCAGACCAATGGCAGAACTCGCGACTCGCGGGAGCACGATCGAAGAGTGTGATCAGGCGGTCGCTGACCTCGCCGCCAACTCCGAGGCCTGGCGGGCGGAACCGGCACTCGACGCGGTGGGCGTGCTCGAGCGGCTCAACGATGCGCTGATGGCCAGCGCCCAGGGATGGGTGGAGGTCGCCTGTCAGGCGAAACGGATCCCGGCGGACGAGCCGGTCGCGAGCGAGGAGTGGGCCAGCGTCGCGATCACCGCGCGCTACGTCCGGCTGCTCGCCAGCGCGCTCAGCGACATTGCCGCCGGAAGCCGGCCGCGGTTCCCTGGTCGGCCGCACCCCGCGCTCGGTGGTCGTACGGCCGTCCCGGCGTTTCCGTTCGACGCGATCGACAAGGTGGCGCTCTCGGGATTCACCGCGGAAGTCTGGCTCCGCAGCGGTGTCACTGCCGCACAGGCGACCGACCATCAGGCCGGCGCCTGGTTTGGAGCGGGAGCACCTGGCGTCTCGCTCGTCCTCGGTGCCGGGAACCAGTCCTCGATTCCGATCACCGACGCGCTCGATCGGTTGTTCATCGCCCGCCATCCGGTCATCCTCAAGATGAACCCGGTCAACGACTATCTCGGCCCGATCCTCGCGACGGTCGCCGCCGAGCTCGTCGACCGCGGGGTGCTGCGGATCGTCTACGGCGGCGAGGAGGTAGGCACTCACCTCGTGAATCACCCGGCGGTGACGGACGTTCACGTCACCGGGTCGGATCGGACGTTCGAAGCAATCGTGTTCGGGGGCGGTGACGAGGGCCGTCGCCGCAAGGCTGCGCACGAACCCTTGGTCACCAAGCCCGTGAGCGGCGAGCTGGCAAGCGTGACGCCGGTCATCGTCGTCCCCGGCCCCTGGGAGGACAAGGACATCTCCTTCCATGCCCAGAACATCGCCTCGATGCTCACCAACAACGCCGGCTTCAACTGTGTGGCGCTTCGGGCCGTGATCACCTCGAATACCTGGGAGCTCACGGATGCGCTGCTCGGCGGGATCCGCGACGTCCTCAACGAGGTCGACGATCGCTATCCGTACTATCCGGGTGCCCGCGACAGGTACGACGCATTCGTCGCTGCGCACCCGGACGCACGCCGACTCGGTGACGACGCGCCGGGATGCGTGCCCTGGACCGCGATTCCGGATCTGCACCCGGGCGTCGAGGACGAGATCGCCTTCACCGTCGAGGCTTTCAACGGGGTGTACGCCGAGGTCGGAATCGATGCGCCGGGAGGGACCGTCGAGTTCATCCATCGAGCGGTCGCATTCGCGAACGACGAGCTGTGGGGGACCCTCGGATGTTCGCTGATCGTGCACCCGAAGTCGTTGAAGGATCCCGAGGTCCAGCGCGCGTTCGAGCAGGCGATCGCTGACCTTCGGTACGGGACGATCGCGGTGAATCACTGGTCCGGTCTCGGCTTCCTGCTCGGTTCGACTCCGTGGGGGTCCTACCCGGGCCAGTCGATCTACGATGTGCAGTCTGGGATCGGCTTCGTGCGCAATTCGATGATGCTTGCCGACGGCGACATCGAGAAGACCGTGTGTCGCGGGCCGTTCCGGATGCCGTTGAAGCCGACCTGGTTCGTCACCAGCAAGACCGCCCACAAGGCGGGGGAGCAGTTCGCACGTCTGATGGCCAAACCGTCCTGGGGCAGGTTGCCGGGGCTTGTCACGACCGCCATGCGCGGCTAGAGGAGATGTCATGAATCGGGTCGCACTGGGACTGGCGACGCTTGTTGCGACCGCCGCTGTGGCCGGATGCGGAAGCTCGAGTTCGAGCGGAAGTGCCCCCGCCCCGGCCGGCACGGGCTCGGTTGCTGCCGCGCTGATTCCGGGCTGCACACCGGATTCGATGTCGACGCTCAAAAGTGGCGCGCTGACGATCGCGACCGACCAGCCGGTCTATTCGCCGTGGTACCTGCACAACGACCCGAGCAACGGCAAGGGATTCGAGGGTGCGCTAAACCTCGCGATCGCGAAAGAGCTCGGATACACGCCGGCCCAGATCCACTTTGTGCACGAGACGTTCGACCAGGCGATCGCGCCCGGGCCGAAGAACTTCGACTTCGAGCTTGACGAGTTCTCGATCACCCCCGCGCGCGAGAAGGTAGTGGACTTCTCGGCGCCTTACTACACGGTTACCCAGGCCGTGATCACGACCGAGGGGTCCAAGGCGAGCGGCGTCACCACGGTCGATGGCCTGAAACCACTCAAGCTCGGCGCCCAGATCGGCTCAACGAGCTACACGGCGATTACCGACCAGATCAAGCCGTCGTCCAGCCCAGCTGTCTACAACAGCAACAGCGATGCCCTCCAGGCGCTGAAGAACCACCAGATCGATGCGCTCGTCGTCGACCTTCCGACGGCCTTCTACATGACCTCGGCCCAACTCGATAACGGGGTGATCGTGGGTCAGCTCCCGGATACCGGCGCGCAACCGGAGCAGTTCGGTGCTCTG
>Ga0335083_10006878_pt1 | contig 14095 bp, 15 predicted proteins | sample Lox_Sample_42_FD_206716 | JGI IMG/M metagenome (GOLD analysis project Ga0335083, IMG submission 206716) | Soil microbial communities from Loxahatchee National Wildlife Refuge, Florida, United States - Lox_Sample_4.2 | ecosystem: Environmental > Terrestrial > Soil > Wetlands | place: USA...
GCCAGGGGGCCACGATCAGGTCCCACCTGTTCTTGCTGTTATCTGACATCGGTGTGTCTCCGTTTCCGCTGGTCAAGTACGTCACGGAGCCGCAGCAACTCCGCCGCCCCGGCCTGCAGGTGGATGCTGACCTGTGCCTGGGCCTGGGCTGGGGTACCGCGCAGCGCGTCGAGCAGCGCGCGGTGGTCGTCGGCGCTGCGGCCGAGCGCGCGGCTGGAACGTTCGGCCAGGGACAGGGCGAGCCGCTGCTCGTGCTGGAGTTGGGTGTGGAACCCGGTCAGCCGCGGGCTGCGCGCGGCGGCGACCAGGGTGGCGTGGAAGAGCCGGTCGCCGTCGAGCACGCCGGCGGCATCGCCGCGGGCGAACGCGTCCTCGATCTGGCCGACCAGGCTCTCCAGGCGCTGGTAGATGGCGGGGTCGCGGTGCACCGTGAGGGCTTCGGCGGCGGCTGTCTCGACGGCGGCGCGGGCGGCGTAGATGTCACGGACATCGGCCGCGGTGATCTCGGCGACCACGATGCCGCGGTTCATCTGATGGCGGACCAGGCCCTCGCCGCCGAGCAGGCGAGCGGCCTCACGGACGGTGTTCCTGGAGACGCCGAGTTCGGCGGCCAGCGCGACTTCGCGCAGCGGCGTGCCGGGGGGGATCTGCCCGGCCAAGATGGCGTCCCTGAGCGCGGCGGCGACCTGCTCGGTGGTGGACTGGCGCTGGATAGCCACCCCGAGCCCGGCCAGCGGGCTGCCCCCTCCCGAAGCGTCATCCATTCAATCAGCATAATGTCATATTGCTCAACAATCCAGCAAAATGGGGACTTGAGCAGCCTCCGGCGTCACGGCGCTAGCGCGCCCCTGGCCTCAAAATGCCCCTGCACTTATGACATGGTTGCCGCAATGTCCACCCTAGGACGTGCATGTTGTGGCAACCATGCGCAAGTAATGGCGTTGGCTGGGGCCTGTGGTGCGCAAGTGGCCAGGGGTACGCCGATCCCGCCGCTGGCCTTGTCCGGATGGGCTGCGTGTGCCTCCAGGTAGCGAAGAACCTGCCCAAGTGGCACATCGACTCCGAACGAGTCCGGAGAGGGCCTGGCCCGGTCAGGGGCGGTTCTCCTGCTCGATGATCCGGATGATCTCGCTGGCCGACCGGACCTGGCCGTGACGGCGGCGGATGATGTCGGCGATCAGGCCGGTCCAGCCGGTCTGGTGCCAGGCGCCGAGCGCCGCCCCGTTGTCACCGTGGAAGTACTCGCCGAAGACCAGGTTGTCCCGCCAGGCCGGGTCGTCCTGGAGCCGCTGGTTCCCGCCGAAGCAGGGCCGCCGACCGTCGGGGCCGCGGGTGAACAGGGAAATGAGCCGGTCCTGGAGCTCGGAAGCCACCTTGTCCAGGGTGAGCTGGGTTCCGCTGCCGGTCGGGTACTCGATCGTGAAGTCGTCGCCGAAGAACCGGCGGTACCGCTCGAGGGCGCTGATGACCAGGTAGTTCAGCGGGAACCAGAGCGGGCCGCGCCAGTTGGAGTTGCCGCCGAACATCGCCGTGGTGGACTCGGCGGGTTCGTAGTCGATGCTGGCCGTTACCCCGTTGACCTCGAGCTCGTACGGGTGCTCGCGGTGGTAGGCCGACAGCGCCCGCAGGCCGTACGGGGACAGGAACTCGCTCTCGTCGAACAGCCGGGCCATGAGCCGCTGGAGCCGGTCCTGCCCGGCCAGGCTGAGCAGGAGCTTCTGCTGGCCGGCCTGGCCGCGCAGGACGCCCTCCTCGCGCAGGGCGCCGAGGTCGGCCAGGCCGTCGCGGCCAAGCAGGCCGGCGAATCGCTTGCCCACCACCAGCGCCAGCCGCAGGTCGTCCTCGTTCACGACGGCGGCGGCCAGGGCCGGGATCATGCCGACCATCGAGCGGACCCGCACCGGTATCGCGGCGCCGTCCGGGGTCACGATCCGGTCGTAGAACAGGCCGTCCGTCTCGTCCCACAGGCCCTGGCTGGTCAGGGCGTCGCGGATCGCGGCGAAGTGCTCGAGGAACTTCAGCACCAGGTCGGCCGCGGGCCGCTGCCGGGACTGGCTGAGCGCGACGGCGATGCCGCACAGGGCCATGGCGTAGACGCCCATCCAGCCGGTGGCGTCGGACTGCTCAAGCAAGATGCCAGGCGGCAGGTGCGAGCGGTCGATCGGGCCGATGTTGTCCAGGCCGAGGAAGCCGCCCTCGAACGCGTTGTTGCCCTGCGCGTCCTCCCGGTTGACCCACCAGGTGAAGTTGATCAGCAGCTTGTCGAAGACCCGGGACAGGAACTCGACGTCCCGCCCCTCGTCGACGGCGAAGACCTCGAGCGCGGCCCAGGCCTGCACGGGTGGGTTCACGTCGGAGAAGTCCCACTCGTAGGCCGGCAGCGCCCCGTTCGGGTGCTGGAACCACTCGCGGCACAGCAGGATCAGCTGGTACTTGGCGAAGGCGGGGTCCACATGCGCCAGCGCGACCGCGTGGAAGGCGAGGTCCCAGGCGGCGAACCAGGGGTACTCCCACTTGTCCGGCATGGACATGATGTCGAAGGCATCGAAGCTGCGCCAGCGGGCGTTGCGGCCTTCTCGCCGCTGCGGCGGCGGGGGCGGCTGGCCCGGATCGCCGTCCAGCCAGCGGGCCACGTCGTAGTAGTACAGCTGCTTGCTCCACAGTAGCCCGGCGAACGCCTGCCGCATGACCAGCGCCTCGTCGGCGGTGGCCTCGCGGGGCGTGAGCTCGGCGTAGAACTCGTCGGCCTCGGCCCGGCGCGCCGCCAGCACCTGGCTGAACTGGGGGCCGAGGGCGGTTTCGGCCGGAGCGCCCATACCCCCGGGCCGCAGCCGCAGGCGCAGCTCGGCGGTCTGGCCGGCCGGGACGGTGAGCTGGTACCAGAAGGCGCACTTGGTGCCGGTCAGGTCCGGGTTGACGGTAGCCGCCCCGCTGATCACATGGTCGTTGATGCCGTCCTTGGGGTACGGCGTGACCGGCGCGGCCCCGAACAGCCGCGGCCCGTTGGTCTCGTTCTCGCAGAAGAGGGTGGCAGGCTGGGCCCCGTCGGGAGCGTGGCCGGCGATCAGCTCGAGATTTCCGCCGAACGGGTGAACGATGCGCACCGCTGCTGAGCTGTCAGCGGTCATCTCAGGCCGGCCGGAATCCGGGTCGCCCCAGGACCAGGTATTGCGGAACCACGCGGTGGGCAGGACGTGCAGGGTCTGGGTGTCCGGGCCCGCGTTCGTCACCGAGATCGCGATGAGCAGGTCGCCGGGGCTGGCCTTGGCGTAAGTCACCTCGGTGATCCAGTACCGGTCGCCGTCGAACGCGCCGGTGTCGAGCAGCTCGTACTCAGGCTGGTGCCGGTCCCTGGCCCGGTTGGTGTCGATGAGGTCCTGGTAGGGGAACGCCTCCTGCGGGTAGTGGTAGCGCCACCGGTTCCAGGCGTGACTGGGCACGGCGTCCAGGTACCACCAGTACTCCTTGGCGTCCTCCCCGTGATTGCCCTGCTCCCCGGTCAGCCCGAAGATCCGTTCCTTCAGGATCGGGTCCTGCCCGTTCCACAGGGCCAGCCCCAGGCACAGCCGCTGCTCGATGTCGCAGAACCCGGCCAGGCCGTCCTCGCCCCACCGGTAGGCCCGGGACCTGGCGTGGTCGTGCGGCAGGTAGTCCCAGGCCTGGCCGTCGGCGCTGTAGTCCTCGCGGACCGTCCCCCACTGCCGCTCGCTGACGTAGGGACCCCACAGGTACCAGTCGCTGGCCTGGCGCAGGCCGTCCTCCAGCCTGCCGAACCCCGCCACCCGCTCCCGCTCGGTGCTCATCGCCGTCCTTCCCTCGCTTCACCCGGCAGTATCCCCTAGGCCCGTCAGCGGGGGCGTCTCCGCCGCGCTATCTGAGTGGTGCGGCTGGGCAACCGGGCGTTGACACATTCCGATACAGGCATATGATGGCGCCATGGCACGAGCGGCGACGACCTCGGACGCGTTCAACGCGATCGCCGAACCGCAGCGGCGGGAGATCCTGCTGCTGCTGCGGGGCGGCGAGCGGCCGGTGACCGACCTGGCCCGGGACCTGGGGATGACCCAGCCGCAGGCGTCCAAGCACCTGCGGGTCCTCCGGGAGGTCAGGCTCGTGCGGGTCCGCGGGGCGGGCAAGCAGCGGCTGTACGGCCTGGACGCCCGCGGGCTGCGGCCGGTCCACGAGTGGGCGGGCGGCTTCGAGCGGTTCTGGAGCGAGAGCTTCGACCGGCTGGACGAGTACGTGCAGGACCTGAAGCAGGCAAGGCAGGAGGAACCACCAGATGGCGACGACCAGTAGCGGCGGCGAGCCTGCGCACGCGACCGCGGACCGCGAGATCGTGATCTCCCGGGTGATCGGCGCCCCGCGGGAGCTGGTATTCGAGGCGTTCACGCGAGTCCGGCACCTGTCGCGGTGGTGGGGACCGGCGGGCTTCTCCACCACGACGCGGTCCTTCGAGTTCCGCGTCGGCGGGGAGTGGGACTTCGTGATGCACGGGCCGGACGGGACCGACTACCAGGAGTGGATCACCTGGCGGGAGATCGTCCCTCCGGAGCGGATCGCGCTGCTGCACGGCGAGTCCCGCGACGACCCGAACGCCTTCGAGTCGGTCCTGACCTTCGAGCCGGCCGGCGAGCAGACCCGGATCGTGATGCACACGGTGTTTCCCACCAAGGACCTGCGCGACGAGGCCGTGGAGAAGTACCACGCGATCGAGGGCGGCGAGCAGACGCTGGGCAACCTGGCGGCCTACCTGACGCAGACCAGGCAGGAAGGGACGGTGCGCTGATGGCCGGGAAGGTGTTCTTCAGCGTGACGATGTCACTGGACGGCTTCGTAGCGCCTGGGGCCGTGCCCGTCGGGTACGTGTTCTCACCCGCGGGCCGCAGTGACGCGCGGGCCAGGCGCTGGCTGGCGCAGTGGTCGGAGCTGCAGTCGTGGCTGTTCCCGCAGCGGTGGTTCCGGGAGAACCTCAAGTTCGGCCAGGGCGGCGAGGAAGGACTCGACAACGACATCGCCCGGGCGACGTACGAACGCACCGGCGTGAGCATCATGGGCAAGCGCATGTTCGACGGCGGCGAGCTGTCCTGGCCGGAGGAGGCGCCGTTCCACACCCCGGTGTTCGTTCTTACCCACACCAAGCGTGACCCGTGGGAGCGGCCAGGCGGCACCACCTTCCACTTCGTCAACGACGGCATCGAGAGCGCGCTGCTCCAGGCCCGCGAGGCCGCCGGCGACCGCGACGTACGCATCGCCGGCGGCGCCGAGACGATCCAGCAGTACCTGGACCGCGGCCTGATCGACGAGTTCTCGGTCACGCTCGCGCCCGTGCTGTTCGGCACCGGCATCCGCCTGTTCGACCGCATGGACCCCGACCGCCTCGCGCTGCATCAGGCCCGCGCGGACGCATCGTCCCGGGTGACCCACCTGACCTACACCGCCGTCAAGCGCTAGCCGCGCTCACGGATTGCTTCCGGTCCCTGGCTTTCCTGCCTTTTCCGTGATGGCGGAGAGGAGTGCGGCCCAGTCCGTGCTCTGCGCCATCGCCAGCCCGAGACCGCTGTGCAGCGCGGGCGGCAGCATCGGATCCGCGGCCGCGTCCCAGCGCGAGATGAACAGCGAGGCCACCGACGGGACGGCCAGGTCGAGTCCGGCGTCGCGGCGGCGCTCCAGGGCGCGCAGGTAGGCGTCGGCGGTGCGCAGGTAGTGCGTGTCGGAGAACAGCAGCGTCACGTTCACCCCGATGCCAGCCGCGATCGCCTCCTCCATGGCGGTCAGGCCCTGCGGGGTGCCGGGGATCTTGACCAGCAGGTTGGGGAAGCCGGCCTGCTCGTGCAGGCGACGGGCGAGCGCAATCGTCGCTGCCGCGTCGTAGGCGACATCGGGAGGTACTTCCAGCGACACGTGGCCGTCCGCCCCGGCGGTCCGCTCCCACTCCGGCCGGAACAATTCCGCCGCCTCGGCCAGGTCCTCCAGAGCCAGGGCGTACACCAGGTCCTGGGCGCCGGTGACGCCCGCGTCCACCAGGCGGGCGAGGGAGCTGTCATAGTCCGATCCGGCGGCCATGGCGTGCCCGAGGATCGTCGGGTTGGACGTCAGCCCGGTGCTCCCATGGAACCTCTCCGATCTTCGGTTGTTATCTGAGCGTAGAGCGGAGGGAGGATGCCGTTATCGGTGCCGGGCGGCCGTCGCTGAACGCTTCGGGGGTCCGGCGGCAATTGCAGGGTGGAGGGCAGCACCGAGGCAAGGAGGGTCATGACGTCAGACGCGGAACTGATCGGCCGGTCGCAGGCCGGCGACGGGCAAGCCTTCATGGAGGTGATCAGCCGCCATGAGGGTGCCGTCGGGGCTTACCTCGCGCGGCGGGTGGGGCGGGCGGCGGCCGAGGATCTGCTCGGCGAGGTGTGGGTGGCGGCCTTCGAGTCCCGCGGCACCTACGACCGTTCGTTCGCCGGGGCGCGGCCGTGGCTGTACGGGGTGGCGCTGAACCGGCTGCGGCGCTACTGGCGGTCCCGCCCGGCCGAGGATCTCGTGCCGGACGCGACCAGCCTGGCGAGCGGGTGGGATCCCTGGCCGGCGGTGGACACCCGGGTGGACACCCAGGCGGTGCTCCGGGCGGCGCTGGCCCGGCTCAGGCCGGAGGAACGAGAGGTGCTGACCCTGGTCGCCTGGGAGGGCCTGACGGCGGCCGACGCCGCGCGGGTGCTCGGCAGGCCGGCCGGGACGGCCCGCCGCCTGCTGCACCAGGCCCGCATCAAGGCCAGCGGGGGCACCCTGCCGGGCGACGCCTCGCTGGTCATCAGGACCCAGACCATCGGCGGCCGGTCACCGGACGTCTCCTACAACCTTTACACCGACAGCGGCGCATTCGGCCCGGCCGCCAGGCAGAAGATCTGGGCGCAGGCCAAGGCCAAGAGCGCGGAGATCTACAAGGAAAAGGGCCTCACGTTCCCGGCGAACCCGCCGACCGGCAAGGCCCGGCAGGAACTGGCCGACAACTACCTGTGGAACAACAGCGTCGACGCGCTGAGCGCGGGCGGCGGCGACCCGCAGGTCAGGGAGGGTGTCCTGCGCCTGCTGTCCACCATCTCCGGGGTCACGGTCGCGAAGTCGACAGCAGGCGGGCAGCCCGCGCTGACGCTAACGGCGGGACCAGAGGTGTTCGGCGGCGCGGGCAGCGAGGGGCTGACGATCAACGGCAGGACCGGGATGCCGGTCAAGGCCGTGATGCCCGCCGAGGGGAACGTGCCGTCGTCCGTGCAGACCTTCCAGGTCTCCCGGGTGACGCTGGCCGGCATCGAGGCCGGCCGGTTCTGACCCGGTCGCTGCGCTGGCTTGACCGCGCGGGCCGCCCTCAGCCGGGGCGGCCCGCGCGGTCGCGTATGCGGGATCACCTGCCTCTAGAGTTGGCCTGTGAAGTTCTCTTTGTGGCCCCGGAGCAACCGCCCGCCCGCCGACATCCTGGAAGAGGCCCGCACCGCCGATGCCAGCGGCTGGCACGGCGTCTGGCTGGCCGACCATTACATGCCCGATACCGGCGACACGACGCCCGCCCGCGGTGACATGCACGAGTGCTGGGCCCTGCTGCCCGCCCTGGCCGCGGTGACCGGACGAGTCCGGATCGGGACGCTGGTCTCGCCGACCTCGGTCCACCACCCGGCGCTGCTGGCCAACCGGGCCGCCACCATCGACCGGCTGTCCGGCGGCCGGATGGTCCTCGGGCTCGGCGCGGGCTGGCAGATCAACGAGCACCACGCCTACGGCATCGCCCTGGAGCCACCGGGCAAACGGGTCAGCCGGTTCGAGGAGGCGATCGGGATCGTCTCCTCGATGCTGACCGAGGACTCCACGACCTTCCACGGCGAGTTCTACGACATCACCGACGCCCCCTGCGACCCCAAGCCGGTCCAGTCGCCGCTGCCGCTGCTGGTCGGCACCCGCGGGCCGCGGATGCAGCGCATCGCCGCCCGGCACGCCAACGAGTGGAACGTCTGGGCCGTCCCTGACCTGGCCGACCGGCGCCGGGCACTGCTCGGGGCGTGCGAGCAGGCCGGCCGCGACCCGGCGACGATGCGGACCTCGGTCAACGCCATGGTGGACCTCGACGGCAAGAACCCGGTGCCGGGCCGCCCCGTCGCCTCCGGCCCCGCCCAGCAGGTAATCGACCAGCTCGGGCAGTTCACCGGCCTCGGCTTCGACGAGTTCGTCCTGCCCGACTGGAACCTCGGCGACAGCTACGCCGAGTGCTCGGACAACCTGGCCCGGATCAAGGCGGAGGTGTTCGACCAGCTGCCGGCCTAGCGCGGTTCGGCGGCCGGCGCGGGCTCGGCCCCGGCCGGATGCCGCGTGCGCTCATCGCTGAACATCCGGAGCGCGGTGTTGAGCACGGCCAGGATAAGCATCACCGCGAACAGCAGCCAGAACAGCCAGACCGGCGGCAGCAGCCAACCACCACCACCACCACCAGGGCGACGGCCGGTTCTCGGCCACTTGGACCGCCGACGCCTTGATCCCCTCGACGCCCTCGCGGTCGAAATCCAGCTCGCCGAGCTCGACCGAGCCCTGGTACAGCGGCCCGGCCACCAGCAGCCAGGCGCCCGCGAACGTGGCCCAGGCGATCACCTCATTCATGCGCCCAGCCTGCCAGTACGCCGGGCCGGACGCATCCCGGCGGCCGCCCGCAGCCGTCCGTCAAGCGGGCTGGCCGGCGGCGAGCCGGACGGTGAAGCCGTCCCGGGAGCGGATCAGCGCGGCGTCCAGGCCGAGCATCCGGATGAGCCAGAGCCCGGCTCCGTGCAGTCCTGGCCCGGCCCACGCGGGGGCGAGCCCCGCCAGCGGGTTTCCCGGTCCCGGGCCGGTGTCGTGAACACGGACCAGCATCCGCCCGGACGCGGTCCAGATCCGGACCGTCACCGGAGGCCGGCCGTGTCGCCAGGCGTTACTGACCGCCTCGGATACGCCGATCACCAGGTCCGGCAGGATCGCGTCGGCGAGCCGGCCGTAGCCGATGCTGGTCACCGCCTGCCGGGCCTGGAAGGCGGACGGGTCGGCCAGCACCAGGGCGGGCACCAAGCGCTCGAGCGGATCCGGATCGGGTGGCAGCGGCTCGAACACCGCCGGGTCCTGGTACCGCCTGCTGGGCTGGTAGAGCCCGGACGGCAGCACGACGCGGGGATGGGTGCGCTGGGCGATGTCCAGGACGCGGGGAGCGGCGGTACCGGCGTCATACAGGCACCGGCTCCAGATGGGGAACGCCCGCCGCGGCATGGCGCTCGAACAGCTGCCAGTAGGAGGCGATGGCCCCGGCCGGCGTGCTGTACAGGCTGCTGTCGGTGATGAAGGTGACGGCGCCCGGATCGGAGACCCACGACCGGAGCAACTTCGCCTTGCGGTCGTCGTAGCCGATGATCACAGGGTGGCCCGCGGCCAGGCCTTCCTCCACGAACGGGACGATCAGCGCGCCGAACTCGGCGTCCGAGCGGTAGAACCCGACCTCATGCAACCGCCGCGCCGCTGTGGTAACCACCGCAACCACGGTTCCATCGCCGCGGCAGGCAGGAAAGCCGGTGAACGAAGTTCCTGGCACCCTGGTGACCAGGAAACGAAAAGATCCGGGGAATGCGGGCACCCGCCGCGGCCCGGCCACCGGCGTGGCGGTTACCGGCGTACCGGCCGTCACTGGCGAGCACCAGGGCGGTTTTGATAGATGCTCAGCCTCACCGCCCTGATGGCGGCCTGAATCGTGGCCGTCACCCGCTTTGTGAGCGCGTAGTGTCGGTACGCTCGGATGGCCGAGAATCCGTAACGGAGGCGGCGCCCTGAATGAGCCAACCCGGCTGGACTTCGAGAACCTGCTGGCGTTCCGGGTCGCGCTGCGGCGCTTCCAGCGGTGGAGCGAAGATCAGGCAGTCGCGGCCGGCCTGACACAGGTCCAGCATCAGCTCCTGGTTGCGATCAAGGGCCATCCGGGCGCCAAGCCTCCGTCGGTCGGCCAGATCGCCGACTACCTGCTGCTGCAGAGCCACGGTGCGGTGGGTCTCGTGGACCGGGCCGAGGCGGCCGGCTTCGTCCGCCGCTGCCCGGATCCCGGCGACGCCCGGGTGGCCCGGGTCGAGCTCACCGAGGCTGGCGACCAGCTGGTCACCGGGCTGACCGAGGTCAACCTGGCCGAAATGCACAAGCTGGCCGCCGCGCTGAGCGCCCTGATTCCCGCCGACCAGCCGACCGGCTGAGCCTGATGGCGGCGAAGGCCCGAGGGCAAGCTTGCGCGCGATAGCCGCCATGAGGGGGCAGTTACCCGTCCCGGCACATTTATATCGCCGGAGTAGTTCAGGCAGATCGCGCTGCTGATGGGCATCGGCGTGATCCTCGACGCGATCGTCGTGACCGTGGCCCGCGGCGGGCCGGGTCAGCCGGCACGGCCTAGAACGGGTCACCCGGCACGGCCTAGAAGAGGTCACCCCCGGTCAGCACGTAGACGAAGGGCACGAGCGGTATCAGGCCGAAAATGCCCCACGCCAGCTTGTGCGTTCCCCTGAGATCGGTGCGCGATGCCAGGTTGATCCACATGAGCACCACCGCGAGCGGGTGGAGGAAACACAGCAGGAGCTCGACTAGCTTCTTCATCACACTTCCTTACCCGGGACGCCGGCCGGGAATCGTCCAGGCCGGGGAGCGGCCTCCGGACGCCGCCGCCATCCTCGCGCGGCGGCCGTGGTCGTGCTGGCCCGCTCGCCGCTGCTGTCGGACGAAGCCGCCCGGAAGGAGCAGGAACCGCGCCCGGTCCGTGCGGGCAAGGGCTGATGCCGGGGCCGGTCGGCGCGGCGCCCGGCGCGGCGACCGCGACCGCGGCTCAGGCAGGCTGGGACCGCCACGATGTGTGCCGGTTACCGCGGCGGTGGTGTTGCCCGAAACCTGGCGGCGGGTGAGACAGCGGAGGCGGAGGATGAGGCCCCCGGGAACCGACGGCCTAGCGGTGCTCCGCTTCACCGGGCCTGCCTCGGAATTCTGCCTATTAATATCGCTATACGATATTAATTTACCGGTCCGGGATCAGGATTGGAACAGCCTGGTCCGGGGAGAGGGGCGACATGGCAGGTGATGACATCGATCCGGTCGGCTTCCGCCCGCAGGTGCTGCGGGAGTACGCGCTGGTCGCGGACGGCGAGCGGGGCGGGCTTATCGGCCCGCACGGGGATCTGACCTGGTTGTGCGCGCCGCGGTGGGATTCGGATGCCGTGTTCTCCGCGCTGATCGGCGGGGCCGGGATATACGCGATCACCCCGGCCGAGCCGTGGCACGTGTGGGGCGGCTATTACGAACCCGGCGGCCTGATCTGGCGGAGCCGGTGGGTGGCCGCTGACACGGTGATCGAGTGCCGCGAGGCGCTGGCCTTCCCCGGTGACCAGGACCGGATCGTGCTGCTCAGGCAGGTGTGCGCGGTAGAGGGCGACGCCAGGGTGCGGGTGGTGGTCGAGCCGCGGGCCGGGTTCGGCCGGCACGGCAGCCACGGCCTGTCCCTGGACGACTGCGTCTGGTCCGGGACCAGCGGGCCGCTGCGCTGGCGCTGGCAGGGCGGCGGACGGGCGCGCCCGGAACCGGTCGCGCACGGCGGGGGCGAGCTGCTCACGCTGGAACTGACCGTGCCAGCCGGCGAGCGGCACGACTTCGTGCTCGAAATCGGCGAGGGCGGCTTCGACCAGGCCGTGCCGGACCCGGCCGCGGCCTGGCGAGCCACCGAGTCCGCCTGGGCCCAGGCCCGGCCGTCGCTCGAGCACGCCATCGCCCCGCGGGACGCCCATCATGCCTGGGCAGTGCTGCGCGGCCTGACCAGCGCGGGCGGCGGCATGGTCGCGGCGGCGACGATGAGCCTGCCGGAGCGGGCCGACCGTGACCGCAACTACGACTACCGGTACGCCTGGATCCGGGACCAGGCCTACGCTGGCGTGGCCGCCGCCCGGGCTGGGGCACATGATCTGCTGGACGCCGCGACCGGGTTCGTCACCGGCCGCCTGCTTGCCGACGGCCCGCAGCTCAAGCCCGCCTACACCGTGACCGGCCGGCCGGTCCCGTCGGAACAGTCGCTCGGGCTGGCTGGGTATCCGGGCGGGAGCGACAAGATCGGCAACTGGGTGAACGAGCAGTTCCAGCTGGACGCGCTGGGCGAGGCGCTGCAGCTGCTGGCCGCCGCGGCCCGGCTGGACCGGCTCGGCGCCGACGGGTGGAAGGCCGCCCGCACCGCCGCGGACGCGATCGCCAGGCGCTGGACCGAGCCCGACGCCGGCATCTGGGAGCTCGACCCGCGGCGCTGGACACATTCGCGGCTGGCCTGCGTGGCCGGCCTGCGGGCGGTGGCCGCACTGCCATCGGCGGGAACCGGGTTCGGCGACTGCGCGACACTGGCCGACGCCATCATGGCCGAGACCGCCCGCACGGCGACCCACCCCGACGGCTACTGGCAGCGCGCCGACGACGACCCCCGGCCCGACGCCGCGCTGCTGCTGCCGCCGGTCCGCGGGGCCGTGCCCGCCGCCGATCCCAGGACCACGGCCACCCTGCGCGTGGCCCACGACCAGCTGGCCAGGGACGAGTACGTGTACCGGTTCCGGCACGACCAGGGCCCGCTCGGCGACGCCGAGGGCGCCTTCCTGCTGTGCGGGTTCGTCATGGCGCTGGCCGAGCATCAGCAGGGCGACGAGCTCACCGCGGTCCGCTACTTCGAGCGCAACCGGGCCGCCTGCGGGCCGCCGGGCCTGTTCTCCGAGGAGTACGACGTCACCCAGCGCCAGCTCCGCGGCAACCTGCCCCAGGCCTTCGTCCATGCCATGCTGCTCGAGTGCGCGGTCACCCTGGGGAATGGGCGGGATTTGAACCGGACCGGCCCCGGGGCGGCTCTGGCGGTCGGCCCTGGGGGCGCTGTCCGGCCTGGTCAGTGAGTGTCGCGCGGCCGGCTGGACGGTGGGCAGGCTGGCGGAGCAGTTGAACGGGGCGAGCAGGCAACCCCGTTCGTTTCCAAAGATTTTGGTCTTAACGCGGCACGCTCGTCGAGCCGCTGGCGCTGGGGTTGACGGTGTACGTCGGATCGCGGGCCGAGGCCAGGCCGGCGTGGTAGATGCCCCACCGGGTGGCGGCGGACGCGGCGATCAGCGCGGTCCCTGACAGGGCGGCGGCTATCCGGCTGCGCCGGCTGAGCAGCGATCCGGCCGCGCCGAGCAGGGCCAGCGCCTGGCCGCGTGCTCATCAGGCAGCGCTCACTCACAAAAGCCACACCCCTTCACTTTGTGCCGGTCGACCAAGACCACTATGTGCCGGTTGACCGGGACGTTAGGACCGCTGCGGGGCGGCCTGGGTGCCGTGCCTGGTGACGAGGTCGTCGAGGACGGTAGCGAGTTCGTGCAGCCGGTCGAGGTGTGCCCGGGCCAGCCGGTGCACGATGCGGTCGCCGTCCCTGGTCAGGCGGACGCGGACCACGCGGCCGTCGTTGTCGTCCGGCACGCGCTCGACCAGTCCGGCCGCTTCGGCCCGGTCGATGAGCTCCACCGTGCTATGCGGGCGCAGGAGCAGGTAGCCGGCGAGATCGCCCACGGCAGGCGGCTGGTTTCCCTGATGCCCCTTTATCGCCACTAGCAACTGGTGCTGGACATGGGTAACACCCGCCGCCTCAGCCTGGTCCTCGCTCCAGCGCTGGAATTCCCGCAGCGTGACCCGGAACTCGAGCAGCCGCTGGAAATCCTGCCGGGTTACCCGCGTCATCGCCCCTCCAGGACCCGTCGAGCATGCCACGCACGGAATGTAACGCCCGTCCGCAGGCCCGCCGACCCTGCCGGAATCGCTGGCGACACTCTATCGGCGAGACAGGCCTGTCCGTCATGCGGATGCGGCCGGTGCACCGAGACGCCGCCGGGCCTGCCGGACGCTGGCGCACATCACGACCGTCTTGGGCGCGCCGCCGGCCTTCAGCCGCTGCGCGACGGCGGGCTGCGGAGACCAACAGGTCCGGCTGCGCCGTCTCATGCATCACAATTTGTATCGTATAACGATATTTTGTTCATTCGCGCCGCCTGCCACAGACCCGCTGGGTAAACCGGCCTGATGT